>Ga0209745_1000740_pt1 | contig 19654 bp, 16 predicted proteins | sample BarGraNGADG00312_FD_184495 | JGI IMG/M metagenome (GOLD analysis project Ga0209745, IMG submission 184495) | Arctic peat soil microbial communities from Barrow, Alaska - Barrow Graham LP Ref core NGADG0004-312 (SPAdes) (version 2) | ecosystem: Environmental > Terrestrial > Soil > Wetlands > Peat...
TCGCGCTCGCCAAAGACCCACGGCTGGACGGCACCACCGACGCCACCCTTGCCGCCCGCGCCCTGCCTACCCTCGGTGGACCGACGACCCCGGCTGCAACCGCACTGCACCCACCGGCCCGATCCCCCAGCCGGCGGCCTCCGGTCCGGCAACCGAACCGATCGCCCCCAGGCGATCACAGCCGTGGTCGCGTCCCACGTCGCCGGCACCTGCGCGGCGGACTGGAACCCCGTCGACCCGGGACCCGTCGGCGGCATGGTGTACCTCACGCCCGGCAAGGAATGGGTGGCCGCCTACATGTCCACCGACCGGTGGTTCAGCACCTGCTACTGGGGAGAGTGCACGCGGAAGGGTGGGGTGATCACGTCCTACCTGCGCTCGTCCGACGAGACCTATCCCACCCACGTCCGGATGGTGCGTGCGATCGAGGGCGGCTATCTGGTCGTCGAGGAAGCAGCCCTCGGCGTGGATTGGGAGCATCGCCCCTTCCCCGTCCCGCTGGCGGTGCTGCGCGACATCCTGTTCGACCAGCGGCTGGCCTTGACGGCTGACCCGTCCCTCAATGCAGCGGGGCGACAGCTCGCCATGTGCTGGCGGCTCGTCGATTACACCGGAGAGTAGGCCCGATCGGCCAGAATGAACCCATGACGCCGCTCGCGCTCACCTGGACCTGGCCTGACACGCCCATCGCCATCGCGATCATCATTGCCGTCGCCCTGATTTGTCGGTGGCTGATCGTCCGCGCGATCAAGTACGGCACGCAGGCGGCGATCCATCGCGCGTCGATGCAGCGCAGGCATCCCGAGTCGAGGGCCCAGCGGATCCTCGCGATGGCGACCGGTGCTGACAACGAACGCTACGAGCAGCGGATCTCAACGGTGTCCTCGCTGCTGCGCAACCTCACCTCGATCATCCTCGGGGCCGTCGTGGTGCTGACCATCATGGGGGTGTTCGAGATCCCGCTGGCGCCACTGCTGACCTCTGCCGGCGTCGGTGGCATCGCGCTTGCTTTCGGCGCGCAGAGCCTTGTCAAGGACTTCCTCTCCGGCATCTTCATGATCATGGAGGACCAGTACGGGGTAGGGGACTTGATCGACACCGGTGAGGTTCGGGGCACCGTCGAGGAGGTCGGGCTGCGGGTCACACGGGTCAGGGACGCCACCGGCACCGTCTGGTACGTGCGCAACGGCGAGATCCTGAAACTCGGCAACCAGAGCCAGGGCTGGTCGACGGCGATCATCGACGTTCCCGTCGCCTACGACGAGGATGCCGGCAAGGTGATGCGCATCCTTGAGGAGGTCGCAGCGGCGATCGACGAGGACCCCGCCTTCGAAGACGTCCTGCTGGAGAAGCCGACCGTCGCTGGCGTGAACGCTGTCACCGCGACGACGATGAGCATCCGGATGATGGCCAAGACCGCGCCCAACCAGCACTGGGGTCTGCAGCGCGTCCTCCTGGAGCGAAGCCTGACTTCGTTGGGCAAGGCCGGGGTGCGCAGCCCGTCGCCGAACCTTGGCGTGCTGCCGACCTGAGCCGGCGAAGATTCTGCGGAGGTTGGACGATCCGGTAGCGGCGCTGCGGAGAGGCGATTAGCGTCAGGGTTGAGGGCCGTGCCCGCGGCCCGGGGTGGTGGGAGCAATGATCATTGTCGAGCTCGAGGACCTGCGATCCGGCCTCGACCAGACCATCGACTTCCCCGGCGTGCGCGCCACCGTCCGACTCACCGAGATCGCTCGGGCGGCGGCGGAGGACTCAGGCGCCTGGACAGGGCTCGCAACCCTGGTCGAGTCGGAGTTGCAGGACGAGGTGAACCGCATCGTCCATCGCACCGCGCGCCGCACCGCACACCAATCGCCGTTCGCCGTGGACTGCCGAGCCCTGCCACCGGTGCTCGACGGAGCCGTGCGGATCGTGCGGCTGCAGGTCGGTGACGGTGGCCCAGAGGTCGTCGCCGCCGGCTAGTTGTGGGTCAGTTGGGCGCCGGCGCTTTCGCCAGCGCCCGGGTGGAGCCGACGCTGGCAACGATCACGCAGGCCATCGCCACCGACTCGACCCAGCCGAGCTGCTCGCCCAGCACCAGCAGGGCAGCAAGGGTCGCAACCGCGGGCTCGAGGCTCATCAGGATGCCGAACACGCCGGCAGGGATGGTGCGCCGGGCAACCATCTCCAGGCCGTACGGGATGACGGAGCTGAGCACACCGACGGCTGCGGCCAGCAGGACCACCCGCGGCTGCCACAGCGCCGCCCCGCCGGCCAGCACGCCGGGGACGAGGAAGACCAGCGCGCCGACAAGGCTGCCAACGCTCACCCCGGTGACGCCCTCCCAGGCTGCGCCGGTTGGCCCCGACAGCACGATGTAGCCGGCCCACGCGGCCCCCGCCAGCAAGGCGAAGCCGACACCGATCCAGTCGACTGCGGTCGGGAAGACCCCCAGCAGGGCCACCCCGATGGCCGCGAAGCCCACCCAGACCAGGTCACGGGCGCGACGCGACCCGACCAACGCAACGCCGAGCGGTCCGAGGAACTCGATGGTGACCGCCAGCCCGATCGGAATGCGGGCGAAGGACTGGTAGATCGCCCAGTTCATTGTCGCCAGCGCGATGCCGTAGCCGATCACCACCCGCCATTCGGGCCAGGTGCGTCCGGAAAGGCGCGGACGGGCCACCGCCCAGAAGACCGCCGCCGCAACAGCCATGCGCAGCCACGCGACGGCCGTCGGGTCGGTGAGCGTGAACAGCGACTTCGCGAACGCCGCGCCGAACTGCACCGAGACGATCGCGCCGAGCACGAGCCAGACCGGGCTCAGCCAGGGGGGGAGGTGCCTCATGCCATGGCAGCGCAGCGCGCGTAGGCCAGGCAATCGACGAGGTGGTCATTGAACAGCCCGACGGCCTGGGCGAAGGCGTAGACGATGGTGGGTCCGCAGAACTTGAACCCGGCCTGCTTCAGCCGCATCGAGAGGGCGTCGCCCTGGGGGCTGGTTGCCGGGATCTGGCCGAGGCTGCCGAGCTGGTTCTGCACCGGACGGGAGTCGACGGCGCTCCAGATGAAATCGCTGAAGCCGCCGTCGGCCTCGATGCGCTGCCAGGCCTGCGCGTTGGTGATGGCGGCCTCGATCTTGCCGCGGTGCCGCACGATGCCGGCGTCCCCGAGCAGGCGCACGACGTCCGGTTCACCCCAGCCGGAGATCACGTCGGGGTCGAAGCCGGCGAACGCTGCCCGGAAGTTCTCGCGCTTGCGCAGGATGGTGAACCAGGACAGGCCGGCCTGGAACCCGTCCAGCACCAGCTTTTCGTACAGCGCGCACGGGTCGTGCTCGGGGACGCCCCACTCCTCGTCGTGGTAGGCGACGTACAGCGGGTCGGTACCGCACCAGCCGCAACGTTCGCCCATGACTCCCCCTTCGCCGGCTCATGCTAACCCGCCGCGGTGACCCGCTTCGAGCGGGCCGCAGCCCCCACCACCAGAAGGGCCAGCAGGATGAGTGCCGCGCAGGCGACGAAGATGCCGCGCTCGCCGAGGACGGTGAGGGCGCCGACAGCGACGATCGGGCCGGAGACGATCGCGCCCACCCGGCGGGTGTTCATGTACAGGCCGGTGGCAAGGCCAGGACGGGGAATCAGGTCCTGGAAGAGCGGCAGGCCGACCCCGGCGACGGCGGCGAAGAACCAGGCGTTCAGGAGCTGCAGCGCGAGCAGCGACCAGGGGTCGGCAACGAAGGCGAGCCCCAGGTAGTAGGCGATACCCGCCAGGCAGCCAGTGGCGATCAGCGTCAGGTGGGAGAATCGCTCGCTCAGCCTGCCCATCGCCAACAGGGCCGGCACCTCGAGCCCGGCGGCAACACCGAGCGCGACACCGGCCCAGAGGATGTCGAGACGCATGGTCTGGGTGACGTAGATGGTCATGATCGCGATCGCCACGGCATTTGTCGCCTGCAGGCCGACGAAGGCCACCATCACCAGCGCGGCCGTCAGACCGCGGGCCGGTGGGCCGTCGACGACGGTGGGGGTCGGCACGTCGGCGGCAGCGACCCGGCGCCTCTGCTGGGCGATCATCACCGCGGTCGTGGCGACGTTCAGCACGGCAACGGCGACGATGGCGGCAAGGATGGCCCGGATGCCGAAGGTTCCGATGATGAGGGTTGCCAGCGGTGGGCCGGCAACCCAGGCGACGGAGAAGATGGCACGGGTGTTCACGACGTCGGCCGTGGAGCCGCCGGAGTGCCGCAGGTGCGCGTACAGCAACGAGCTACCCACCCGAACAGCGACACGAGGATCAGAGCGAGCGCCGGGCTGAGGAACGCTGCCTGCAATCCCCACAGCAATGCGGCTGTGGGCACGAGCAGGCGGTTCACCTCCTCAGTCAATCACCGCGCCGCCCCCTCCCGAGTTGTCAGAATCTCCTGCGGCTATAGGCGCATGAGATTCTGACAACTCGGTGATGGTGGACCAATTCGCCCACAGCGCCCGCGTCCTCCCCTAGTCTCGGGTCTCGTGGACGCACCCTGGGTCAGGCACTACCAGCCGGGGGTCCCGGCAGAGATCGAACTCCCCACCGAATCACTGGTGGCGCTGTATGAACGGTCGGTGGCGGAGGCGCCCGACTGTGTGGCGACGGAGTTCTTCGGCCGCACCACCGCCTACGCCGAGCTCGGCGACCAGATCGCCCGCGCGGCGGAGGGGCTGCGGCGCCTGGGCGTGCAGGCCGGCGACCGGGTGGCGATCATCCTGCCCAACTCGCCCCAGCACGTGGTGGCCTTCTACGCCGTCCTCCGGCTCGGCGCAGTCGTTGTCGAACACAACCCGCTCTACACAGAACGCGAGTTGCGGCACATGTTCGAGGACCACACCGCGCGGGTCGCGATCTGCTGGGACGTCGCCGCCGGAAAGCTGCTGGCCATGCCGGGCGACGTCGCGCCGCAACACGTCGTCTCGGTGAACCTGCTGAAGGCCTTCCCCAGGCTCAAGCGCCTCGCGCTGCAGCTGCCGATCGCCAAGCTCCGCGCCACCCGCGACCGGCTCACCAAACCCGCGCCAGGGACGATGCCGTGGGAGACGCTCCTGACTGTCGAGCCGCTGGTCGCGTCCCACCCGAAGCCGGGAGTGCACGACCTGGCGGTCATCCAGTACACCTCAGGCACCACCGGGGACCCGAAGGGCGCGATGCTCACCCACTTCAACCTGTTCAGCAACGCCCGCCAGGGCGAGGCCTGGATGCATGGGGCGCAGTACCGCAGGGAGGTGTTCTACGCGATCCTGCCGATGTTCCACGCCTTCGGCATGACCCTGTTCCTCACCTACGGCGTGCTCAAGCAGGCGCGTCTGGTGCTCTTCCCCGCCTTCGACGTCGACCTGGTGATGGCAGCGGCGAAGAAGTCACCGCCGACGGTCTACTGCGCCGTCCCGCCGATCTACGAGCGCACCGCCAAGGAGGCCGAGGAACGCGGCGTCAGCCTGCGCTCGGCGAAGTACTGCATCTCCGGCGCGATGAACCTGCCCGACTCGACCGTCGAGCTGTGGGAGAGCGTCTCCGGCGGGCTCCTGGTGGAGGGCTACGGCATGACCGAGGCCTCGCCGGTCTGCCTGGGCAATCCGTTCGCGCCCAGCAGGAAGACCGGGACGATCGGCGTCCCCTTCCCGAGCACGCTCATGAAGGTGGTGGACGCCGACGACCCGACCCGGGAGGTGGCCCAGGGCGAACGCGGCGAACTCCTCATCAAGGGCCCGCAGGTGTTCAGCGGCTACTGGAACAACCCTGAGGAGACCTCGAAGGCGCTGCTTCCGGACGGCTGGCTGCGCACCGGTGACGTCGTGACGGTGGACGCCGAGGGCTTCACCACCATCGTCGACCGGGTGAAGGAGCTGATCATCACCGGCGGGTTCAACGTCGCCCCGTCCGAGGTGGAGGGCGTGCTGCGCAGCCACCCCGACGTCACCGACGCCGCGGCCATCGGCGTGCCGGCCCCCAGCGGCGGCGAGCGCGTGGCAGCAGTCGTGGTGCTGCGCGCCGGCGCCAGCCTGGACGAGACGGCGCTGCGCGACTTCTGCCGGGAGCGCCTGGCCGGCTACAAGGTGCCGCGCGAGATCGTGGCAGCTGACGACCTGCCCCGCTCGATGCTGGGCAAGGTGCTGCGCAGGCAGGTCCGCGAGGAGTACCTCGCGACGCAGTAACGGTCCCTGAGGAGCGTTCTAGCGGGCTGCCTCCACCGGCTCGAGGACGACTTCCTCATCGGAGTGGCGCCAGGGCAGGACGCCCCAGCCCGAACGCCGCACGAGGTAGCCGACGGCGACAACGACGGTGAGGGCGCAGGCGATCGCGCCGATGGCCAGCGTCCACCGCGGGCCCCAGGCGTCGCCGATCCAGCCGAGCACCGGTGCACCCAGCGGCGTCCCCCCGAGGAAGATCGCCTGGTACAGCGCCATCACCCGACCGCGCATGACCGGCTCGGTGGAGAGCTGGACGGAGGCATTGGCCACTGTCATCACGGTCAACGACGTGAGACCGGTGGGCACGAGGAAGGCCGCGTACCACCAGTAGTTCGGGGCAATGGCAAGCACAGCGACCGCCAGCGAGAAGCCGGTCATGGCGCCGATGATCAGCCGCAGCCGCAGCTGCGTCCGGCGGGCGGCCAGCAGCCCTGCCGACAGCGAACCGATGGCAAGGATCGAGCCCAGCAGCCCGTACTGCTCTGCGCCGACGTGGAACACCGCCGTCGCCATCAGGGCGTTGGTGAGCTGGAAGTTCAGCCCGAACGTGCCGAGCATGAACACGATGAACATCAACAGCATGATGTCCGGGCGCGAGCGGACGTAGCGGAAGCCGACGGCGATGGAGCCCTTCGCCCGCGTCCGTGGGGCAGGGGTGAGCGCGGTGCCGTCCATCATCACCAGCGCGATCAGGACGGCGACGAAGCTGAAGCCGTTCAGCAGCAGCGCCGGTCCGACGCCCCACCAGGCGATCATGAGCCCTGCGACCGCCGGCCCAACGAGCCGGGCGGCGTGGAACGAGGTGGTGTTCAACCCGACGGCGTTGGGAATGAGCTTCTCCGGCACCATCTCGGGAGCGAAGGACTGCCGGGCCGGCCCGTCGAACGCCGACGCTACGCCCAGCAGTGTTGCAAGCAGGTAGACGTGCCAGAGCTGCACGACCCCGCTCAGCACAAGACCGGCGAGGGTGAGGCCCACCAGCGCCTGGGCTACCTGGGTGTACATCAGCAGCGTCCGCTTTGGGATGCGGTCGGCCAGCGACCCGGCGTACGGCGCGAGCAGGGCGATCGGCAGGAACTGCAGCCCGGTGACGATGCCGAGTGCGGTCGAGGAGTTGGCGGTGAGGATGGTCAGCACCAGCCAGTCCTGGGCGACGCGAGCCATCCAGGTGCCGATGTTGGAGATCAGGCCGCCGGTCCAGAACAGCCGGTAGTTCCGGATGCCCATGGACGAGAACATCGCAACCCTCTGTGTGGTCGCCGCTGTCATTGGCCCACCACCCGGTTGAGCAGCACAGCGGCTTCCTTCAGCAGGTCCTGTTCCGGTTTGGCCAGCCCTTCCAGCTGGTGCAGCATCCAGTCGTCGCGGGCCCGTCCGATGCGGTTCATCGTTGCCCGGCCGGCATCGGTGAGCACGAGCAGCTTGGAGCGTCCGTCGCTGGGGTGGTCATCGCGGGCAACGAGGCCCTTCTCGACAAGGCAGTTCACGGTCCTTGTCATGCTCGGGGGCGCCACCCGTTCGAGCTCTGCCAGCTGGCCCGGCGTGAGCGGCCCCTTCTTCAGGTGCGACAGCGCGCTCACCAGGTGCGGCGCGAGTTCGTCTGTCGACTCGAACCGGACGCGACGGCTTACCCGCTGGCAGGCGATACGCAGGTCGTTGGCCAGTCCCGGGAGAGTCATGATAGTTAGCTTAGCTCATTAGTTCAGCTAACTACTTTGGCCTGACCATCGCCCAGGCGAGCAGCCGGGGATCCGCGAGGCTCGCGAGGACGAGGTCGGCCGGGAACCCGTCCGGCTCCAGCGAGGGCACGCCAACCACCCACATACCGGCGGCGCGGGCTGCTGCTGCGCCGGTCGGGGTGTCCTCGAACGCAACGCTCGCGGACGGGTCGGCGCCGAGCAGCCGGCATGCGGCGAGGTACAGGTCGGGAGCGGGCTTCGGGACGGGCACCTCGTCAGCGGCGATCACGGCGCCGAACGCGCCGGTCAGGCCGGCCCGCTGCAGGGCGATGTCGAGGATCACCCGCGGGGAGTTGCTCGCCACACCGATCGGCGTCCGCCCCGCGAGTGCGCGCACCAACTCCAGCGCCCCGGGCATCGGCTCTGCCTGGCCGCCGATCACGTCGCCGACAGTGCTCATCACCTCGGCGCGGATCGCGTCGTCGTTGCCCACCTCACCGAAGAAGGCGGCCATCAGCTCGACGGTTGCCGGCACGCTCTTGCCGATGAACAGCGCCTTCTCCGCCGGGCCGTAGGGCAGGCCGCGGGCGGCGAAGACCGCCGACTCGGCCACCGTCCAGCACGGTTCGGTGTCCACCAGCAGGCCGTCGCAGTCGAAGACCACCCCGTCCGGCCGGGACGCCAGCGGGTCAGCCGGCATTGCGCGCTGCCCACCAGTCGAGAAGCTCCGCCGTTGCCCTTTCCTCACCGAGCGGGCCCTGCTCGATACGGCGCTCCAGCAGGAAGCGGTACGCCTCTCCCACCACCGGCCCGGCCCCGATCCCGAGCACCTCCATGATCCGGGTGCCGTCGAGGTCGGGACGCATCGCGCCCAGTTCCTCAGCCTTCGACAGCTCGTCGATCCGCCACTCCAGCTCCTCGTACGTCTGCCGCAGGCGCGTGGCCTTGCGCAGGTTCCTCGTGGTGCAGTCCGAGCGGGTGAGGATGTGCAGCCGCTCCAGCTGGTCGCCGGCGTCGCGGACGTAGCGGCGCACGGCCGAATCCGTCCACTGCCCCTCGCCGTAGCCATGGAAGCGCAGGTGCAGCTCGACCAGCGTGCTGACAGCCTTCACCTCCTCATTGGAGAAGTGCAGCGCCTGGAGCCGCTTGCGGGCCAGCTTGGCCCCGACAGCATCGTGGTGGTGGAAGGAGACCTTGCCGTCGGCCTCGAACTTCCGCGTCCGCGGCTTGCCGATGTCGTGGAGCAGCGCCGCCAGCCGGTTCACGACATCAGGGGCGTGCCCGCGCAACCGTTCCAGCTCGATGGCCTGGTCGAGCACGGTGAGGCTGTGCTCGTAGACGTCCTTGTGGCGGTTGTGCTCGTCGCGTTCCATGCGCAGCGCCGGCAGCTCGGGCAGCACAATGTCGGCCAGCCCGGTCTCCACCAGCAGGTTCAGGCCCGGACGCGGGTTGTCGGTCAGCAGCAGCTTCGCCAGCTCGTCGCGGATCCGCTCGGCGGAAACGATTCCGATCCGCGCCGCCATCTCCGTCATCGCGGCAACCACGTCGCCGTCCGGCCGGAAGCCCAGCTGCGAGGTGAACCGGGCGGCCCGCATCATGCGCAACGGGTCGTCGGAGAACGACAGCTCCGCGGCAGCGGGCGTCCGGATCACCTCGGTGAGCAGGTCACCCAGACCACCGAACGGGTCGAGCAGTTCGCCGTCGACAGTGTTCAGCGCCATCGCGTTCACGGTGAAGTCGCGCCGCACCAGGTCGCCGCCCAGGTGGTGGCCGAACTGCACCTCGGGTTTGCGGGTGTGGTCGACGTAGCTGTCGGCGCGGAACGTCGTGATCTCCACCAGCCACTCGCGGCCGTCGGCCTCTGTGATGCGGCAGGCGATCGTGCCGAAGGCGCGCCCGACGTCCCACACAGACTTGGTCACCTTGCGCACCAGCGCCTCGATCACGTCCGGACGGGCGGAGGTGGTGTAGTCCAGGTCGTTGCCGAGCCGGCCCATCAGCGCGTCGCGCACCGAGCCGCCCACCAGGTACAGCGACTCTCCGGCCCCTGCGAACAGGCGCGTCAGCTTGCGGACCTTGGGGCCGGCGGACAGCACGTCGGCGAGCGCGAGCTGCTGCTGTTCGGTCAGGCTGGGCACAACCGGGTACTTTACCGGCCAGCGCCGCTCGCCGGGTGCTGCCGGTCCGGCGACGTCGACCCCCGTACGATGGGACGGTGATCGGCACCACCAACGGCAGGCGGCGGGTCTTCGCGCTCCTCCTGTCGTGGGGGGCGGCTGTGGGCCTGTTGAGCCTCGTCAACCCCGTCCCTGCGCACGCGGCGACGCTGCAGGTGAGCTTCACCGTCACCTCGCTGGCAGTCTCCGGCGTGAAGCCCAAGGACCAGGTGACCGTGCAGGGCACTGTCACCAACACCGGCGACACCCCCGCCTACGGCGTCCAGGTGTTGCTGTGGAGCTCCCGGGACGCCATCCGTGACCTGGCAACGCTCCGCCAGGCCGGCACCAACGCCACGGGCTGGGGCGCACGCCTTGCGATCGACTCCGACCACTACGCGGTGATCAGCACCTCTGCCGTCGCCTTCGCACCAGGCGCGAGTCGGCAGATCGAACTGCGGGCCACCCTTGCCGACCTCGGGTTCACGAGCACGGGAGCCGTGTACGCCTTCGGCGCCGACGTGATCGCCTCCGCCGACGCAAGCGGCAACTACGCCACCGTCGGCCAGCTGCGCACCTTTGTGCCGCTGCCCGGCAAGACTCCCGTGCCCATCACCTCGGTCGTCCTGCTGAGCGCCACCCCCACCAAGCTGGTGGACAACCTGTTCCGCGACGACAGCCTCACCACTGAGCTCAGCCAACGGCTGGAGAACCTGCTCACGGCAGCCGACCGTCCCGGGATGGGCTGGCTGATCGACCCCGCACTTCTTGACGAGGTGCGCGACATGTCCGACGGCTACCAGGTGAGGGACGGCGCCGGCACCCGCCCGGGCACCGGCCAGGATGTCGCGACGGCCTGGCTGGCCCGCTTCGAGAAGCTCGACCGTCACGCCGGCGCACGCACCCTGTTCGCCAACCCCGACGTCAACGCCGGCCGGATCGCCAAGGACGAGGAGTTGGTGCACCGGGCAGGAGCGGCAGCGGAAACCGTCACCGGTGTCGAGGACCTGCCGCTGGTGGTGGTTCCGGCCGGCAGCATCCTGCCCGCTGCGACCTACGACTACCTGTCCGACTCCGGCGCAGAGGCGATCATCGCTGCCAATGCGACGGCGGCCGGCGCGCTGCAGACCGGGGACGCGGAGCCGCGCGTGCTGGCGACGGCTGCCGAGGTGCCCGGGGCGGCGCAGACCCCGGCGATCGAGCGTCACCAGCTGGCCTTCGCGACCGCGCTGATCGCCGGCGCCAAGGGCCAGGTGCGGCTGCTCGACGGCCTGGAGGACCTCGCGGAGGACGAGGCAACCACCACAGGCTGGATGGTGCGCCGAGACCTCGGCTCCCTGCTCGCCAGCACCCCCGGGGTCACCCATGCCGCGCTGGGCACCGACAAGCCGCCGCGTCTCGGCGCCGGCCAGCTGGAGGCGATCAAGCGGCTCATCGGCGAGTTCACCGCCTACGGCGACCTCGTGCCCGAGTCGGCGCTGATCGACCAGGCGGACGCAGCCATCACCCGCACCACCTCGACTGCCTGGATCGGGAACTCCGCCGGCTTCGGCGCCCAGCTCGACGGTCTCGCCGCGATCGTCGGTGGCCCCGAGGTGGGCCGTTCGGTCACCCTCGATGCCAGCCACCGGTTCCTGATGTCCTCGCGCACCAACCAATTCCCGGTGACGGTCACCAACAACCTCGCAGAGCAGATCCGGGTGCGGGTGGTCGTGCGCACCGACAACCCGCAGCGGCTCACCGTCCCGCCGTCCGACCTGGTCACGGTCGCGCCCGGTCAGAGCGTCACGGTGAACATCCGGCCCGAGGCGACCTCCAACGGCCTGGTGATCGCCCGCGCCTACGTCGCCACCGCCGACGGCCACCGGGTGAGCCCTGACACGTCCATCACCGTCGAGATCACCGACCTGGGGGTGGTTGCGTGGATCATCGTCGGCGTCTCCGGCCTCGTCCTTGTCGGCGCCACGGCATGGCGCATCCGCCAGGTCCGCCGCCGGACGGCCGCAGCGCAGGCCCCGGAGCAGGACGCATGAGCGATGCGCAGGCGGGCGGGCGCCGGCTGATCAGCGCCACGGCCGTGATGGCCTCCGGCACGATGGTCTCCCGCATCCTCGGCCTCGTCCGGACCGCGCTGCTCGCGTTCGTCCTCGGCAACGGCACCCGCCAGGTGGAGGCGTTCAACTTCGCCAACACCCTGCCGACCTCGCTGTACCTGCTGCTGGCCGGCGGCACCCTGAACAACGTCCTCGTGCCGCAGATCGTTCGGGCTGTCACGCACGACGAGGACGGCGGCAAGGCCTTCATCGACCGGATCATCACCGGCTTCCTGATCCTGCTCGGCGCGCTCACCGTGATCGTCACCGTCGCCACCCCGCTGATCGTGAGCATCTACATCTCGCCGCTGTGGCGCACAGAGCAGATGGCTGCGCACTGGCAGTCGATGCTGCTGATGAGCTACATCTGCATGCCGCAGCTGTTCTTCTACGGGGTGTTCTTCCTCCTCGGGCAGGTACTGAACGCCCGCGAGAAGTTCGGCCCGATGATGTGGGCACCGCTCACCAACAACCTGGTCTCGATCATCGTGTTCGGCGCCTACCTGTGGATCTGGGGCAGCCAGGGCGCGCTCACCGGCCAGCCGTTCACCGAAGCCCAGGCCTGGCTTCTGGCCCTTGGCTCCACCATCGGCATCGTCGTCCAGACCCTCGTGCTGCTGCCGTTCCTGAAGCGTGCCGGCGTCAGCTACCGTCCCCGCTTCGACCTGAAGGGGACGGGCCTTGGCCGCACGTTCCACGTCGCCAAGTGGATGGTGGGCTACGTCGCCCTCACCTCGCTGGCCCAGATCGTTGTCACCCGCCTCGCCTCTGCAGCGGCTCCCAGCGCCGGTGGTGCCGGTGCCGGTGCCGGCTGGACGGTGTACCAGAACGCCTACCTGATCTGGATCCTGCCGCACTCGCTGCTGACGGTGTCCCTGGCGACGGCGATGCTGCCCTCTGCCTCCCGGTTCGCCGTCGCCGGTGACCGTGTCGGAGTGGCGGCGGAGACCTCCCGGGCTCTGCGGCTGGCCACCACCTTCCTCGTACCGGCAGCCGTCGGCCTGGCAGTGCTGGCCGAACCGATCACCCGCCTGATCTTCGGCAACGGCAGTGGCGTGGACGACTACATCTTCATCGCCTGGGCGCTGATCGCGTTCGCCATCGGCCTGATCCCGTTCACCGTGCAGTACCTGTACCTGCGGGCCTACTACGCGATGGACAACACCCGCACCCCGTTCCTGCTACAGATCTGGATCAGCGTCGCCAATGCCGCGCTCGCCATTGCGTTCGTCGTGCCCTGGGACGACCCAGGGACGATCGCGGCGCGGCTGGCGCTGTCGTATTCGGCGTCGTACTTCCTCGGCGCGTTCCTCACCCACCGCTCCCTGCGCAAGCGCCTACCGGAGTTGCCGACCGGCGACTCACTGCAGCACCTCGGCCGGCTGCTCGTCGCCTCGGTCCCCGCCGGGGCCCTGGCCTGGGTGATCACCTGGTGGTTCGAGCGTTACCCGAACTTCCTGCTGCGGGCCCTCGGGCTGGCACTGGCCGGAGTGCTCGCCGTGCTGGTGTTCTTCTTCACGGCCAAGCGGCTGGGCATCCCGGAGACCACGTCGCTGCTGGACGTGCTGCGCCGCCCGCGCAAGACCGACAGCGACGCGGTCGAAGCGATCATCGACGAGGTCGACGCCGACGGCGACCGGCGGGCCAGCGAGCTGAACCCCGACCCCGATGGCACCGGCGTCTTCGTGCCGGTCACCGCGCCGGACGGGCCGCCAGCCGAAGTGCTCGACTTCCCCGAACCGCCGATCGCCGGCACCCCGGAGGCCGGAGTCACCACCGGACGCGTGCTGGGCGAACGCTTCAGGCTGGAGGAGCAGCTCGCCTTCCGTGACCGGACGCAGACCTGGCGGGCCCACGACATCACCCTCGGCCGCGCCGTCCTCGTGCACCTGCTCGACGGCGCCGACCCGCGCACGGCGGAAGTGCTCCGGCTGGGACGGGACGCTGCGCTGGCCACCGACTCACGGTTCCTGCGCGTCCTCGATGTCGCCGACTCCGAGCCCGGCACCGAGCCCTACCTGGTGTACGAATACGCCGCAGGCCAGACGCTGGAGAAGGTGCTGCGCACCGGACCGCTGACCGGCGTGGAGACCGCCTGGGTGGTGCGCGAGGTTGCCGACGCCCTTGTCGGGCTGCACGCCCAGGGCCTGTACCACCGCCACCTCAGCCCCGCGACGCTGCTTGTCACGGCCTCCGGCAACGTCAAGGTCGTCGGCTTCGGCGTCAACGAGGCCAACCAGGCCGCCGACAGCCACCTCAACGGCGAGGCAGCCGATGTCCGCGCCCTCGGCCAGCTGATGTACGCCTGCCTCGTCGCGCGCTGGCCCGGCGGCGACCGCTACGGCCTTGCCGCGGCCCCGGTCGTCGAGGGGCACTGGGTGCTGCCCAGCCGGGTGCGCAGCGGAGTCGCTCCCGCCGTCGACCAGGTGGTCGACCGCATCCTCTCCCCGGTGCCGCAGGCCCACGCCACCCGGCTGACCACAGCCCAGGACGTCACCACACAGCTGTCCCTCGTGCTGGGGCCGATGAGCGCATCCCACGACCTGCGCGCACGCCTGCACCCCACAGTCGACCCCGACACCGCGGCACCGCCCCCGGTCTCCACCGTCGCCCCCCCGATGCCCACCCCGGCCGCCAGCCGCTACACCGCGTCCGTGCCCGTGGACGACGACGATGATCCGGGCGACGAGACCCAGCCGTTCGTCGACGCTGCGCTCAGCCACGGCGACTCCTTCACGCCGGTACCGGCGCCGGCCGCCGCTCCCGCTGTGGCCGCAGCCCCTGAGGTCGTCACGTTGGCCGGGCCGCCGTTCCCGCTCCCCCACCTGCGCCTCCCGCGCCGGCCGGTCATCATCGGTGGCATCGCGCTGCTGGTGGTTGTCGGGCTCATCGCCGCCATCTGGTCCATCCGCCCGGCCTCGCCGTCGCCGGCAGCCGCCGGCGCCCTGTTGGTCACCAAGGCGACCGACTTCGACCCCAAGGCCGACGGTGGCGGCGGTGCAGAGAACCCCAAGCAGGCGAAGCTCGCGATCGACGGCGATCCAGCGACGCTGTGGCGTACCGAGCGGTACAAGAGGCTGCCGACCATGGGCGGCATCAAGCCCGGCGTCGGGCTCGTGCTCGACCTCGGCGCGGTCCGGCACGTGACTGGCGTGGAACTGCAGCTCGAGGGTGCCGGCACCAGCGTCGAAGTGCGGACCCCGAAAGCCACCGCCGACGCAGCGCCCATGAAGTCGATCGACCAGTGGACGAAGCTCGCCGGCACGGAGGACGCCTCCGGGCGGCTCGGGATCGACCTGCCCCAGGCGCAGGACACCCGCTACGTGCTGGTCTACTTCACCTCACTCGCGCCCATGGGCGACGGCTACTTCCGCAGCGGAATCGCAGAGGTCACCGTCCGCGGCGCCTGACCCGAGGCACAAGTTCGTACACCCCGAACTGAATCCGAAGGAGACTCCCCCTGCTTCTATCGCCTAAGCTCGAGCTAGTTTTCGGGGGAAGGCTCGGGGGGGCATGAGAAAACTGCGCTTGATCGCGCTTGGTATCGGGGGATGCCTGGCATTCGCCGTGGCCCTCCCCTCCGCACCGACCGCTGCGGCAGCCTCGCCGGTCACCTCCTCCGCCCCGGCAGCAACCATCCCTGCGAGCATCGACCTTGCCCCGGGTGAACAGAACGTGCCCGTGCGCGCGGCCGCCACCGAATCCAACGCCCCCTGGGGGCTGGACCGCATCGACCAGTCCGCCCTGCCGCTGGATGGACGGTTCACCGCGGAACACACCGGGTCGGGCGTGAAGGTCTACGTGCTCGACACCGGCATCAACCGCGCCAACCCCGACCTGTTGGGCCGGGTCGCGAAGGGCAAGTCGTTCGTCAACGACGGCCGCGGCACCGCCGACTGCAACGGGCACGGCACCCATGTGGCCGGCATCATCGGCGGCACAACCTACGGAGTAGCGAAACGCGTCACCGTCGTGCCGGTGCGCGTCCTCGACTGCAACGGCAACGGCGACGCATTCAGCACAGCGAGGGCCGTCGACTGGGTGGTGTCCCAGCACAGGCACGGCACACCGGCCGTGGCCAACCTCAGCCTGTCCGGGGCGTACAGCCTGGCAGAGAACGAAGCCGTCAAGCGCCTGATCGCCGACGGTGTCACCGTTGTGGTGGCCGCGGGCAACAACAACGCCAACGCCTGCAGCTCCTCCCCGGGTTCGGTGAAGAATGCCCTCACCGTCGCAGCGTCGGACGAGTCCGACAACCAGGTCTTCAGCTCCAACTACGGGTCCTGCGTCGACCTGTATGCGCCGGGGGAGAACATCGCTGGGGCAGCCAGCACCGGGAAGAGCGCGGTGTTCCGTTCGGGCACCTCGATGGCCTCCCCGCACGTGGCCGGGGCAGCTGCGCTGGTCCTCGCCCGGCACCACACCTGGTCGCCGGCCAAAGTGGGTACGCAGATCCTGCGGCTCAGCCTTGGCAACACCATCAGCGGCAATCCGGCCGGCACGCCCAACCGGCTGCTGAACATCGCCCCCACCATCACTTCGATCAGCCCCGGCTACCTGCCGCTGGCCAAGGCGGCCACCGTGACCATCACCGGACGCGGCCTGCAGGCTGTGGAGAAGGTGCGCTTCGACGGCGTCGCAGGGACCAAGCTCAAGGTGAAGTCGGACACCCGGCTCACCGTCAAGGCCCCGGCGCGGCGCAGCGAGAAGGCCGCGACGGTCGTTGCCACAACGGCGCTGTCGAGCTCGAACCGCAACCTGCAGCTGTTCTATCGCAAGGCCGCCATCGTGACCTCGGTCGCACCGGCCCTCGGCCTCACCGCAGGCGGCGCAGCCGTCACGATCCGCGGGAAGTGGCTGGGGGACGCGGTTGCCGTCCGGTTCGGCACCGTCCCTGCCGCGTTCCGGGTCGTGTCCGACACCGAGATCGTCGCGACGGCACCCGCCCAGGGCGCCGGCGCGGTCGACGTCATCGTGCAGACCACGGTGGGCCGGGCGCGGTCATCACCACGCCGACGCGGTTCAGCTACGGCGACGTGCCGCGGGTCACCGCCGTCTCGCCCGCCTCCGGTCTCACCGTCGGCGGCGACACGGTCGTCATCGCCGGCGTGAACCTCTCCGCGGCAACCGCGGTGTCCTTCGGCGACGTCGAGACCCACTTCGAAGTGCTCTCGGACGGCAAGTTGCGCGCCGTCGTCCCGTCCCACTGGGCCGGCACGTTCGACATCCACGTGACCACGCCCTTCGGCACCTCGGCGCCCAGCGGGGCCACCGGCTACACCTACGCCGGAATGACGGCACCGAAGGTAACCGACGTTTCCCCCAACAGCGGCCACGCGGACGGCGGCGGCGTCACCGTCACCGTCACCGGTAGCGGCTTCTACGCCGTCTTGTACGTCGAGTTCGGCGACATCCAGGCAGCCATCACGCAGGTCACGCCCACGGCGATCACCGTTGTGGCCCCCGGGCACAACCCGGGCAGCGTCAGCGTCCGCGTGGTCGGCTCCTACGGCACCAGCGCAGCAACCAGCGCAGCGACGTACACCTACCTCGCCCCGCCTGCGCCGCAAGTCACGGGAGTCTCCCCGGCAACGGGCGGCGACGCCGGCGGCGGCACCCGGGTCACCATCCGTGGCACCAACCTCTCCGGTGCGCTGGCCGTCAGGTTCGACAGGACCATCGGCAAGTCGCTCACCGTGGTCTCCCCCACCGAGCTGGTGGTCACAGCTCCGGCCCACACTGCCGGAATCGTGAACGTCACCGTGCTGACCGTCTCCGGCGCTTCCGCCGCAGCGGCGTACGCAACGTTCACCTACCAGTGACCGTCAGCCAACGTGTCCTGATAGAACGACGGCGCCGCCGGGATCCGAAGGTCCCGGCGGCGCCGTTGGTGTGAGGCTCAGGCCTCGACGTCCGCGTCGACCCAGTCGAAGGTCTTCGTGACGGCCTTCTTCCACTGACGGTACAGGCGAGCGCGCTCGTCCTGCTCGTCACTGGGGATCCAGCGCTTGTCCTCTGCCCAGTTGGCGATGACGTCCTCTTCGCCGTTCCAGTAACCGGTCGCAATGCCGGCGGCGTAAGCCGCACCGAGAGCGGTGGTCTCTGCAACAACCGGACGCACCACGGGCACGCCGAGCTGGTCAGCCTGGAACTGCATCAGGGTGTCGTTCATCGTCATGCCGCCGTCGACCTTGAGCTCGGCGAGCTTGACGCCCGAGTCGGCTTCCATGGCATCCAGGACCTCGCGGGTCTGGAAGGCGGTTGCCTCCAGAACGGCGCGGGCGATGTGGCCACGGTTGACGTAACGGGTGAGGCCGACGATCGCGCCACGGGCGTCTGCACGCCAGTACGGTGCGAACAGGCCCGAGAACGCCGGCACGACATAGCAGCCGCCGTTGTCGTCGACGGAGTTGGCGAGCTCTTCGATCTCAGGAGCGGAGGAGAACATCTTCAGGTTGTCGCGCAGCCACTGCACCAGCGAGCCGGTGACGGCGATCGAACCCTCGAGTGCGTAGATCGGCTTGTCGTCGCCGATCTTGTAGCACAGGGTGGTGAGCAGGCCGTTCTTGGAAGGAACGATCTCCTCGCCGGTGTTCATGATCATGAAGCAGCCGGTGCCGTAGGTGTTCTTCGCCATGCCCGGCTTGAATGCAGCCTGGCCGAAGGTGGCAGCCTGCTGGTCGCCCAGGTCGCCTGCGACCGGGACGCCACCGAGGAGGCCTTCTTCACGGGCGTAGCCGTAGACCTGCGAGGAGGACTTGATCTCGGGCAGCATGCTCATCGGAATGGTCATGTCGGCCGCGATCTCCGCGTCCCAGCTCAGGGTGTTGAGGTCCATCAGCATGGTGCGGGAGGCGTTGGTGACGTCAGTCACGTGCACGCCGCCGTTGACGCCACCGGTCAGGTTCCAGATGACCCAGGTGTCCATGTTGCCCATGACCAGCTTGCCAGCCTCGGCATCGGCGCGAGCGCCTTCGACGTTGTCGAGGACCCACTTGACCTTCGGGCCGGAGAAGTAGGTCGCCAGGGGCAGGCCCACGCGCGCCTTGTACTTGTCCTGGTCGCCGCCACCGAGCTCTTCGATGATCTTGCCGGTACGGGTGTCCTGCCAGACGATCGCGTTGTAGACCGGCACGCCGGTCTCCTTGTTCCATACCAGGGTGGTTTCGCGCTGGTTGGTGATACCGACTGCCTGGATGTTTTCCTTGTTCAGGCTGGCCTTGGCCAGAGCCTCGGCGACGACCTCGCGAACGTTGTCCCAGACCTCGATGGCGTTGTGCTCAACCCAGCCGGCCCGCGGGAAGATCTGCTCGTGTTCCTTCTGCCCAACGGAGACGATCTGTCCCTCGTGGTTGAAGACAATTGCGCGGGAACTGGTCGTTCCCTGGTCAATCGCGAGGATGTACTTGTCCGTCATGGATAATTCCTTCCACGTCATTGTCTAAAGGATGGTGATATCGGAGCGGGTCGGCGGAACCGGCCCGCCTCTCTTTGTTTCTGGGGTGGGATGTCGGGGGGGG
>Ga0209745_1000741_pt1 | contig 19642 bp, 18 predicted proteins | sample BarGraNGADG00312_FD_184495 | JGI IMG/M metagenome (GOLD analysis project Ga0209745, IMG submission 184495) | Arctic peat soil microbial communities from Barrow, Alaska - Barrow Graham LP Ref core NGADG0004-312 (SPAdes) (version 2) | ecosystem: Environmental > Terrestrial > Soil > Wetlands > Peat...
ATCCTGTAAAAAGTTTTAAGGTCAGCAGCCCAGACAAGATTTTGATATATATAGCCAACATTATTCTGATCAGTTACCCTCTTTTCAAAGGCCGATACCCTTTCAATGGTCGTTTCCCTCATTACCTCGCCCCCCCATTCAAGGAACCTTTTTTCGACTGCTTCGGCAAGTTTGCCTACACCTCCCCTGGGGTAGAAATAATCCAGATACAGGGAAAAGTAGCTCAGTGCAAAAAAGGCAGGAGTATTCCCGAAGAAATGCTGGGAGATAATATCTCTAAGTGAGGGATTTTTAACTATCTTTTCCAGGTATGGCTCAACCGGCACATTCATCCGGTTGATTTTTCCTATTGTAAACAGGAATTTTGGCAACCAGGGCAGCAGTTCTTTAAACAGATAGGCCCTGTCACGACTCAGATCTTTGAAATAGGGGTTTTCAATACCATAAAGCACATCCATGTGCTTCATTACCTTCCGGATTATTCTTATGATATGATCTGTTTCGGCTTCACTTTCAGGATACAATCTCTTCAACAGGTTTTTGTACTCAGTTAAACTATTAATGTCTTCGATATTCAGGATATTCTTCTCCACACCAACTGAAACAGGACTTTTAACGATATCGAGCTTAATGCCCAGTTCATTTAACATGGGGAAAATAATACCCGCATTTTCGAGAGCTCTGATCCCGGCATCAAACTGAAACCCGTTATGTGAAAAGGAATTCACCAACCCTCCACATTCCCTGTTCTTTTCAATAAGCAAAACGCTACGGCCCTCTTTAGCGAGACATGCAGCACAGGTCAGTCCTGCCATACCTCCTCCAACGACTATTGAATGGTATTTCTTTTCAGCCATACAGGTTCAAAATTAGCTGATTATATCCTTAACCTCTGTCATTTCCACACTTTTTGCCCAAAGTTTATTTGCGGCCTCTTTGTCAAGTGCGGGGGGTGCGGGCTCTTCCTCTGTGGTAAGGTTAAAAAACTTTCCGCTTACACCTTCAATCTCATCTGAAACCCCAAGGTAGTAGATCGACTCTGCCGAAATTTCAGCTGGCCTCAGGATCTTATCATAAAGATGCTTTTTTACCCAGCGGTAAACTGCTCCGTTTTCCTGTCCGGTTTCTGATCTGACAGCGCCAGGATGCAATGCATTTATGGTTACTCCCCAGGGTCTGAAGTATTCAGCAAAGAGGAGCATTGACAGCAGCTGGGCAAGCTTGGCTGAACCATAACTTTTCAATCCGGAATAATGTCGTTTTTCCCAGTTCAAATCATCGAGTCGTAATCCCCAGGCAGCAAAACGGTGGCCTTCTGAATTGACCAGTATGATTCTCGCTTTTTCCTGGGATTTTAACTTTTTATACAAGAGAATATTTATCACAAATGAAGAAAGGTAATGTACCACAAAAACCTTGTCAAACCCTTCATCAGTAAGTTCCCTTTTGGTAAGATAGATTCCTGCATTATGAATCAGGACATCAATCGGGGCATCGATCTTACCAAGTTTTTCTGCGGCACTATAAATATCTTTCAGATTGCTCAGATCGGCGATGATATAAGCGCAGTTGACGTTATATTCTTTCTCGATTTCGGCTTTTAAAGCCTCACTTTTCTTCTCGTTCCGGTTAATGCAAAGAAGCCTTGCTCCATGGGAGGCGAATTTTTTAGCTGTATGATAACCTATCCCTGATGTGGCACCGCTAATAACCACAAGCCGATCCTTGAAATCATTAGTACAGATACTGGGATAACGCCGGTTGTTTTTGATCATTGCTGCGATGTTCGACCACTGATACTCTTTGAAATATTTGGATATCATAATCTTCTTCATTACTGTTTCAACCAAATTTCCTTTTCATAAACCGCCTGTAAACCTTTCCGAACCTTGGAATATTATCAAAGATATCGCCCCAGAGATCATAATAGTCCCTCTGTTCAATGATCTTTCCTTCTTTGTTCAGGGTTACACGGCTTGAACCGTATATTACAGAACTGGGGTTTTTCTTAAACTTAATGGTCATTTCCCATTCGATAAAAATATCCCTGTCTTGCTGTGCGGCCCTGACAATATTCATTGACAGGTCTTTGGATCGGTCGGTCAGCCGCCTGGTCATTGCCACAAATTCTTCAATTCCCCGGAGTTCCTGAACAGAATCCCTGAAATGGATATTTTCATCGTAAAAGGGGAGGATATGAGACCAGTCAGGTTTTCCTTGGGTATTATAGGTTTTCGACCATAAATCTTTTATGCTTTCAGTATTTAAACCTGTCCCGACGGATCTCTTCTCCTGTTCTATTGGCTTCTCATACATATTCTACAGGCTTTTAGATTTGATTTTAATTCTTGTGAATGGAACTAATCCACCGAGATTTATCTAAAGATGTTACTCAGAATATCCTTTCTGTTTCTTCTTTGGATAAAATTCTGGTTCTTCCGGGAAGATATTATCTCTTATCCGCATTAACTCCTCGGCAGTGTCTATGTCCGGGTCGACCTTAACCAACAAGACCGGACTCATCCCTGTATCAGGATGCTGAACAGAATTGGATTCCTGATTCAGTATTTTTTTTGAAGCTCCAACAACAAATTGCTCCGATCTGTCAATAACATATCCACTCAGGGTTCCGTTATTGTTCAGAGTCAGATAATTGCTGAAAATCTCCCTTCGGGTAATATAAATCTCACCACTGAAAAATTTCCCCACGCTGATTTGAACAGTAACTCCGGGATGGCCGTCCTTATCAGGATCAGTTAAATTTGGGTCATAGGGATCGTTCGAAAGGGGTTTCATCGCATCTCCCTCAATTCCCAAAAGGCTTGGGCTCTCGGGCCTGTAAATATGCCAGAATCCGTCTTTTTGGAATAATTCAACCTCCCGGACTCTGGGTTTGATGGCCTGTACAGCTTCGTCTTTGAAGACTGCCTTAGCATTTTTTCTACTTAGTTTTTGTTCTGCATGCACAAATCGGTCCGACTGCATCAGCCTGCCCTCCTCCAGATAAAAATCTGTAAATCCGTATGAAATGATAAATGTCCGCATGGTTGTTCTGGTGGTAGTGTCTTCGTATGCCACCACATCATAGTGTGCATAATGACCTATAATCTTTTTCCGTGCACTTTCCAGGTCTGTAGGTTGAGTTGTGTTCGATTCTCCATGTTCGAAAACATATAAAGGTGATGGTGGCCATTCCAACGGCCTTGAACAGGAATTAAGGATAAACAGAAAAGCCAGAAATCCCGCATTGAACCATCTGCCTTTTTGCATCATACTAATTCAGAATGATATGCTTTTCAGCAAATCTATTTAAAACTCAAACGAATTCCAAGTCCGGGGATTCGGTCTTTTTTAAGTGGGCCCAGGCACAAAATGAAAAAGGCAGTTATCACACTGCCTTGTTGTGGGCCCAGCTGGGCTCGAACCAGCGACCCCCTGATTATGAGTCAGGTGCTGCTAACCAGCTGAGCTATGGGCCCGGTTAAACAGGGGGCAAATATAATACAGATTCGGTTTATGTGCAAATCATAACGACGCCCTGGCAGGGCGTCACTACAGGGGAAAAACAAATTTATTTGTTGATGTAATCAAACAGCACCTCTCCCGCCTCGTCAAGGTCATTGCCGAAGGTGATGAGACCGCCGCGGTCGCCAGCCATCACTATAATACGCTTTTCAAAAACATCCGGCTCGCTGAAAATACGGATCATCTCACGCGCCATGGCCGGAGTGCCGTATTCGACTTTAGGATCAGTGGTGGGTACCTTGTTCATCAGCTCCTCCCACAGCGTGGTCGAGTGAACATGGATGACAGCATTAGTGCCCGGATCTGCTGTATAGATTGCAGCGTGAGTGAGAGACTCTGAGGAAGCCTTCAGCGGCCCGCTGCACATGACGGCATTGTCGTCAATATTATATGATGAGACCTTTACATAATGACCGGGCTCAAGCTCGGGGATGTCACCCGTTGATGACCCTGTGATGATGAACTGTTGCGATTTGCCGATGCGTATGCTTATGTTTCCGAAACCAACACCGTTCTCAAACGCCCCGACAAGGTCAAGATTAAAAAGGATCTCCCTCCAGTGATTGATGATCTCATATTGCTCATCTGAGATTACGGGTCCAGATTGGCTCCAGTAGCAATTGAACTTGACAAAACCTTCCATATAATTATAATGATATTTTCAAAATTGCTTCTTTCCTTCCCCAGGCTTCACTGGTGAGGTTTCTCCCCGGAATTGATTTGTAAAATTAAAAATAATTAGGATGATTCGGATTATTGACGGAGACGTTGCATGCAATGTCTCTGTTTTTTATAAAAAAAGGGTTTTTCGAATTTCCACCCTGTTTGTTCTATTTATTTTGAAATAATTGATTATCTTTGCTTAAGGTTGGATTTTTATGGTCAATAAAGATGATTATAGAATTAAGATCATCCTGACTGCAAGCAGGATCTTTAGTCATTATGGCTTCAGGAAGACCACAATGGAAGAGATCTCAAAAGCTCTAAAAAAAGGTAAAAGTTCAATATATTATTATTTCGGGAGCAAGGAAGAGATCTTTAAAGCTGTGGTTTTGTACGAGGCCAACCAGCTGCGCACTCAGCTTACCACTGCCATCAAGGAAGTGGATTCTCCGCCGGAAAAATTACGCAATTATATATTCGTGAGGATGAGGGCGTTTGAGAAGCTCTCAAACTACTACAATGCTGTGTTTGACAAGAATCTTGATCATTACGAATTCATTGAGAAGATCAGATCGCGATATGACAGGGAGGAGCTCGCAATTCTGAGGTTGCTTGTTTATGTCGGTAACCGGCGTGGCGTTTTCGAAATAGAAGACAGCGAATATACTGCCATGGCTATCCAGACAATGCTGAAGGGCCTGGAGGTTCCTCTTTTCTGGCGCAAGCGGGAGATAGACATCAATAACCGTCTTGACGCTATATTACATCTGATTTTTTACGGCATTAACAAAAGACCGTAATCCGGGTCATTTTTTGCTTGCTGCAGGCTCCGGAATTTTTCTGAATGCCCAGATCAGAATTACTATTCCTGCAATGATGAATGGTATGCTGAGTAGCTGACCCATATTGAATTTCATTCCTGCCTCAAATGCCACCTGGTCTTCCTTGACATATTCCACAAAGAAACGAAAACCAAATACTATGATAAGGAATAGTCCGAACAGCAACCCCGGCCTTTGTTTTCCCAAGTTTTTCCAGTAGACCCTCATAAGAATCAGGAAGGTGATCAGATAGGCAAGGGCTTCATATATCTGCGTCGGGTGTTTGGGTGCATGCTCCCCGTTACGGAGAAACACAAATCCCCAGGGCAACGTGGTTTCAACACCGTATATCTCAGAGTTCATGAGATTTCCCAGCCTTATCAGGCAGCCTGCCAGTGCCACGACAATCACCACACGGTCAATGGCCCAGATAAATGTCTTTTTCTCTTTTCTTGCAAACAGCCAGAGCGCTAGTAGTATTCCTATTGCTGCGCCATGGCTCGCAAGGCCTCCGTGCCATACCTTCAGGATCTCAATGGGGTTGGCAAGATAATAGGCGGGTTCATAAAATAAACAATGGCCCAGCCTGGCTCCGACGATCGTTCCGATTGCAACATAAACCGTCAGCCTGTCAAGAGTTGCATCAGTCAGCCCCTCGTTCCTGAAGATTTTTCTCATGATGTAATAACCGAAGACAAATCCGGAGGCGAAGAGCAGGCCATACCATCTTATAGCAAAATGGCCAATACGGAAGATCTCAGGATTGACATCCCATGTTATGATCTGTGGTATCATTTGTTGTTAGTTTGGAGCTCAAAATTAGTAAAAAAGTGAAGGATCCCAGTTACGGGCAACAATAAATTACGTAACAAAATTTGATGTAAGTTTGCAGATAGTGGATGGCAGGAGATACATATCAGGAGGGCTGGGCGTGACGGTGCCGGTAATGTTTTTTATTTTATCCTGCGCCAAGATAAGCTCTCCCACAGGCGGACCGAAAGACCTTGACCCTCCGGTAATATTGAAGAGTCAGCCCGAAAACGGCACGGTGATGTTTACCGGAAAATCATTCACGGTAACATTTAGCGAATATGTGATCCTTGACAAGATCACTGAAAAATTCATGGTGTCACCGCCGGTGAAAACAAAACCTGTAGTCAGGTTGAAAGGCAAGAATCTCCTGGTAAGCTGGGAAGACAAACTGTCTGACAGTACAACTTACACCTTCTATTTCCAGGATGCAATACGTGACAACAACGAGAATAATCCAATCCCGAACTTCCAGTATGTTTTTTCAACTGGTCCTGTCCTTGACTCTCTGTCGCTGTCCGGAAATGTTTTCGGAGCCTTTGATCTTGAGGTAGTGCCGGATGCTCTCGTTACAATGTATTCCAATCTGTCAGATACGGCCCCGGCCAGGCTGCTTCCTGCCTATATTTCCAAACCTGACGCATCCGGGGGCTTTATGATAAACAATATAAAACCGGGGCACTACAGGCTTTACGCCGTCAGGGACCTCAATGGCAATAAACTGTATGATCTTGATGATGAGACCTTTGCTTTTAGTGATTCGATCATTGACATCACTCCGGAGACAAATTTTAATATAACTCCTGATACAATTAAATATATACCTGCGAACGCCACTGAAACAACCAAAGCAGATATATTCACATTTGGTACTCACCGGCTTTATGCCTTCATCAGGGAATTAAAGAAACAATACCTGAAGTACACTGAAAGAAAGAGCAGTGGGTCTGTCGGATTTGGCCTTGCCCTTCCTTCTGACTCCGGACAGGTCTCTATTGTCCTGACCGGTGCAGCACCGGATTCATGGTTTATGGAAAACAATGCCAGGCGTGACACCTTCATGGTATGGATAACAAGTCCCGAAATGTATGACCGGGATACCATTCAGGCACTGCTGACATATCCATTCACCGACAGCACCAAGACACTCATACAAAAAACAGATACAATCATTTTCAGATTCCGGAAGCCGGAGCCTCCGAGAGCAGGCGCGAAAAAAATACCGGCATTATCCCTGGCGACAAACGTGGGCACTAAAATTAAACCCGGCACAATGCCGGCATTCACAGCCCCGGCACCCCTTAAAGAGCCTGACACATCGCGGATGATCCTGATGCAGATTGTAGATACTGTAAAGACCAGGATCAGGGCGGAGTTCATAAAGGACAGTACGAATTCAAGGCGTATACTGATGAAAACGCCGCTGAAAGCCGGGGGCATCTATACCCTTCTTTGTCTGAGAGGTGCTTTTACGGACATCTACGGGAATGCTACGGACTCAACATTTTACAAGATTAACGTCGGTATCCCGGAAGATTATGGCAGTGTTGCTTCAAAGATATCGGGCTATGAGGGCGATGTGATAATTCAGCTTCTTGATAATAAGGAAAAGGTGCTGAAGGAAGCCTTTATTAAAAGCCCGGGGCAGGTTAAGTTCGAGCTTATTGATAAAGGCCGTTACAGACTGAAAGCTATCTATGACATTGATTCAAACAAGAGGTGGACAACGGGAGACTTCAGCCTGAAGAGGAACCCCGAGCCGGTCTCATATTACCCCGGCGAACTTGATGTAAAAATAAACTGGGACCTGGAACAGGACTGGGACCTGAGTGTCATGTACAGCAAGGATTTGTCCCTGAGAACCAAACCAGTGTCTAAAAGGTAAAGAAATATGGCGACGCGAAGAAAATTCATACAAAATACTGTAATAGCCGGGGCGGCACTCAGCGCAGGTATTCCTGCATTCTCGTCCGTTCCTGTCAGTAAATGGGTTTCCCGCAGACCGGAAAAAAGGCTGCGCAAATTTCAAAGCAAAGCAGTTGAGGAGACTATCGGAGAAATACAGGCATTTCTTGGCGATACAGAGCTGGCATGGCTCTTCGGGAACTGCTTTCCAAATACACTTGACACAACTGTAAGCTACTCTGAGAAAAACGGCGGACCCGATACTTTTGTCATCACCGGCGATATCAATGCAATGTGGCTGCGCGATTCGACAGCCCAGGTATGGCCTTATATTTCCCTGACCGCTTCAGACAACAATCTTAAAGAGCTTATTGCCGGGGTTATCAACAGGCAGGTAAAATGCATTTTAATTGATCCTTATGCCAATGCCTTTAATGATGGTCCGGGCAAAAGTGAGTGGATGAATGACCTTACGGAAATGAAGCCGGAGCTTCATGAGCGTAAATGGGAAATAGATTCGCTTTGTTATCCTGTCAGGCTTGCATATGGTTTTTGGAAAGCGACAGGGGATATATCTGTTTTTGATGCTTCATGGACTGAGGCCATGCACCTTATCATACGTACGTTCATTCAGCAGCAGCGAAAGGAAGACCGTGGACCGTACCACTTCCAGAGAGTCACAGGATGGCAGACAGACACCGTCGCCGGAGGAGGCTATGGTAATCCCGTGAATCCCGTGGGATTAATAGTCTCAATTTTCAGACCCTCCGATGATGCAACAATATGGCCGTTCCTGATACCGTCAAACTATTTTGCAGTCAGGTCTCTCAGGCAGATAGCTGAAATAGCTGGAGCTGTTGTCAAAGACGAAAAGCTCCGCAGTGATGCCACTTCGTTGGCGGACGAGGTTGAGGCAGCCCTTCTAAAATACGGTACGACAGTTCACCCGCAGCATGGAGAGATCATCCCATACGAGACTGACGGATATTACAATTTCAATTTCATGGATGATGCCAATGTGCCCAGCCTGCTGGCAATGCCATATCTCGGTACGGTTGATCGCAATGATCCGCTTTACCTGCGGACAAGGGACTTCGTGCTGAGCAAAAGCAATCCATATTACTTTTCCGGTATCATGGGTCACGGGGTAGGGAGTCCGCATACCGGACCAGACCGCATATGGCCCATATCAATCACAATGAGAGCGCTCACTGCAGTTAATGATTATGATATTGTCTCTTCACTTAAGATGCTGCAGACCACTCATGCTGCAACCGGATTTATGCATGAGTCGTTTATGAAAGATGATCCTACAAAATTCACGAGAAAGTGGTTTGCCTGGGCAAACACCCTGTTCGGTGAGCTGGTGCTTGACACCTACCGGACCAAACCTGAACTGTTGAAAGAAATTTAAACTGATATAATATGAAAGACATTGTTGCCGGAGTTGATATAGGCGGAACAAACACCATTATCGGATTTGTTGATTCTGAGGGTCATATACTCGCTGAGGGCAGGCTCTCAACTCCTGATTATGCTTTTGCAGATGACTTTGTCGCTGCCCTTGATCAGAAGCTGAAAGAGATGATGGAGGGTCGTGATGATCTGAACCTCATCGGTATAGGCATTGGGGCGCCCAATGCCAATTTCAACAAGGGCACCATTGAGCTGGCTCCGAATCTGAGGTGGAAGGGAATAATTCCGATGGTTAAAATAACCGAGCAACGCACAGGACTTAAGACACGTATCACTAATGATGCCAATGCTGCGGCGCTTGGCGAGATGATGTTCGGTGGCGGCAAAGGCATGAAGAATTTTGTCATCCTGACCCTTGGCACAGGTTTGGGCAGCGGTATTGTCGTTGACGGGGAGGTTGTTTACGGCCATACAGGCTTTGCAGGTGAACTGGGTCATATGACAGTTGTGGAGGGAGGAAGGGTATGTGGCTGCGGCCGCCGCGGCTGCCTCGAGACCTATGCATCGGCCACCGGCCTGGTGCGGACTGTGATTTCCCTGCTCAGCGACCGCCGCGATGAAAGCGTTTTGCGTGATCTTAAAAGCAGGGATATAACCTCGCGCAGAGTGGCTGAAGCCGCGGCGGCCGGCGACATCATCGCAATGGAAGCCCTTGACCAGACTGCACGCATGATCGCTCTCGGCATTGCCAACGCTGTCATCTTCTCAAGTCCCGAGACAATATTCCTGTTTGGAGGACTGGCCAAGGCGGGTGATGCACTTTTCGTGCCCGTAAGAAAGTATGCGGACGAACTTGTGATGCCTGTCTTCAGAGGGACTTTCAACATACTACCGTCAGGTTTGCCAGAGGCGAATGCGGCTACACTTGGATCTTCGGCATTGATATGGAAGGAAATGAAATAAGCAATATCAAGCCTGATGAATATGATCAAAGGTAATGCAGTAATAGGCCAATCAGGAGGCCCGACATCAGTAATCAATTCCAGCCTGGCAGGTGTCATCACCGCTTCAAAATCTTCAGGCATCATTGACGGTATTTACGGCATGAACTACGGCATTGAAGGCCTGATGAATGAAGTTTTTTTTGACCTTGCAGCGCAGCCTGATGAAATAATAAAGGGATTGCGCCGCACACCCTCCTCGGCCCTGGGCTCGTCACGACACAAGGTGAAAGAGGAAGATCTTCCTAAAATACTTGCTGTTCTGAAGAAATATGATATCCGTTTCTTCTTTCTGATAGGGGGGAACGACACGATGGATACTATCAACAAAGTGGAAGAATATTGCCGGGGTGCAGGATACAACCTCACGGGAATTGGTATTCCAAAGACCGTTGACAATGATCTTTTCGGCACTGATCATACTCCGGGCTTTGCCTCTGCCGCATGGTCAAATATTCTCAACGTCATGCAGGCCGGGATACACGCGCGCGATATGAAGAAGGTTGACCAGTTTGTTGTTTACCAGACGATAGGACGTGATGCCGGATGGCTTGCAGCTGCAACAGCAATGGCCAGACGTGAGGAGGATGATGCTCCTCACCTGATCTATATGCCTGAGCATCCTTTCGTCACTGATAAGTTTCTTGCTGATGCTGACAGTTGCCTGAAACGTTACGGCTGGTTGTCGGTGGTCTGCGGCGAGGGGCTGAAGTTTCCTGATGGAACACCTGTAAGCGCCTCGGTTGTGAAGGATACCTTCAATAACACCGAATTTGGAGCCACGGGCGGAGCTAGTGTTGCAATGAACCTCCATCGCATGCTGACCTCCGAATTCGGGCTCAGGGGAGAGTTCCAGATTACAGAATCCCTGATAATGAACGATTATGTCAGGGCTCTTCCTCTTGATCTTGAGGAAGCATACCGTTGCGGCATGGAGGCCGTCAGGCTTGCTGAAAACGGAGAAACGGGATACATGGTAAATATCATAAGGACGTCGGATGATCCATACACCGTCACCTATGGTAAAGTGCCACTGAATGATGTGGCTGTCGCTGCCAAACCGATGCCCGATGAATATTTCAATAAAGAGGATAATTTTGTCTCGGAGGCTTTCATGAAATACATGAAACCGCTCACGGGAACGCTTCCTGATTTTGCAAGGCTGAAGAAGATTATGGTAAAAAAATAAAGTCAGAAAAAATGGCAACAGAATTCAACAAGGTAGCGCTTTCCATCAATGCTCACCCTGATGATGCAGAAGCATGGAATGCAGGTGTGCTTAAGCTTTTGCATGACAAAGGATATAAAATAGTCATTGCCACAATGACCGGAGGTGATCTCGGGGGGTGTAACATGAGCATGGAAGAGACAGCACGGGTACGGTTTAATGAGGCAAAGGCTGCCGCAGCCATCCTCGATGCTGAATATTATTACCTGGGAGGCATCGACGGCTCTCTTTATGATACTTATGAGTTGCGTAAGAAGACTATCTCACTTATACGCAAAGTTCAGGCGGGCATCATTTTCACACACCTGCCCAACGACTATCACCCTGATCACCGGGCTACTGCGGCTATTGTAGAGGCTGCGGCCATGGTGTCATCGCTTGACCCGGTGCCTGTTCCTGAGAAACCACTCAAGATCACACCTCTTTTATATCACTCCTCACCGCTCACCCTGAGTGATCCGCTGGGAGGTCAGTTGACCCCACCGCACTTTTTTGTGGACGTCACCAGTGCTTTGGAGACTAAAATAAAAATGCTTGGGAAACATGTTTCACAGCTCGAGCTGATGAAGCACATGCACAAAATAGATGATTTCTTTGGATATGTGCTTGAGGGAAACAAAAACTATGGTAGAATGGCAGGCGTTGAGTATGCCGAAGTTTACTGGCAGCATCTTGGCGGAGGCTTTCAGAAAGATCCGCAGGTACAGCGTGACCTCAGCGAATTCATTGTAAAACACTAAAAAACAGAGATATGAATCTTAAAGATAAGAAGTACAACAAATTTGCTCTTGTCCGTGAAATGATGGAAACACCCGGAATCATCAGATCGTTTGACCCAAAGGTTTCCGGGCGCTTTATTAAATCTTTCAAATCCGGGAGAGGATTATTTCTTACAGGAGAGGGAAGCAGCAGGTTGTTCCCGGCCAAAAGAACAATTTTTGCAAACCTTAAAAAAGATTTCCTTCTGCCTGTCATTACTGAGGGTTGCACCCAGTCACTGGAGTACAACCTGAAGGACTTCGTCGTCTTCGTTGCTTCTAACTCCGGCCAGACCAAGGAGGTTATTCGCCTTGCCAGTTCGCTCAAAAAGAAAAAACACAATGCAGTATTTGGGCTGACCGCCAATCATAATACCAGGCTTGAAGAGTTCACACAGGGAACGCATGTTCTTAAATGCGGTAAGGAAGATGCTGTAGCTGCAACCAAATCAGTGATTGAGCAGGGACTCTTCTATGATTCTCTTCTCCGTAACCTGGGAAAGGAAAAGATGATCGGATTAACTAAAGCTGCCGCACAGGCAGAAGAGGTGCTGACTGCAAAGATCGACAGGAAGATAATTAACCTGATCAGCAAGGCAGACATGATCTATTTTGTTGGCCGCGACAACGGTGTTGCAGCGGAGCTTGCCCTGAAAACAAATGAGATCACCAGGAAAAAGTCGGCATTTTACGAGGGCACATTCGCCCTTCATGGCATAGAGGAGGTAATGAATAAAAACGAGGTGCTCATTTGGGTTGAACCGTTCGATTATGACCAGGATAAATTTATGGAATGTATTGTTAAAGGTGCCGGAGTGAATGTGATCGCCATTTCAAAAAAGAAAACAATATTTCCCACAATTGTCATTCCGGATGGCGGCCAATATGCTGAATATATACAGCTTCTCGCAGGCTGGAATGTTCTTGTTGAGACCGGCATTTCTCTGAAGATAGATCTTGATCATCCGAAGAGAGCAAGGAAAGTGGGTAATGAATACGTTCCGGAATAGGATAGCCTGAGAGGCAATTTACTGCCCTGACATTTATTTTCACCGGTTTAATCTAAACCTTATATTTACGTTTAGTTTTAAAAGTAATTCTCACTATGGGAAAAGAACGTGTTGTTGTCGGCATAGACATAGGAGGTACCAATACTGTCTTTGGCATTGTTGACAGAGCAGGCAAGATTCTTGCAGAAGATAACCTCACGACGACGCATTATGATGAGCCTGAAGTTTTTGTTGCAGCATTATATGAGAAAATTCAGATCACCCGGTTAAAAGTCGGGAAAGAAGTTGAGATACTGGGTTTTGGAATAGGTGCACCGATGGGCAACATTAACAAGGGCACGATTGAGTATCCGGCTGATCTGCCGTGGAAAGGGATCATACCTTTGGCTGATATTTTTGCCAGGCACACACCGCTGCCAGTCATTGTCACCAACGATGCCAATGCTGCTGCTGTTGGTGAGATGATCTACGGCGGAGCAAAGGGGATGAAGAACTTTGTAGTCATCACTCTTGGCACAGGGCTCGGCAGCGGGTTTGTCGTTGACGGCAAATTAGTATATGGTCATGACGGTTTTGCGGGCGAGATAGGACATACGTCGATCAGACCGGGCCAGTCAAACCGCGATTGCGGATGCGGGCGTAAAGGGTGCCTTGAAACATATGTTTCCGCTTCAGGACTGAAGCGCACTGTACTGAAGATCATGGCAGACAGGCTTGAACAAAGCGAGCTGCGCAAGCTCAGTTTTGAAGAGCTTGACTCAAAAAAGATCTATGAAGCCGCTCGGCGCGGTGACCCTATAGCCCTCGAAGCTTTTGAGCACACCGGTGCGATGCTGGGATATAAGCTTGCCGACGTGGTGGCTCATACGAACCCTGAGGCTATCTTCCTCTTCGGAGGATTGGCCCTGGCAAAGGATCTGATCTTTGAGCCGGCAAAGAAGCACATGGAAGAGAACCTGCTTTACATCTACCGTGACAAGGTCAAGCTGCTTCCCTCGGAGCTCAGCACACATAATGCTGCCGTGCTTGGCGCCAGCTCGCTTGTCTGGTCTGAGATCGGAGAAAGGTAAAAAGGCAGGGAGCTAATGAATAATTACAGTCTACCTGAAATGATCAATTATATCATAGGCGGCCTTCTCGTTGTCATTATCTTTTCAATTGCTTATGCCTATCTGAAGCCCCATAAGCTTCATCATTCCAGGCCCATCTCAACCTTTGCACTCAAAGCCAGCTACCTTGTTTATCTCCTGGTGACACTTCTTGTCATATATTTTGCCAGCCTCAGGGGCGGAGGCCTGAGTAATGTCTTCGACGGCCCGGAATTCTTCATCTTTCTGCTCGTACTTTTTATTCCCACAATAGGGATCTTATCCCGGAAGATCACACATTTCAGCAATAAAAGAGTACGTTATAACCTGATATTCACTGCAGTAAATATCGTAATGACTGTTACGGTTCTTTTGCTTTACAGGTATTGAATTCTTCAAACAGTTATAAAAGCTTACCTTTGTTTTTGAAACCAGAAAAACTCCATCGTCATGATCAAAGAAAGATTCATAACCTATGTAGAGGAGAGCATAAAGAAAAACTGGAATATTGAAGCGCTCTCAAATTATCACGAGAAGGGCTATACGTATAAAGAGATAGCTGAAATCATTGTCAGGCACCATATTGTCTTCAGGGAGTATGGCATTGAGGAGGGCGACAAAATTGCTCTCGTGGGAAGGAACTCTGCGAACTGGTGCGCAATGTACCTTGCAGTTGTGACCTATGGTGCAGTAGTTGTTCCCATCCTCCCTGACTTTAGGCCGGAGGATATGCAAAACATCATCAACCATTCAGATTCCAGGATGCTCTTTATAGACGAAAAGCTCTGGGAAAGCCTGGAGGCTGACAGGATGAAGGCAATTATGTGTGTCGTAAGCCTTGATACTTTCGAACTGATTTTGAGCCAGTCTGACAAGTTGTCCGGCATCTATGCCTCTGCAAAATCTCTGTTCAGCAAAGCTTACCCTGATTTCAAGCCTGAGGATATTAAATTCTCCGGTATCGACAATGAAAAGCTTGCTGTTATCAGCTACACCTCAGGCACCACAGGCTTCTCAAAAGGGGTGATGATACCTCACAGGAGCCTTGCCGCGAACATCCGGTATGCACAGGCCAACATGCCGCTTGATCCGGGCGACCCTGTTGTTTCATTCCTGCCCCTGGCCCATACGTACGGCTGTGCTTTTGAATTTCTCTTCCCGTTTACATACGGATGCCACATCACCATCCTGACAAAGACACCTTCACCTCAAATCCTTATACAGGCATTCAAGGAAATAAAACCCAGACTGATACTCTCGGTTCCTCTGGTGATTGAAAAGGTTTACAAGAAGCAAATCCTGACAGTCATTACCAAGCCGCACATGAAGATACTTCTGAAGGTGCCGGGAATAAATAAGGTACTTCACAACAAAATCAGGGAGAAGCTGACTGTCAGCTTTGGCGGCCGCTTTAAGGAAATAGTTATTGGTGGGGCCGCTTTTAACGCCGATGCTGAAAAATTCTTCAAGACCATAAAGCTGCCGTTCAGTATCGGTTACGGAATGACCGAATGCGGGCCGCTGATCAGCTACGATAGATGGGACACTAACCGCCTGGGTTCCTGCGGCAAGGCCGTTGATACTCTTGAGGTAAAAATTGACTCACCTGATCCTGAAAAAATTGTGGGGGAGATCATTCTCCGCGGTGATAATGTGATGCACGGCTACTACAAGAATGAGGCAGCAACAAAAGAGGTGATCGATGAGAATGGCTGGATGCACACAGGCGACCTCGGCATCATTGACAAAGACGGATATATTTATATAAAAGGCAGAAGTAAGAATATGCTGCTGGGACCCTCTGGGAAAAACATTTATCCTGAGGAAATAGAATCCCTCATAAATAACTATAAGTACGTGACCGAATCTGTTGTCATTTCCGAGGAACACAAGCTAGTTGCACTGGTATACCCTGATTATGAACAGATTAATAAAGACGGGATCTCGGAGGCTAATATAAACGAAGCCCTTGACAGCATACGCAGGGATGTCAATAGTCATCTGCCGGAATATATGGCCGTGACAAAATTCCGTGTCCATCCCGAAGAGTTTGTAAAGACACCCAAGAGGAGCATCAAACGGTATCTCTACATGAAGGAATGATGGATGAGAGTGAAGAAGTATTGTATTATAGTTGCCGGCGGAAGCGGACGCAGAATGAAGTCTGCTATCCCGAAGCAGTTTCTCCTCCTCGGGGGGAGGCCGCTGCTGATGCGTACGATTGAGAGATTTAATTCATTTGACAATACCATTGAAATTATTTTAGTTCTTCCGTCAGAACATCATTCTTTATGGCGTGGCCTTATAAGGGAGTATTCATTTAATATCAGTCATAAAGTGGTTTCCGGCGGGGAGGAGCGGTTTCACTCAGTGAAAGCAGGGCTGAGCTGTGTGAACGAGACCTCTCTTGTTGCTGTCCATGACGGGGTGAGACCCCTCGTAAGTCATGACACTATATGGCGATGCTTTGCCGATGCCGAGGAATTTGGCACAGCCGTGCCCTTTGTTGAGCCTGCCGATTCCGTCAGGATCATTGCGGGTGATGACAGCAGGCCTTACCCGAGGAACGAAGTGCGTCTCATTCAAACGCCCCAGGTCTTCCGCAGCAGCCTTATCCTATCTGCATATGACCGTGATTTTGATCCGTCATTCTCTGATGATGCATCAGTTGCAGAAGCGGCCGGAGTGACAATACACCTGACACATGGAAACAGGGAGAATATTAAAATAACCACACCTGAAGACCTGACGGTAGCCCATGCCCTGCTCGGTATAATGAATTAGAAAAACGCGAAGCCTGATGGAACACGAGAGCACACCTGATTATAAAAAGCTGGAAGTAAAGAAAGTTGAAAAAGCTGATGAAGAGATCATCGGACTGCTGAAGGAAACCGTTCTTGGCGCCGAAGGGGGCATGCGATACTCTATGCAGAACACTGAAGAGAGGATTAAATCTTATGGTGCCGGCCTCTCATTCATGGCTCTCTACAAGAAAAACAGCCTGAAAGGCGTCATCGGTCTCTGCAGACGGAAAACATTGAATTGCGGAATACCTTATGAGTCAACGCATCTTCGTTATCTCTCCATGAAAAGTGCCTTTCAGACAGAACAGGCACCTGATCACCGTAGTGACAGATTCCCGGCTGTTGAAGATAACTTCAAGCAAAAGATACTCTCCCTTTTCAAAGGATCACCACTTGATGAGACAGTGCCCGGTGAGACAGTAGCTCCGCATGTGATGTATGCTTATGTTGAAAGCAAGAACGAGAGATCAAAGAACCTGATAAACCAGGCGGGGTATGAATATATCCGCTCATTCCTCACAGTGGCTTTCAGCCGGTTCTATCCCCGGCGCAGCCCGGCTGTCACCCGCCTGCGGCCAGAGGAGGAGCTTGCCATGGGTCGCCTGCTGGAAGAGCAGTACAAGAATTATTGCTTTTACTCGGATGAATTTTCATTTCTTGACCATAAGTATTATATTCTTAAAAAGGACAATGTGATAGTTGCCGGCGTTTGTGCTATACCGGCACGGTACAGAGTCGTGAATGTACCAGGTCTGTGGGGATGGCTGATGATGAAGGTAATGCCTGTAACACCGTTATTCAAAAGGCTTTTTCAACCTGAAGAATTCAGATATATCATACTGAATGCAATTTATTGCCGCAAGGGGAGTGAAGACCTGCTGCCTGACCTCTTCGAGGCAGTATGTGCAGAAGAGGGTTACCATACGGCGCTAACATGGCATGATGATCATTCAGAGCTGTTCGAAGTCCTGAGAACAAACAGAAGAATGGGAGCACTGAACAGAATGCTGAACGCCAAACCGGGACTGATATATGCCTCATTTTCAGGAATGCAGACAGGAGAAACGGATAAGTTTTATGAATGCCCGGCATATATTTCAGGATTTGACTTTTCATAACCTTATTTAATAACTTATCATGACAACCGTATACAGGTGCTTTCAAAGAGGCTGTGTTACTGTACTGATGCTTATATGCATCACTCTGACAGCTGCTGCACAGCAGAAAAGTGAAGACAGAATGAAATGGTTCGGAGATGCACGGCTCGGCATTTTCATTCACTGGGGCATTTATTCAGTCAACGGCATAGATGAATCATGGTCGTTTTATAACGAACAGATTTCCTATGATGATTATATGAAGCAGTTAAACGGATTTACTGCCTCTGATTATGACCCTGAGGCCTGGGTAAGACTGATAAAGGAGAGCGGAGCCAGATATGCGGTGCTGACCTCAAAACATCACGATGGTGTTGCTCTGTGGGATACGAAGCTGAGCAGCCTTAATGTAGTTGATTCAACCCCTGCGGCACGCGATCTTATCAGACCATTTATCAATGCTCTGCGGAAATCGGGATTGAAAGCAGGGCTTTACTATTCACTGCTTGACTGGTCGCATCCTGATTATCCAAACATGACAAGGAGTGTGAAGAGATATGATACTGACACGATCAGATGGGCGCGGTTTGTGAAGTTCAGCCATGGTCAGATTGCCGAGTTGGACCGGGAATTCAGGCCTGACCTGTGGTGGTTTGACGGGGATTGGGAACAGAGCGCCGACATGTGGCGGGCACCTGAGATACGAAAAATGATCCTCGACAGTAACCCTGACGCAATAATCAATTCCCGCCTGGCCGGTTATGGTGATTATGGCACGCCTGAGCAGGGGCTTCCTGTCAGGCCTCCGCATGACAAATACTGGGAGCTTTGCATGACGATAAATGATTCATGGGGCTACCAGGGGAAGGATCGTAACTATAAAAGTCCGTCACAGGTGATACGCATCTTTGCCGAATGTATTAGCATGGGAGGCAACCTCCTGCTTGACATCGGACCGAAACCTGATGGAACTATACCTGAAGAACAGGCAGAAGTCTTAAAAGAACTTGGCCGGTGGACATCAAAGCACAGTCAGGCTATTTTCGGTACTGTGGCCGGATTGCCGAAGGAATGTTTTGAAGGACCATCGACAATGAAATCTGACAGTACAGTAGTGTTCCTTTTTTTTAAAGGTAACTGCGGCGGCGAGCTGATGCTTGAGGGTGTAAAGAACAGGATAAACAAGGCTTTTGTCGTAGGGAACGGCACAAATCTCGATGTAAAGGAATACCTGAGACCCTCATGGAGTGATCATGCCGGTGTGTATTTTATAAAAGTGCCGGAAGAGGTGCTGGATGATCAGATGACAGTGATAGGCCTCTCGCTCGACGGCAAATTGAAAACTGAATAATGGGCCCGCAATGAAGAGATCCTCACTCTTATAAAAATAAGCCACACAGACCTTTAAATCGTCCTGCTCCTTCATTATGGCGGGCGCTGTGGGGCGTACTGGAATCGAACCAGTGACCTCTTGCCTGTCAAGCAAGCATTCTGAACCAACTGAACTAACGTCCCG
>Ga0209745_1000742_pt1 | contig 19638 bp, 17 predicted proteins | sample BarGraNGADG00312_FD_184495 | JGI IMG/M metagenome (GOLD analysis project Ga0209745, IMG submission 184495) | Arctic peat soil microbial communities from Barrow, Alaska - Barrow Graham LP Ref core NGADG0004-312 (SPAdes) (version 2) | ecosystem: Environmental > Terrestrial > Soil > Wetlands > Peat...
CCGTCGCGGCTCTCGGCGGCGAGGTCGCCGAGCCTCAGCGGCAGTAGCCGGTCGGGCTGGCGGGTGCGGTAGTATCGACGGGTTGTCCGATGGGTCAGCGCCTTGTGCGCGCCCACGGCCAGCTGCCTGGGGCCTTAGCCGCGCGAGAGATCGTGCATCTGGTCGGCCCCACGCCCGCGGGAACCGATCCGTCAGCGGGTGTGACGTCTACAACGACAGGAAGTATCGCTAGTGAGCAGTGTGACCCGTTCGCGCCGCCAGGTGCGTCTTTCTCGCGCCTTGGGGCTGGCCCTCACACCGAAGGCCGTCAAGCACTTCGAGAAGCGGCCGTACCCGCCCGGCGAGCACGGCCGTGCCCGCCGTCGCACCGAGTCGGACTACGCCGTCCGCCTTCGTGAGAAGCAGCGGTTGCGTGCCCAGTACGGCATCCGCGAGAAGCAGCTGGCGCGCACCTTCGAGGACGCACGCAAGGAGAAGGGCCTGACCGGTGAGTCGCTGGTCGAGCTGCTCGAGATGCGTCTCGACGCGCTCGTGCTGCGCTCCGGCTTCGCCCGCACCATCCTGCAGGCGCGCCAGATCGTCGTGCACCGGCACCTCCTGGTCGACGGCGAGATCGTGGACCGCCCATCGTTCCGCGTGAAGCCGGGTCAGACCATCCAGGTCAAGCCGAAGAGCCAAGGCACGGTGCCCTTCCAGGTTGCCGCCGCCGGCGCGCACCGCGATGTGCTCCCGGCCGTGCCGGGCTACCTGGAGGTCCAGCTCGAGAAGCTGACCACCGTCTTGACGCGTCGCCCCAAGCGCGCCGAGGTTCCCGTGACGTGCGAGGTCCAGCTTGTCGTCGAGTACTACGCCCGCTGAGCACAGCTCGAGTGGTCCGGGCGCCCCGCTCGCAGCCGTCAACGGTCGCGAGCGGGGCGTTTGCGTATCCAGGTAAGGTTTCAGGCGGTCCGCCGGACGTCCAGGCCGGGCCCTGCGCAACGGTCGTGGAGGAACAGAACATGTCGGTGGGAGACATTGCGGGACTGATCGCGGCGATCGCGTTCGTGCTGCTCGTGGGCGCGCTCGCGGTGCCCCTGTTCAAGCTCGGTCGGGTGCTCGACGAGGCCCGCGTCTCGGTCAAGGAGCTCACAGACCACTCGGTCCCGATCCTGGACGAGGTCGCGTCGACCGTCGCGTCGACGAACGCCCAGCTCGTCAAGGTCGACACCATCACGACGGCGGCCGCCCAGGTCAGCGCGAACGTCTCCGCCCTGACCTCGCTGTTCGCCGCGACGGTGGGTGGACCGATGGTCAAGGCTGCCGCCTTCTCGTACGCCGTGCGCCGCGCGTTCGGCGGTCTGACCGGCCAGGGCCGGACACCCCGGTGAAGCGGCTGTTCTGGATCGGCGTCGGGGCGGTGGCCACGGTGGTCGTGATCCGCAAGGTCGGCGCCCTCATCGACAACCACACCCCACCGGGCGTCGCGCAGGCGGTGGGCGTCGTGACCGGGCTGCGCGGGGCGCTGCGCGCGGCCCGCACCGAGTTCAGCGCCGGGCTGTCCGAACGTGAGACCGAGCTGCGTCACGAGCTCCTCGGTGACGTCGACCTCGACGAGGCCCGCACGCGGACCGAGACCCGGCGCGCCCAGCGCACAGCCGCCCCGCGCACCGGCCGCCACGCGGACGACCTCACGGGGAACGTGGTCCAGGACCCCGACGACGGCGAGCTCGGGTACTCGTTCTACTAGCTTCCCCGACCCGCCCCCAGGAACACGAGAAGCCCGACCGACCTTGAGGTAGACATGCGCACCGCCGAGATCCGCCAGCGTTGGCTCGACTTCTTCGAGAGCCGAGGACACACCGTGGTGCCCTCTGCCTCGCTGATCTCCGAGGACCCGTCGCTGCTGTTCACGGTGGCTGGCATGGTGCCGTTCATTCCGTACATGATCGGTGAGCGCACCGCGCCCTGGCGGTGCGCGACCAGCGTGCAGAAGTGCGTGCGGACCCTCGACATCGAGGAGGTCGGCAAGACCACGCGGCACGGCACGTTCTTCCAGATGAACGGCAACTTCTCCTTTGGTGACTACTTCAAGGAGGGCGCGATCCGGTTGGCGTGGGAACTGATCACCACGCCACAGGACCAGGGCGGGTACGGCTTCGACCCCGAGGTCATCTGGGTCACCGTCTACCAGGACGACAACGAGGCGCGCGCGCTCTGGAAGCTCGTCGCCGGCCTGCCCGACGAGCGCATCCAGGGCCGTGGCAAGAAGGACAACTACTGGCACACCGGGGCTGCCGGCCCGGCCGGGCCCTGCTCGGAGATCTACGTCGACCGCGGCCCGCAGTACGGCCCCGATGGCGGCCCGGTCGCCGACGAGGAGCGCTACCTCGAGATCTGGAACCTCGTCTTCATGCAGGTCGCGATCGACGAGGTCCGCGGCAAGGAGGACTTCCGGATCGTCCGCGAGCTCAGCCAGAAGAACATCGACACCGGTATGGGGCTTGAACGTGTCGCGCTCCTGCTCCAGGACAAAGACAACATGTACGAGATCGACGAGGTCTTCCCGGTCATCCTCGCGGCGCAGAAGCTCTCGGGTCGCAGCTACGGGGCGAACCACGTCGACGACGTGCGCATGCGGATCGTCGCCGACCACGTCCGCTCCGCGCTCATGCTCATCAGCGACGGCGTGACCCCGTCCAACGAGGGCCGCGGCTACGTGCTGCGCCGGCTGCTGCGCCGCACGGTGCGCTCGATGCGCCTGCTGGGCGTCGAGGGCTACACGTTCCCGGCGCTGTTCCCCGTCTCGCGCGATGCGATGCAGGGGTCCTATCCGGAGGTCGGGACGGATTTCGCGCGGATCAGCCGCGTCGCGTACGCGGAGGAGGAGGCGTTCCGGCGCACGTTGGTGTCCGGGACGAGAATTCTCGACACGGCCGTCGCCGCGGTGCTGGCGGCGTCGCCGTCGTCCCCGCGGTTGACCGGCGAGCAGGCGTTCGCGCTGCACGACACCTACGGCTTCCCGATCGACCTGACCCTCGAGATGGCGGCCGAGCAGGGCGTCTCCGTGGACGAGAAGGCCTTCCGCGCGCTCATGCAGACCCAGCGCCAGCGGGCCCGCGCCGACGCGATGGCGAAGAAGACTGGAGCGGTGGGCACCGAGGCATACCAGGCGCTGCAGCGCGACCTGGCCGCGCCCGTGGAGTTCCTGGGGTACACCCAGACATCGGCACGGGTGCGCGTCGAGGCGCTCCTGGTCGACGGCGTCGCGGTACCGACCGCGACCGCCCCTGCCGACGTCGAGCTCGTGCTCGACCGCACGCCGTTCTACGCCGAGGCAGGCGGCCAGCTCGCCGACCAGGGCAGCATCCAGCTGGACTCCGGCGCGACCGTCGAGGTCGACGACGTGCAGGCGCCCGTCAAGGGCATGTCGGTGCACCGCGGTCGACTCGTCGACGGCACGGTGACCCTGGGCGACACGGGCACCGGAGAGATCGACATCGCGCGCCGCAGGGCGATCAGCCGCGCGCACTCTGCGACGCACATGGTGCACAAGGCCGTCCGCGAGGCGCTGGGAGAGACCGCTACCCAGGCCGGCTCGGAGAACGCGCCGAGCCGCATCCGGTTCGACTTCCGGCACGGCGCGGGTCTGCCCGCGGGTGCGCTGAGCGAGATCGAGGAGCGGGTCAACAGCCAGCTTGCCGAGGACCTCGAGGTGACGGATCAGATCATGTCGATCGATGCCGCCCGCGCGTCGGGGGCGATGGCGTTGTTCGGCGAGAAGTACGGTGACCGCGTGCGGGTCGTGTCGATCGGCGGCGACTGGTCCCGCGAGCTCTGCGCCGGCACCCACGTGGCTCGGTCGAGCCAGCTCGGACTGGTCACGCTGCTCGGCGAGTCCTCGATCGGGTCCGGCGTCCGGCGGGTCGACGCGCTTGTGGGCGACGGCGCGTACGGCTTCCAGGCCAAGGAGCATGCGCTCGTCGGGCAGCTGACGAGCCTGCTCAACGTGCGCACAGCCGACCTGCCGGACCGCGTGAACGCCCTGGTGGGCCGCCTGCGCGACGCCGAGAAGGAACTTGCGGGGATGCGTCAGGCCAAGCTGCTCGGGGCCGCGGCGGGTGTGGCGGCCGGTGCGACGGCGTCGGACGATGGCGTGCGGGTCGTCGTGCACGATGCCGGGGAGGTCGCGTCGGCGGACGACCTGCGGGCGCTCGCGCTCGACGTTCGTGGCCGGCTGGGGGAGTCGGCCCCGGCGGTCGTCGCGGTCGCCGGGGTGAGCGCGGAGCGTCCGCTCGTGGTCGTCGTGACGAACGCGGCGGCGCGCGGTCGCGGCATCCGGGCGGGGACACTCGTGCGGACGGCTTCGAAGGTGCTCGGCGGCGGCGGGGGTGGCAAGGACGACATGGCGCAGGGCGGCGGCAGCGACGCTTCTGCGCTCGGCGCGGCGCTCGCGAGCATCGCGGCCGAGGTCGGCGCCGGGGCTGTCGTGGGTCGGGCCTGAGTTGAGCTCACTGGCGGACGGCGTGGACGTACCCTTCGGGCGGGGGGTGCGGCTTGGTGTCGACGTCGGTTCGGTTCGGGTGGGCCTGGCGACCAGCGACCCCGACGGGCTCATCGCGACCCCGGTCGAGACCCTGCCCCGGCCTGCGTCCCTGGCGCGAATCGTGCGGGAGGTGGGGGAGCGGCGTGCCGTGGCGGTGTACGTCGGTCTGCCGATCCACCTCTCCGGGGCGGAGGGTGCAGCAGCAGGCGCCGCACGCATCTACGCTGGTGCGTTGGCGCGGGCGGTGGTGCCGGTCGCCGTGTGGCTTGTCGATGAGCGGATGAGTACGGTATCCGCACATCGGGCCTTGCACGAGTCCGGACGATCCGAGCGTCGCCACCGGCAGGTTGTCGACCAGGCGGCTGCGGTGGTGATCCTGCAGTCCGCCCTCGAAGCGGAACGCGCCACGGGGTTGCGGGCGGGTGAGCGGGTCGAGGTCGACCTGCCCCTGTCGGCCGAGCAGGGACCGACGGACGACGGCGAGATGACGGGGCGGTGAGAGTGCGAGGCGAGGAAGACGGCGAGCAGGCCGCCGACATGCAGTGGCCGACCGTTCAGGGCGGAGGGACGACCGCCGTGAGCGATATGTTTGCCGACCACGCGCCGACCGAGCACGCCCCGCTCGAGGTCACGCGGTCCCGGCGGCGCACGGCGGGCAAGGCTGCCAGGCGCCGGAAGCGTCGCCGGAGAACCGCCGTCTTCGTGGTCGTCGCGCTGCTGCTCGCCGGCGGCGCGTACGTCGTGGTCGACTTCCTCGCGCCGCTCTTCCACGGCGGCTTCTCGCAGTCCGGGGTCGCCGACTACCCGGGCCCCGGCCACGGCTCGGCGCAGGTCACCGTGAACCCCGGCGAGACGGGCACCGAGATCGGTGCTGCCCTCGTCAGCGCCCGCGTCGTCGCCACGCAGAAGGCTTTCACGGCCGCCCACACGGCGAACCCAGAATCGGCCTCGATCCAGCCGGGGACCTACGACCTCTTGCTCGAGATGAAGGCCGCCGACGCGGTCACCGCGCTGCTGGACCCCAAGCGTCGGGTCTCGTACAAGGTGACCGTGCCCGAGGGACTGACGGCCGCGCAGATCTACGAGCGCGTCTCGGCGATCACGACGATCCCGGTCGCGGCCCTGAAGGCCGCGGCGGCCGATCCCGCGACCGGGCTGCCCGCCGAGGCGGGCGGCAACATCGAGGGCTGGCTGTACCCGGCGACCTACTCGTTCGAGCCCGGCTCGACGCCGACGAGCATCCTTGCGCAGATGGTCGCCCAGACTGTGTCGGTGCTCACCACCGCGGGGGTGCCGGTCGACCAACGTGAGATCGTCCTGATCAAGGCCTCGCTCGTCGAGCGCGAGGGGCGTCTGCCGGAGGACCGGCCGAAGATCGCGCGGGCGATCGAGAACCGGCTGGGCCGTGAGATGAAGCTCGACATCGACTCTTCGCTCGCTTACGGGCTCGGTAAGTCCGGTACCGGCCTGACGCTCGCGGACAAGGACAGCGACAGCCCCTTCAACCTGTACAAGGTCACAGGTCTGCCGCCGACGCCGATCGCGTCGCCGGGCGATGCCTCGATCGCCGCCGTGATGAACCCGGCGCCGGGCGACTGGCTGTTCTGGGTTGCTGTCAACCTCGACACCGGTGAGACGCTCTTCGCGAACAACCTCGCCGACCACAACGCGAACGTGGAAAAGCTGCGCGAGTGGCAGGCCGCGCACCCGGGGTGAGCGCGGACGACGGTGCTGGGGACCACGGTGTCGCCGACCACCGTGCGGCCGTGCTCGGGCACCCTGTGACTCATTCGCTCTCGCCCACCCTGCATCGCGCGGCCTACGCCGCGATGGGGCTGTCTGGTTGGCGGTACGACGCCGTCGACGTCACCGTCGAGGCGCTGCCGGGGTTCGTTGCGGGGCTCGACGCCACCTGGGCGGGCCTGAGCCTGACCATGCCGCTGAAGCAGACCGTGCTGCCGTTGCTCGACCACATCGAATCGCTCGCCGACGTGGTCGGCGCGGTGAACACGGTGCTGGTGCAGGGCGGTGGACGGCGACCCGTACTGGTCGGGGCGAACACGGACGTGTACGGGATCGTCACAGCGATGCAGGAACGGCTGCCGACGTCGGCCGGGACGCCGTCGGGCCGGCCCGCAGCCGGCGCGCTGGTCCGGACGGCCGCGGTACTCGGCGCCGGGGCGACGGCGGCGTCGACCCTCGCGGCGCTGGCTCAGCTGGGCTGCCCGACGCCGGTCGTCTATGTCCGCTCGCTCGGCCGGAGCGGTGCGCTGGTGCGGGCCGCGCACCGGATGGGCGTCGAACCGCGGTACGCGTCGCTGGATACGGCGGCCGAGGAGATCGGCAGGGCCGACCTGGTCGTCTCGACCCTGCCGGCGCACGCGGCCGATTCCGTCGCGGCCGCGATGGCGGCGGCGTCGGGAGTACGCGGTGTGCTTCTCGACGTCGTCTACGAGCCGCGGCCGACTGCGCTGTCGCTCGCCTGGGAGCGGGCCGGCGGAGTGGTCGTCGGGGGCGAGCGGATGCTGCTGCACCAGGCCAGCGAGCAGGTACGGCTCATGACGGGACACGTCGCCCCGGTCGATGCGATGGAGCGGGCGTTGGCGGTGCGGCTCGGCGCCTAGGCCGAGCGCGGATCACGGCGGTTGACGGCGATCTGGTTTGTCCTCAACTGCTCACGTCCAGGCGGTCGTCTGCCGATGAGAAGGACGACGCGCTAGGCGACGGTTGGGAGGACGCCCATGAAGCAGCTCGGAGAGATCCTTCTGACTGAGGGCCTTGTGACCGAGGATCAGCTGATGACCGCCCTCGTCGAGCAGAAGATCCGGGGGCAGTCGCTCGGGCGCACCCTGGTGGACAACGGCGTGCTGTCGGAGTCTCAGCTGGTGCGGGCACTGGCCAGTCAGGTCGGCATGGACTTCATCGATCTGGACGACTTCCGGGTCGATCGCTTGGCCGTCGCCAAGGTGCCGGGCTCTCTGTGCCGCCGGTACACGGTTCTGCCCATTGCGATCGAGGCCGGGGTCCTCGTCATGGCGACGGCGAACCCTGGCAACGTCGTCGCTGTCGACGATGTGCGGACGATGTCCGGGATGCCGGTGCGGGCTGTCGTCGCGACGCAAGACAACCTCACCCGGGCGATCGACCGCTTCTGCCGCTCCGACGACGAGATGGAGGACCTGTCCTCGGCGTTCGAAGAGGTCACCGCGGCCGACGTGGACCCAGCCCGCGGCGACTACGTGGATGCCGATGCCCCGATCGTGCGGTTCGTCAACCTGCTGGTGGCGCAGGCGATCACCGACCGGGCCTCAGACATCCACATCGAGCCCGCAGAAAAGGACGTGCGGATCCGGTACCGCATCGATGGGGTGCTGCACGAGACCCAGCGCGCGCCCAAGCAGGTTCAAGGCGGCGTGATCTCACGTATCAAGATCATGAGCGACATCGATATCGCCGAGCGGCGCAAGCCCCAGGACGGTCGGATGTCCGTGGTGCAGAACGGGCGCAAGATCGACCTGCGGGTGGCGACGCTGCCCACCGTGTGGGGCGAGAAGATCGTGATGCGAATCCTTGACAACACCACGGCCAGCCTGGACCTGCGTGACCTGTCGTTCCTGGAGGACAACTACCAGACGTATCGGGAGTCGTACACCAAGCCATACGGGATGATCCTGGTCACGGGCCCGACCGGATCCGGCAAGTCGACCACGCTGTACGCGACGCTGAACGCGGTCTCGCGGCCCGAGATCAACGTGATCACGGTTGAAGACCCGGTCGAGTACCGACTGGCCGGCATCAACCAGGTGCAGGTCAACCCCAAGGCGGGGCTCACCTTTGCGGGGGCGCTGCGCTCGATCCTTCGGTCCGACCCCGACGTCGTGCTGGTGGGTGAGATCCGCGACCACGAGACCGCGCAGATCGCCATCGAGGCCGCGCTGACCGGTCACCTGGTGCTCTCGACGCTGCACACGAACGACGCGCCGAGCGCCATCACGCGACTCATCGAGATGGGCATCGAGCCCTTCCTCGTGGGGTCGGCCCTCGATGCCGTGGTCGCGCAACGCCTCGCACGCAAGCTGTGCGACAGGTGCAAGGAGCCCTACGAGCCCACCGAGGTCGAGCTGATCTCCGCGCGGTTCCCGTGGGTTCCGGGGGAGGAGATCCCGAAGCTGTACCGGCCGGTCGGCTGCCCGACGTGCTCCAAGACGGGATACCGGGGGCGCATCGCTCTGCATGAGGTGATGCGGGTCACCGAAGCCATCGAGCGGCACGCGGTCGCGCACTCGTCGAGCTCGGACATCTCCCGCACAGCGCACGAAGAAGGGATGGTTCCGTTGCGCGAGGACGGCTGGCGCAAGGTCACCTTGGGTCAGACGTCGCTCGAGGAGATCCTGCGGGTCGTGGTGTGAAGAAGCGGCGGGAGCGCGGAGCGGAGCATGTTGCCCTCAAGCCGGGCCCCCCACGGTCGATAGAACGATCAGAGCGCGCTGCGAGCCGGCGTGATCCATGCCCGTTACCGTTCCGCGGGTCTGGCCGAGACGTAGAGGTGGACTCATGAGTGAGTTGTTCCCATCGGGCGGAGAACCGGGCCGGACACAGCCGTCGTACCTTGCGCCTGGTCCGCAGGCGTCCGCGCCGCAGCCTGAACGGCAGCGAGCTACCCCGCCGGCGGCGACGCGGGATCACGGCGTTCGAGTTGGTCTGTCGCAAGCGGTGCGGGCAGAGGACATCGATCTCGATGTCGTGCTGCGTCGGATGCTCGAGCTGGGCGCCTCCGACCTGCACCTCACCGCGGGCGCTCATCCCACGGTGCGGAAGGACGGAGCTCTCAGTCCCCTGGAGGAGTTCCCCAGGCTGTCGCCCGAGAGCCTCAAACGAAGTCTCTTCGCCGTCGTCACCCAGCGGCAGCGGGAGACCTTCGAGGCCGATCTCGAACTCGACTTCGCCTATTCGGTGCCGGGTGCGGCACGCTTTCGCGTCAACTTCTACCAGCAGCGAGAGTCGCTCGGCGCTGCGTTCCGCGTGATCCCGATCGAGATCAAGCCGCTCGAAGAGCTCGGGATCCCTTCCATCGTCGGTACGTTCGCCGGCCTTGCGCGGGGCCTGGTGCTTGTCACCGGACCGACCGGCTCGGGCAAGTCGACGACGCTCGCCTCGGTGGTCGACCTCGCCAACCGGACCCGTTCGGAGCACATCATGACGGTCGAGGACCCCATCGAGTTTCTGCACCAGCACAAGAAGGCGCTCGTGAACCAGCGTGAGGTCGGGTCCGACACCCACAGCTTCGCGAACGCCCTGAGGCACGTGCTCCGTCAGGACCCGGACATCATTCTTGTCGGCGAGATGCGCGACCTCGAGACCATCTCGGTGGCGCTGACCGCAGCGGAGACCGGCCACCTCGTGTTCGCGACACTGCACACGCAGGACGCCGCGCAGACGGTCGACCGCATCATCGACGTCTTTCCTGCGCACCAGCAGGCGCAGGTGCGCACCCAGCTCGCCGGCGCTCTCCGGGGGGTCGTGTGCCAGACGCTGTGCAGGCGTGCCGACGGCCCCGGTCGTGCGGTCGTGACGGAGGTCTTGCTCGCCACGCCGGCCATCCGCAACCTCATCCGTGAGGGCAAGACCCACCAGATCTACTCTGCGATGCAGGCCGGGGCGGCGCAAGGCATGCACACCATGGACCAGCACCTCGCGGAACTGGTCAAGACGGGGCGGATCTCGTACGAGACCGGTCTGGAGAAGTGCCACCACATCGAGGACTTCAACCGCCTGGCGGGACGTGCGAACGGCGGTTCAGCCGGCGCCGGACTGACCAAGGCCGGCATGGGTGGGTCCGCCTACATGAACGGGAACCGCTGATGCCCGCTGTGCCGAAGACCTATGAGTACGCGGTCCGCGACCGCGCCGGGAAGCTCTCCCGGGGGCGCCTCGACGCTGCGAACAAGGACGCGGTTGCCAACCGCCTCAAGACCATGGGCCTTGCGCCACTGTCGATCACCGAGGTCGGCACCACCGGAATGCGTCGGGAGATCTCGATACCGGGTTTCGGCGACAAGATCACGCTCAAGGACCTGGCGATCATGGCGCGCCAGCTGTCCACGATGATCAACGCCGGGCTCTCCCTCCTGCGCGCGCTGTCGATCCTTGCCGAGCAGACCGAGAGCAAAGCGCTCGCGAAGGTCCTGGACCAGGTCCGCAACGATGTCGAGACCGGCGTGTCCTTCTCGGTCGCGCTCGGCAGGCACCCGCGGTCGTTCCCGCCGCTCATGATCAACCTGGTCAAGGCGGGCGAGGTGGGCGGTTTCCTCGACGAGGTGCTGATCTCTGTCGCCAACAACTTCGAGGCCGAGGTCAAGCTCCGGGGCAAGGTCAAGTCCGCCATGACCTACCCGGTCGTGGTCTTCTTCATCGCGATCCTTGCGGTGATCGGCATGCTTCTGTTCATCGTGCCCGTGTTCCAGGGCATGTTCACCAGCCTCGGTGGTGCGCTGCCGCTGCCGACCCAGATCCTGGTGACAATGTCCAAGCTCCTCAAGGTGGCGGCCCTCCCGCTGGTCATCGCGGTCGTAGCCGTCGCGAGCTGGTGGCGCCGGCACAAGAACGATCGCGCGATCCGGGAGAAGGTCGACCCTCTCAAGCTCAAGGTTCCCGTGTTCGGCAAGCTCTTCCAGAAGATCGCCGTCGGCCGCTTCACACGCAACTTCGGCACGATGATCCACGCCGGGGTGCCCATCCTCCAGGCGCTCGACATCGTCGGTGAGACCAGCGGCAACCTCGTGATCGAACATGCCACGAAGGCGGTGCAGGAGTCGGTGCGCTCCGGGCAGTCGCTCACCGGGCCGCTGTCCTCCCATCCGGTGTTCCCCGCGATGGTCACGCAGATGATGGCCGTCGGTGAGGACACCGGTGCGCTGGACACGATGCTCGAGAAGATCGCCGAGTTCTACGACCAGGAGGTCGAGGCGACCACCGAGCAGCTCACGAGTCTCATCGAGCCGCTCATGATCGTGTTCATCGGCGCCATCATCGGCAGCATGATCGTCGCGCTCTACATGCCGATCTTCTCGATCTTCAACCTCATCAACTGACCGCGGCGGCGCTCGGTCGATGTCGCGTCCGGGTGACGGTGAGATTCCTCGACGGACAGCACTCAAGTCACGCTCACGGCGACCGATGAGTCTGTAGCAAGTGAATGAGCCGGTCTGCCCGGCACTTGAAGTGACCATCAACCATCGTCAGCTCGATCCGAACGGGAGCACCCCATGATCGCCAGAATTCGCAAGTCCATGGATGAGAAGGAAAAGGGCTTCACGCTCATCGAACTCCTCGTCGTCATCATCATCATCGGCATTCTCGCCGCTATCGCGATCCCGGTGTTCCTCAACCAGCGCAAAAAGGCGGTTGACGCATCCGTGAAGTCCGACCTGCGGAGCGTCGCGAACGAGATGGAGACGGCGTACGTAGACAACGGTTGGTACACGGCCGGTACGACGGCCGGCGCGAAGGTCACGCCCGGAAACAGCTTCGTCACCACCACCAACGGCGCGACCGGGACTGTCGCCGCGACAGCGTTCTGCGTCGTCGGGGACCCAGGCGCGAAGGGGACCCATAAGTGGGTCTACGTCAGCAGCGCCGGCGGGTTGCAGGCGGCGACAGTTCTCGTCTGCCCGGGAACATTCTGATCGTTCAGACAGGCTCGTGTTGAGGGCGGTACGGATCTCAGATTCGTTCCGCCCTCAACTGTCGATCGGGCTTGCCGAGGCTCACCGTGCGTGCAAGCGCCCTTGACTCGGGTTGATGTGCTTCGAGATTCGCTCGACAACGGAAGGTTGTCATGTCGCGAGATCGGCGTGATGCTGCAGACCGAAAGGTCTCGAGCGAGTCTGGCTTCGCGCTGATCGAGGTAATCGTCGCTCTTTTCCTGCTCGGTTTGGTGGCTTCGGCCGTGCTCACGTTCTTCGTCCGCGGAATGCAGGCCAGCACTCACCTGCAGCGGGCGCAGGCGGCTGATGGCGTTGCGATGGCGTCGATGGAGCAGGTGCGGTCGGTGTACGCGCAGGGAGTGGATGTCGCGGGCACGAGCGGCATCGTCGCGGGGCGGGCCCAGACCGACGTGCAGTTGGTGTGGGACGCAGCAGCCTATGCGGACACAGCCGACTCAATCCCCGCGTCGGACCCGGCCGCGACCAACTCGGACCACGCCGCGATCCCGCTGGTCACAACCAAGCATGTCGCCGGCATCGACTACCTCGTCACGACTCTGATCGGTCAGTGCTATCGGTTGGCGTCGGGGTCGGGCTCGGACCAGGCGTGTACCCAGGTCGACCCGGGTGCCGGTGTCGAGATCTACCGGGCCACCGTGGTCGTCACATGGAAGCCGACCAGCTCGGGTCAGTGCGGCGGCGGTGCGCTCTGCACCTACCGGACCAGCGCGCTCATCGACGCGAATCCCGACGCGAACTGGAACCTGACAGCCAATCCTGTCGCTACTGACGACGCGATCGCCACGGTCGTGGGCGGCCCGACCATCGACTACGAGATCCTGGCGAACGACCTGATCGGTTCCGTTACCTCGAACCCGGTCTCCATCGTGTCCGGCCCTTCCCTGGGTTCGGCGTCGGTCATCGCCTCGGGCCCGACGATGGGGATGCTCCGGTACACGCCGCCCCCCAGCACCTCAGGGATCACGACGCTGACCTACAAGCTCCGCGACAGGGCTGGCCGCACGTCGAACACGGCGGTGGTCACGGTTTCCGTCGCGCCCACCGCGATCACCGACAACGCGACGGTCTACGCGTCGCAGCCGACCACCATCGACGTCGTCGCGAACGACCTCGGCACGTTCGGTGCCTCGCCGGGGATCAGCATCTACGACTTGTCCGCGGGCACCGCAACCGTCGCCGGCGGCAAGATCATCTACACGGCCCCGGCCAGCGGGTCCTCCGCGAGCTTCACCTACACCGTCACCGACACGAGCGGACTCGTCTCCGGCAAGGCGACCGTGATCCTCACCGTGGCGAGCTACACCGCGCCGGTCGCCTTCGATGAGACCATCGCGCTACATGCGAGCGCGACCATCGCCGCGACGAACCTCGATCTCTTGACCCTGACGGGAAACCCGCCGAGCAACACGATCGTTGTGGTGAGCGGACCGACCGGCCTGAGCGGGTTCAGTCCGGGAACCCTCGTCGGGTCGGGCACATCCGCGATCACCTACGCCCCGGTCGTGAACACCGCCGGGGTCGCCACCTTCACCTACTACGTGCAGCACCCCGCGGGCACCAAGTCAGGGACGAAGACGGTCACGCTCCAGGTGAGCCCGGTCGGGGTGGCCGACGTGCTCACCGTGAAAGCGACCAAGACGGGCACGGTGAACGTCGGGGCGAACGACGTGCCGGCAACTGGCGTGACGTACGCCATCACGGGCGGCGCCTCAAGCGCGTGCGGCACGGCGAGCGTCGTCCCGACCACGGGCGTTGTCACCTTCGTCGCAACGACGAAGGGCACCTGCACCGTCACCTATTCACTGAGCACGAAGATTGGCCCGCCGATCCCGCCCGGGACCGGCACGCTCACTGTGACGGTGAACTGATGAAGGGCATCATGACGCGCCGGACCGGGGCCCGGGCCGAGCGCGACAAGGGTATGAGCCTGATCGAGCTGCTCGTGGCGATGGGCATCTTCACCTTCGTCATCGCGATCTTCATGTCCGGGGTCGTGGCCATGACGCGCAACACGTCGCAGGCTCAGGCGGTCTCGGATGCCACGACCGCGGCCCGAAAGGCGCTCGATCAATTCGATCGGCAGGTGCGCGACAGCACGGCGATCAACCGGCCCGGCGCGGGGGTGACAGGGGCTTACTACGTGGAGTACCTGGTGCCCTCCCTGGCCGCCGTCGGGACGCCGGTGTGCCACCAATGGCGGTACGACCCGATCGCTCGCACCCTTGACACGCGCAGCTGGGCGGACTCGGCCACGCCGACGCCGTCGGGCTGGTCCATGGTGGCGACCGATGTGCGGAACGACCTGTCTACCCCCGATCCGCCGTTCGTCTTCACCATGGCCGGGACGCCGTCGGTGCGGCAGCAACTGACCGTGACGCTCGACATCGGACCCGCGCAACGTGCCGGTGCCCAGGTGTCGGCGACCTACGCGGCGCGCAACACCTCATCGACCACCACGACCCAGAACGACATCAGCCCGGTCGACGGTCAGAGTGACACACCGGTGTGCCAGGCGGGGGTGGGCAGACCGTGAGAAGCGAGGGATACGTGAGAAAGACCGTGCGAAGCGTGGGATCCGTGCCGCAGCCCAGAACGATCGATGCCGTTCGCAGCCGGCTGAGCCCGGCGGGGCGACCTGACGACGGCTTCGCGATGCTGACGGCGATCCTCTTCATCATGGTGTGCGCCGCGGTCAGCGTGCTCATGCTGGGCGTGGTCGTCGCCCAGGTGAAGCCGACCGTGTTTGCCGCGAAGAACACGCACACGATCAGCGCGGCCGAGGCCGGCGTCGACGCTACGTTGAGCCAGCTGCGTACCGCCCTGGGCACGCCCGACGCCATCACGGGAAAGATCTATGGCGATCCGCGCAAGCTGCCGTGCACGATCACGGGCGCCGTCGGGGGCGTGGGAACGACTCGCTACGCCGTGACGATCAGCTACTTCAGCGAGAGCCCCGCGAACCAGGACGACACCTGGCGCGCAGGCAACGCGTTCACGTGCACCCCGGGCAGCGGGCTGCACATGGCACCGAGCTTCGCGCTGATCACCTCCGTGGGCAGCGATGTCGCCGTCGCCGGCTACGGCGCTTCGGTCGGCAACCGGACGCTCGAGACGATCTACACGTTCCAGGTCACCAACAGCAACATCGACGGCGGGGTCATCTACTCCTTCGGTGACGCCTGGTGCCTGCAGGCCAGCGCCACGACCGCGGGCGCTACCGTCAGCTATGTGCTCGCTGCGGACTGCCGCGACGACGACCCCCTGCGCATGTGGAGCTGGGACACGCACTACGCGATCCACCTGTCGATCACCGATCTGGTCGGGAGCACCCCGCTGTGCCTCACCGGGCGGGGCAACGTCCTGGTGACCCTGCAGGCGTGCAACGGCGGGACCGACCAGATGTTCAGCTGGGAGGGCGGTGCGCGGTGGCGGGGGCAGAACTCGGCGAACACCGACTACTCCACGGAGTGCCTCGGCACGGGTGACTCCACGCTCACCGTCCTCACCGGCAAGCCCTTGAAGATCAGCCCGAACTGCGCCAGTAACGCCGCGTGGGGATCCTTCGACCCCGATCCACGGGTTGGCGCCGGTGCGGCCGGGGACAGCACGAATCAGGTCGTGAACTTCCTTGAGTTCGGACGCTGCTTCGACGTGACGCACGAGAACGTGCTGGAGCCCTCCATGATCATCTACCCATGCAAGCAGGACCCGTCTGGTGGCACGAGATTGCTCTGGAACCACAAGTGGTACTACACCGAGCCGGTGTCCCTGGTCGGCTCGTTCTCCGGCCAGCAGATCATGGTGATCAACGGCGGGTCGACCGGCACACCTGGCGGCCAGTACTGCCTGACGGCGCCAGCTGCGGCTGGTTCGGGCTACCCCACGCTCACCCCTTGCAGTGGTTCGGCCCCTAACCAGAAATGGACCCGCACCGCCAAGGCCGCCAGCTATGCGGACTCCTGGACCTTCATCGACGCTCAAGGGCGCTGCATCGGGCTGGGGGACAAGATCGAAGGCTCGTGGTCGCAGATGACCGTGGAGACGTGCAACCACGGCCCCGAGCAGAAGTGGAACGCGCCCGCCACGGCCCAGTCCGCCTCCCTGGACAACTTCAAGGAGCTCAGCTGACTCCGTCGGGCGCCGCCGCGCTGCTGCCGGCCATCGCGGCCATCGTGGGCGTGTTCGGGTTGCTCATCGGGTCTTTCCTGAACGTGGTCATCTGGCGCGTGCCCCGCGGGGAGTCGGTCGTGGCGCCGCCGAGCGCCTGCCCGGCGTGCGGTCACCGCATCGCGGCGAGGGACAACGTGCCGGTGATCTCGTGGGTCTTGCTGCGGCGCCGGTGCCGGCACTGTCACGCTCCGATCTCCGCCCGCTACCCGCTGGTCGAGGCCGGGACAGCTGCGCTCTTCGTGCTGGTCGCCCTGCGGTTCGGAGCCGGGTGGGCGACGCCGGCCTACCTGTTCCTCGCTCTGGTCGCGGTCGCCCTGGCGCTCATCGACCTCGACACCCACCGGTTGCCCGACGTGATCGTCCTTCCGGCCTACCCGGTCGGGCTCGCGCTGCTCGCGCTGGCCAGCTGGGGCACCGGGGACTGGGGGGCGCTCCTGCGCGCGCTCGCCGGTGCTGGTGTGATGTTCGTGTTCTACTTCGCGATGCTCTTCGCGTACCCGGCGGGTATGGGTTTCGGTGATGTCAAGCTCGCGGGCCTGCTCGGGCTCTTCCTCGGATGGCTCGGATGGGGGTCGCTGGTCGTGGGCGGGTTCGGTGCGTTCCTGCTCGGGGGCGTCTTCTCGGTCGCACTGCTCGCGTCGGGTCGAGCCAACCGGAAGTCCGGCATCCCGTTCGGGCCGTGGATGGTGCTCGGGGCGACGGTTGGCGTGGCCGTGGGCGCGCGCATCTGGGAGGGCTACCTCTCCTTGCTGGCTTGACCTCGCGCGTGGCCACACCCGGCGAATGACTCAAGTAGGCGCGGCTCGCGCCGATATCAAAGGGGGAATGAATGGCGCCGTCATGAGGGGTATGAAGTGGCCAACACCCGGGTCATCGGGCTTGACATCGGCACCACGGCCGTGCGTGCCGTGCAGCTCGAGTTCGGCAAGAGCGGTCCGGTGGGACCGGGCCAACCGACCCTCGCGCGCTACGGGGAGGCCCCGTTGCCGCTGGGTGCTGTGCGCGACGGTGAGGTGACCGAGCGCGACGTCGTGGCTCACGCCATCCGTGAGCTGTGGGCGCACTACAAGTTCGAGTCCAAGGACGTGGTCATCGGGGTCGGGAACCAGCGCGTCGTCGTCCGCGAGCTTTCGCTACCCGCAATGCCTTTGCCGCAGCTTCGCGCCTCGTTGCCCTTCCAGGTGCAAGACCTGCTTCCCATGTCGACCGACGAGGCGCTGCTCGATTTCTACCCCACCGACCAGTTCGACGGGGAGAACGGTCTCACCGTGCATGGCCTGCTCGTTGCCGCCGTGCGCGACACGGTCAGCGCGAACCTGCTCGCGGTCGAGTCCGCTGGGTTGCGCCCGACAATGGTCGACCTCAACGCGTTCGCACTTCTGCGCTGCATGACCCGCGGCGTCCTGAAGGAACAAACGGTAGCGCTTGTCGACATCGGAGCCCGGGTCACCGACGTCATGATCGCCAGGAATGGCGTGCCGCGCTTCATCCGCACCCTGGCGATGGGTGGTCAGGACGTGACCGACGCGGTCGCCCGCACCATGAGCATCTCGAACGCCGAGGCCGAGAGTCTCAAGCGGCGGCTCGGGGTCGGTTTCACTGTCCCGGCCGAGTACGCGGAGGTTGCCGAGGTGGTCTCCAACGTGACCCAGAACCTCGTCGAGACGATACGCAACACGTTTGTCTACTACTCGGGAAACAACCCTGGCTCGCTCCTCGACAGTGCGGTTCTGATCGGCGGTGGCGCGCACCTGCCAGGCTTCGGCCAGTACCTTGCAAGTGCCAGTCGGCTTCCGGTGAGCCTGGGCGATCCGCTGGAGAAGGTCACCGTGGCGCGCACCGCCGGTGGTCGTGAGGCGTTCGCCGGTATCGAGTCGCTCATCGCGCTCCCGATGGGCCTCGCCTATGGAGCGGCAGCATGAGCACGATGACGAGGACCCAGCGGGCAGCTCCGAACTTCCTGACGAGCACGTTGCCCCAGGTGAACCTGCTTCCGCCGGAGGTCAGGGCGGCGCGCGGACTCGTCCACACCAAGCGATGGCTCATGATCGCGCTCGCGTTCGTGGTGGTGCTCGCGGCGCTCGGTTTCGGGGCCGCGCTCTACATGAAGCAGGTTGCGAACACCGAGCTGGCCGACGCCCAGGCGGAGACCGCTCAGCTGAAGGTCGCGGAGGCGAAGTACGCGGACGTACCGCTCGTGCTGAACGACCTGACGCGTAGTGCTGACGCGCGCAGGCTCGGGATGTCCACCGAGATCCTTTGGAAGGGCTACCTCGACGCCGTCAGTGCCGTACTGCCCCCCAATGTCAGCATTGCGTCCTTTACCGTCATCCAGGGATCTCCCGCCATCGCCGCACCGGCTCCTGCCGACCGCCTCGCCGCGCAGGGTGCCGCGACAGTGAGCTTCACGACCGACGTGGTGACGATTCCGGACAACGCCGCCTGGCTGGACGCGCTCAACTCGATTCCCGGCTTCTATGGGGCGACCGTCCTCAGTGAGTCGCTCGGTACAGACCGCGGCACGATCTCCTACGGCGTGACCTCGACCGTCCAGGTGGCGCTGAGCGCCTACTCCGGCCGGTTCGCCGCGACCGAAGGGAACTGAGAGTGAACGTGCATAAGTCTGGTGGCTGGATCGCCGGCACCGCATTTCTCGGCGTCGTCATCCTTCTCGTCGCCTGGTTTCTTGCGATCTCACCCAGCCTCGCTACGGCGTCGGAGACGAGCGCGCAGGCGTCGTCCGAGCGGGACCAGAACGAACTCACCAGGATCAAGATCACGAACCTCGCGAAGCAGTTCGGGCAGCTCGATCAGCTCAAGGCAAAGTTCGCGGCGATGCAGCTGCAGATCCCGACCTCGTACGACCAGGCGAGCTACCAGAGACAGCTCGCGGGCATCGCGGCCATGCACCGGGTAACGGTTAACACGGTGCAGGTGGGGCCCGCGGTCGCGGTTGTTCCGCTGGTCACCGCGCAGGCCGCCGCTGCCGCCGCTGCCGCTGCCGCCGCTGCTGCTGCCGCTGCGGCCAGCAACACATCGGGTGCGACCTCCGAGGCTGGCCCGACGACACACGCGCCGCCGGCGGGCAGCGTCCCGGGGCTGAATTCGATCACCGTGAGTATCGAGGTGATCGGCAGCTACCAGAACGTCCTGGCCTTCTTGCAGGACCTCCAGACCGGAACCCAGCGGCTCTTCCTCGTCTCGGGGCTCACGGGTACC
>Ga0209745_1000743_pt1 | contig 19638 bp, 17 predicted proteins | sample BarGraNGADG00312_FD_184495 | JGI IMG/M metagenome (GOLD analysis project Ga0209745, IMG submission 184495) | Arctic peat soil microbial communities from Barrow, Alaska - Barrow Graham LP Ref core NGADG0004-312 (SPAdes) (version 2) | ecosystem: Environmental > Terrestrial > Soil > Wetlands > Peat...
ACTGAGAGAGCTGAAAGAAGCAGTGATATCACTGGTCACTCCGGCATACACCTCAAAGTTTCCGGCTGAAGAACACGTCCCCTTTAAAGATTTCAGGGGCAAACCGGTGGTTGACGATACAAACTGTGTCGGATGTGAAACCTGTGCCAATGTTTGCCCGCCTATAGCCATAACCAATACTGATGACAAGGAGAGAAAGATACGTATTATCAGAAGAGATTACGGCAAATGCATCTTCTGCGGACAGTGCCAGGAGCATTGCATCACTGGCAAGGGAGTGAAGCTCTCTGATACTATTTATGATCTGGCAACGTTCGACAGAAAAAATCTTGTTGAATATCAGGAAAAGGAACTGCTTATCTGTGAGAGCTGCGGTGCTGTGATAACAACCGTCGAACATCTTCATTTTATGCACCGAAAACTCGGTCCCAAAGCTTTCTCCTCAATACTGAACCTCAATATTCTCAATCGTAAACTCAAACTTGCTGAAGGTCAAGACCTTTCAGCGGAGATAAAGGAAACCCTTCAGCGAAAGGATATGTTCAATATCATCTGCCCAAACTGCTTGCGGCAGATAACTGTCAAGTATCTCACCAAGGGTGTCTGACAGACTTGCTCAGTTGCTGTCAGGCAAAGACCGGAAGATCCTCTTCGTCGGTATCGGCAACCTCCTCAGACAGGATGACGGGATCGGAGTTTATATAAGCAATCGCTTAAAAGAGAGGAAAAACATAAAGGTGATCACTGCCGAAGCCAGCATCGAAAACTACATAGGTAAGATAAATTCCGTTGAACATGATACCCTTGTTCTTATTGACTGCGTCGAAATGAAGAAACCGCCGGGAAGCTTCGATCTCATGTCGGTTGACCGGGTTAAAGACATGACTTTCAATACACATAATATATCCCTTAAGAGATTATCGGAATTCTTCAGAAATGAAGTATTGATTCTGGCAATTCAACCGGAAAAAGTTGGTTTTGGTGAAAATTTATCCTATATTGTACGGGATGCCGGTAATAAAATTGTTGAACTCATAAATAAAAAGGAGGTTTAAAATGGCCGTTGAATATCTATGCAAGGCATGCAGAGGAATTCTGAACGTTAAGACTTCGATAATTATCTCTGCCACGAAGCTCAACAGCACGAGAAGAGGATTAGTCTATCTCAATCCGGAACTTGGTAACTATACTTATACAACCCATCCAACCTTTTCACTTGAGGACGGCGCTGAGTACCTGTTCAACTGCCCCATCTGTCACTCACAGCTCAACAGTACGAAATATCCTCATCTTGTGAGGATCATTATGAGGGATGACAATGGCAAGGAGTTTGACATATATTTTTCAAATATTGCAGGCGAAAAGTGCACTTTTAAGATCGGTGAGACCGGTGTTGAAGAGAGAGGCCCCGACGCCGGCAAATATGACAAGTATTTTGATATCCCGGAGGAGGACAGGAAGTACCTTTAACTGAGGTCTGAAAGTCTATAGTCTGAAAGTCTAAAGTCTAAAGTCTAATGGTTCAAGGTAACAAGGTTCCAGGAACACTTTTGACTTAAATATTCGTTTATTCAAATGTTCGTTTGTTCTCCTTGCTCCTTGCTCCCTGCCCCATACTATTTCTCCTCCGCCACTTCAATATGACTGATCTCGTGAATACTCCCCGGATCGGAATAATCATACTGGTACAGGCCGTCATCACCAATCATCATCAGTACTGAGCCAAGGGGAATGACATCGTATGCCTTCAGTGAGGGGTAGCTGTATAGCAGATGTTGCGTAATATTCATATAGTCTGAAGCGTCATAGATCTTCAGTCCGGCAGTACCGTCACAGACAAAGAGCAGATCGCCATCCTTGCCAAGTCCGTACGGATTTGTCATCGGGTAGGTCTGCAGCAGGGAGGGTGAGGTGATTGGATCTATGTCAACCACATCGAGGCTGCTGAGTGTTCCTCCGCATACCGTTCCCGTACGGAGTGTCACATATGCTATATCGCTGTCAATAATAACAGGGTCGCAGCTGTTTATGTGACTGTAGAATGATTTATAATTAGGACTGAGCGGAACGGATATGTCAAATATTGCCATCCCTGTGGTTGTGCCAAGAAACATATATTTATCCGTCAGGAACATAGTCTCTATGCCCCACCAAACATTTGTGCCAGAGAATTTCTTCGGATTAACCCTGTCAGAGATATCAAATACACTCAGTGTATTGTCATTAACCGTATACATCACATTGCCCTTGATGCCGAACCGGGCCATAGACCCTCCCATTCCAACACCCGAGCCGCTAACTCCTGAATTGATCTTCCCTGAATTTGCCATGTCCAGATAATTCTCATAATAGATCGGATAAGTAGGATAATTCATCTGAACCTTCTCTCTTATCATCCTGACGTCATAGCCTGTCACTACTCCCTTATCCTGGTCAATATTACCAACCGGCAGTTCATTACCTGTTTCAGGTATCAGGTAGGGGAAGACGTTTTTGACCCTGGAAACCTCATGTATGTTGTCAATATCCTCCGCGTCAAGCACAACCAGGTCAACAAAGCTGTCGACATAAATTATATAACCTGCAATGGAGATGTCCACAGCTCCCGGGACCTTCACAAATGTCTTGTGAACCGGTGCCGACGGATTGCTGTTATCATAAACATGGATGCCCTCGAGGTTCTCAATTATAAAAATATAGTCATCCTTGAAATATATTTTCCCCGGATGAACAAGGTCGTGATCAGTCTCAGTAACCACTGAACTTCTGAGCTCTTCATAAGACAAATAGATGGGAGCATTTCCTTTAAACTCACGGTAGACTGTCTCCTCACAAGATGTCAGAAGGACAAAAAATGCCAAAATTGGAACGATTTTTGTTTTCATAGTTCAGGTTTTGGTCCGGTTTAATGGAACAAAAATCATGCAAAACCCTGATACCTGAAACAGAAATACCATGAAAAACTCCGTCATTCTTACTGTCATTATGCTGATTATCAGCACAACCGCCTTTTCTCAGAAAAATAAAGATGCCCTGTTCCTGAAGAACGGAAGCCAGATCTTCGGGAAAATGGAACAGGTTTCCGGCGATAAAGTTTCGCTCCGCACCTCTGACGGAAGCCTATTTGTTTTTGACAGCACAGACGTTGATCACTTCGTCATTCATGATAATACTTCAACAGTTCGGAAACAACAAGGATTTGGATTAGGGACGGAGATTGGCTTTCTTGCAGGTCCTCAGAACAGTGAATACCATGCCCCTTTCTCATTCGGGCTCAGCGGAAGCTATACCTTTGGGACGCGATACATGGCAGAAGCAGGCACCGGGCTTGAATTTATCGGACATTCATACGCTCCTTTCTACGGAGGATTCAGGTACAGTTTCAGCAAAGGTTGTACTGCCCCATTCATATTTGGACGTGCCGGCTATATGGTCATGATATCTGAAAATAAAGGAACAAACTATTATTATCCTGCCTCGTCAAGCTATTATCCACCCGAATACTGGTATACGGATGACCGGGAATACAAAGGCGGTCCTACGGTAACAGCTGGTATGGGGGCTTCTTTCGCCATAAATGATATGGAGGCCTATGTAACCTTTGCCTATCGGCATTTCAGCACAAAAGAGCTCGTAACAACCTCCACCTCGAATACTGAAACTTTCTTTTACAATTTTAACAGGCTCGAGATAAAACTCGGATTCAGATTCTGATATCCGGTTGTCAGTTTTCGGTTTTCAGTTCCGATTTCTTAATTCGTTTGTTCAAATGTTCGTTTGTTCAGATCGTCTCATCGCATTATCGCTCCATCGCATATGCTTCCCCTGCAGTCTGTCCCCTCCCTAAAATTGCCCACCGGGCAATTTCTTAACGGTGGTCCTCTTTTGCCTGATTTATCTTCCCTTTTTGCCTTATTACTCCACATTTTTTGGTTATTTTAAGCGACTTTTGTAATAACCAAAGCAATAACCATGAAAACCAATATCGAACTCAGGTATGCTGCACACCCTGATGATGTAAAACACTGGGATACTGAACGACTGAGAAAAGAACATCTCGTTCAGCCGCTGTTTGTCGATAACACGGTGACAATGGTCTACTCCCTCTATGACCGCATGGTTGCCGGTGGAGCAAAACCTGCTGATGAGCCACTGAAGCTTGAGCCCGTTGACGAGGTCAAGGCATCATTCTTTCTCCATCAGCGTGAGCTGGGCATATTTAATATAGGCGGAAAAGGAAAGGTCCTGGCTGGTGATCAGATCTTTGACCTTGATTTTAAGGAATCCCTGTATATAGGCAGCGGCGACAGAGAGGTAGTCTTTGAAAGTGAAGATAAGAATAACCCCGCGCTCTTTTATTTTTGTTCCACCCCTGCCCACCGGAACTATCCTGACAGGAAAGTAACAAAGAAAGAGTGCATCTCCCTCGAGCTGGGTTCGATGGAAGCAGCCAACCACAGGGTGATCAACAAGATGATCGTCAGGGAGATCCTTGAGACCTGTCAGCTGCAGATGGGCATGACGGAGCTGAAGCCGGGAAGCGTATGGAACTCTATGCCGCCGCATACCCACAGCCGCAGAATGGAAGTTTATTTCTATTTCGGGATGCCTGACGGAAATGCGGTATGCCATTTAATGGGTGAACCCACTGAGACACGGCATATCTGGATGAAAAACAATGAGGCCGTGATATCGCCGCCATGGTCAATACACGCTGCCGCGGCGACATCAAACTACAGCTTTATCTGGGGTATGGGTGGTGAGAACCTTGACTACAGTGATCAGGACTTCTTCATGCAGACCGAGCTCAGGTGATCTTCCACGGAACAATAAGAAACCATTATGGAAAAGGATCTCTTTAATCTTAACGGAAAGATAGCGCTTGTTACAGGCGCATCATACGGTATCGGAATGGCAATGGCTAAAGCCCTTGCCCGTGCCGGTGCAACAATCGTCTTTAACGACCGTATTTCCGAAAAGGTAAAAACCGCTATGGAAGAGTATGACGCTGACGGCATCAATGCCCGGGGATATCTCTTTGATGTTACGGATGAAAAGGAAGTAAGTCTTCATATCGAAAAGATCACGAAGGAAGTTGGCATCATTGATATCCTTGTCAATAACGCCGGAATTATAAAAAGGATACCTGCCCTCGAGATGGATGTAGCTGAATACCGCCAGGTAATTGACATCGATCTCACAGGTCCTTTTATTATGTCGAAGGCGGTCGCCCCCGGAATGATAAAGAAAGGCGGAGGCAAGATCATTAACATTTGTTCGATGATGAGCGAGCTGGGCCGCGAGACAGTCTCAGCATACGCCTCAGCCAAAGGAGGGCTCAAGATGCTTACAAAAAACCTGGCCTGTGAATGGGCAGAATTCAACATCCAGGTGAACGGTATCGGCCCGGGATATATAGCAACACCTCAGACAGCTCCTCTGCGCGAGGAAGGACACCCCTTCAACTCATTCATCATCGGCCGTACGCCGGCGGCAAGATGGGGTACGCCGGAAGATCTTGAAGGCCCGGTGGTTTTTCTTGCTTCAAAAGCATCAGATTTCGTCAATGGCCACATCCTGTATGTTGACGGTGGGATACTTGCATACATCGGTAAACAACCAAAATAAATTATGCTCATTTATGAAAAGAACATTTCTCCTGCTGACAATAGTGATGTTCTTCTGCGGTTGCAACGGCAACCGGATGAAGATCACGGTGACTAATCCTCTTTCTTTTGACAGATTTGCTGATATGGTTGAAATACCTTTTACAGATATAACTTCAAAAATCAAAGACTGCACTCCGGCAGAGCTAATACTGACTGATAACAAAGGCAAGGAGTTGCCAACGCAGTTAATCTATAACGGACAGGCTGAACCCGTCTCCCTGATCTTCCAGGCAAAGGTTGCAGCAAATTCAAAATCAGTATTTTACATTGGCAAGGGCATACCCGTGACGGAGAAGCCACTGGCTTATGGCAGGTTTGTTCCTGAGCGTATGGATGACTATGCCTGGGAGAATGACCGTATTGCCTTCCGCATCTACGGCCCTGCCCTCATAGCCAAGGATGGCCCAAGCAACGGGCTTGATGTATGGATAAAGAGAACAGACCGTCTAGTGATAGACAAATGGTATGCAGATTATCTGTCAGGAAAGAACACTTATCATGATGACAACGGTGAAGGATGCGACTGCTACAAGGTAGGACGTACCCTCGGGGCCGGAGCAATGGCTCCTTTTGTAAATGATTCCCTCTGGCTTGGAATTAACTTTGAGAGCTATGAGACGCTTGACAACGGACCGCTACGCACATCATTCAGACTTAAATACCCGCCTTTTCCGGTAAATGGAACCATGGTGTCGGAAACCCGCACCATTTCTCTTGATGCAGGGAGCCAGCTGACAAAAATAATTGAGGAGTACTCTGGACTGAATGAAGATTTTCCTGTTGCATCAGGGATCGTTGAAAGTAAGGAGGGCTCACCCCTTCCGACTGAAGCAAATGCAATCGCCTACCGCCTTGACGGAGGCGAAGGAGGCATAACCTATATCGGTACCATACTCACAACACCTGTCATCTCGCGTCCCGAAAAAAGCAAGCATCTGCTTATTGTTACAAATTATGCTCCGGGCACTCCCCTTACCTATTACACCGGAGCGGGCTGGAGTAAATGGGGATTTGAAAATGATAAGGCATGGACAGACTACCTGAATTATTTCGCTCAGAGGTTGAATGCCCCGTTGAAAGTGGTGATTGAATAATTTCCTGTTGCAACCAAACCATTTTTTTATTGCTATTTTTCGACACAGCTGAAAATCAAATCAAAGTCATAATGAAAGAGACGGGAAAATATTCATTTGGGATTGGAGACAGGTTCTCGCATCAGGGCAAGGCTCAGCTTGACGCCCTGATGAATAAACGCATGTGTCAAAGAGAATATTTACAACCGTCACATTATCCCTCTCTTTGCACATTGACATACCACAAATAAGATGCATATGAAAGAATTTATACATGATGATTTCCTGTTGCAGAATGATACTGCCAGAAGACTGTATCATGAACATTCAAAATCTCTGCCGATTATTGACTACCACTGTCATATCAGCCCTGAGTCTATTGCCAATGACAGGCGCTTCACAGATCTCGGGCAGCTGTGGCTTGAGGGTGACCATTACAAATGGAGAGCCATGAGGGCAAATGGCATAGATGAGAGATATGTGACAGGGAAAGACACCACCTTCCGCGAGAAGTACGACCGCTGGGCAGAAACAGTGCCGTTCACCATGCGCAATCCCCTCTATGCCTGGACACATCTTGAACTAATGAGGGTCTTCGGGGTGAGTAAAATTCTGAATCCGTCAACAGCTGCTGAGATATGGGACGAGTGCACTGCACTGCTTCAGCAGCCGGGTTATTCAGCCCGCGGACTCATGAAGAAGTTCAATGTTGAAGTCGTATGCACGACTGATGACCCTGCAGACTCCCTTGAACACCACCTCGCGCTAAGCAAAGAGGGCTTTGAAATAAAGGTACTGCCCGCATGGAGGCCTGACAAAGCCATGGCTGTTGAAGACCCTGAGAATTACAAGAATTATATTTCAAGACTGTCAGAGGTGTCAGGAGTTGACATAAAAAGTTTCGGGACCCTGATTGAAGCCCTACGGCTCAGGCATCAGTTCTTTGCAGAGGCAGGATGCAAGCTCAGCGATCACGGTATCGAACAGTTCTATGCCGACGACTATAGCGAAAAAGATATAGATCTCATCTTCAGGAAGGTCATATCAGGACGTAATCTGTCTTCAGAAGAGATTTCAAAATTCAAGTCGGCCATGCTCTATGAGATGGCTCTGATGGATTGGGAAAAGGGATGGACACAGCAGTTCCATTACGGGGCAGTACGTAACAACAACAGCCGTCTGTTCAATACGCTTGGGCCTGATACCGGGTTTGATTCCATAGGTGACTTCACGGTTGCCCGGAACCTTTCCAGGTTTCTTGACAGCCTCGATCTTGAGGGAAAGCTCGCAAAGACTATCCTCTATAACCTAAACCCGTGCGATAATGAACTTATTGCAACGATGATAGGCAACTTCCAGGACGGCAGTGTCCCGGGAAAGATGCAGTTTGGCTCAGGCTGGTGGTTCCTTGACCAGGAGACAGGCATAGTAAACCAGCTGAACAGTCTCTCGCTGATGGGACTTCTGAGCAGGTTCGTGGGCATGCTCACCGACTCAAGGAGCTTTATCTCCTATCCGCGTCATGAATATTTCCGCAGGGTGCTCTGCAACATGATCGGAGATGATATCGAGAAAGGGAAAATGCCTTCCTCGGAATTCAGCACCATCAGCAAGATGGTTGAGAACATATCATATTACAACGCAAGAAATTTCTTCGGTTTCTGACATAAATAAACAGACACGATGGCAAAGTTCACACGTATTGAGGTGGTGCTCACAATGTCAAAAACAGGCCTTGTTCCTCTTTTTTACCACGGTGAAGCAGGCATATGCAAAGAAGTTATTTCAGCCTGCTATAAGGGAGGCGCCAGGGTCTTCGAGTTCACAAACAGGGGCAACTTTGCCCATGAAGTGTTTGCTGAAGTAAAAAAATGGGCTGCTGATATTTATCCTGACCTCATTATAGGAACCGGGTCGGTGGCTGATGCCCCTACGGCGGCAATATTTATGCAGATGGGAGCTGATTTTATCGTCTCGCCCTTCCTTAATCCGGAGATAGCCAGAATCTGCAACAGGAGGAAGGTGCTCTGGATACCGGGATGTGGAACGATGACAGAAATCTCGGAGGCCGAAGAGCTTGGCGCTGAGATAGTGAAAATATTTCCTTGTCCTGCCGTCGGCGGTCCTGCCTTCGTCAAAGCAGTCAAAGGGCCATGTCCGTGGACCAGCATCATGCCAACGGGAGGTGTTGAAGCGGGTGAGGAAAGTCTTAAACAGTGGTTCGGTGCCGGAGTGACATGCGTCGGGATGGGATCAACACTTATCAGTGACAGGCTTGTGAAAGAAGGCGACTGGGCGACACTGGAACAGAATGTGAAAGACACCCTGGATATAATTAAAAAACTGAGAACATAATACTGTGCCTGAAAAAACTGCCGATATAAAAATGACAAACTACAGATGGGTCATCTGTACATTGTTGTTTTTTACCGTTGCAATCAACTACATGGACCGTCAAGTCCTGTCACTTACATGGAAGGACTTTATTGCACCCGAGTTTCACTGGACAAACAATGATTATGGTACGATTACGGGCCTCTTCTCAATTTTCTATGCTGTCTGCCTGTTGTTTGCAGGTCGGTTCGTAGATTGGATTGATACGAAAAAGGGATTTTTGTGGGCTATAGGAATTTGGTCGACAGGTGCTGTCCTTCATGCTTTTTGCGGCATAGCTACCTCTGGCATCACTGCCGGGCGGTGGTTAGTGGGATTTGAAGAAGCCAGGAAAATCATCGGGACAGTAAATGATGTGGGTGTTATAACAACAGTAAGCGTGACATTATTCATTTTTGCACGATTCGTCCTGGCTCTCGGTGAATCAGGAAACTTCCCTGCAGCCATTAAAACCACAGCAGAGTATTTTCCCAAGAAGGACCGTGCTTTCTCGACCAGTATCTTCAATTCCGGAGCACAGGTAGGGGCTCTTATTGCCCCGATATCTATACCCGTGATCGCGGTTAAATACGGATGGGAAATGGCATTTATTGTTATCGGAGTACTTGGTTTCATCTGGATGGGCTTCTGGGTATTCATGTATAAAAAGCCATATGTTCATCCCATGGTGAATAAAACTGAGCTGGATTATATTAATCAGGATACGATAGCTGAGACTAAAGCAAACAATAATGTAGAGAAGACAGAGAAGAAAATGTCATTCAAGCAATGCTTTAAGTACAAACAGACGTGGGCATTTGCTTTTGGCAAATTTATGACAGACGGCGTATGGTGGTTCTACCTGTTCTGGACCCCTGCCTATCTGAGTGATGTGTATGGGCTCACCTCTGATACCGCGATGGCTAAGATTTTGATATTTGTGCTTTATGCAATCGTCATGCTATCAATCATAGGAGGCTGGCTTCCCAGGTACTTTGTGGATAAAATGGGAATGAATCCTTATGCAGGCCGGATGCGCGCAATGCTGATCTTTGCATTTTTCCCGCTCCTGGCATTACTGGCCCAGCCAATGGGGCACTTTTCTTACTGGTTCCCTATTATCATTATCGGTATTGCAGGAGCTGCCCACCAGGCATGGTCCGCTAACCTTTTCTCTACAATTGGTGATATGTTTCCTAAATCGGCTGTTGCTTCTATCACGGGTATCGGGGGTATGGCAGGAGGTATCGGCGCGTTCCTTATCAATAAAGGCTCAGGTGTCCTGTTCGATTTTGTCCAGAATACAAATATGAAGTTTTTTGGATTCGAAGGAATAAGAGCAGGTTACTTTATCATTTTCTGTATCTGCGCAGTAGCTTATCTTATCGGATGGGTGGTTATGAAAGCACTTGTCCCGAAATATAAACCTATTTTAGTTGCATAAAAACACATCTGAACATGATTGATTTTAGTGACCTGAAAGGAAAAGTAGCTGTGATCACCGGCGGCGGCGGTGTGATAGGGCTGGCTCTGGCTCGTGGATTGGGAAGCGAAGGCGTCACAGTGGTCATCCTCGATATAAGTGACGAAAGGGGTTCTGCAGCAGCTGAAAAGGTATCAGCTGATACAGGCTGCCATGCTGCGGGACTGAGTGCAGATGTCACTGATAAGACATCGCTGATAAAAGCCAGAGATGAAATAATTAAAAGGTTCGGTGCCATAGATATACTTATCAACTGTGCCGGCGGGAACAAACCGGCAGCGACAACCGGCAAGGAATTCATCATGTCCGGCGACAACGAGTTGGCGAGTACCTTTTTCGGGCTTGACATTGCCGGCTTCGACGGTGTCTTCGACCTGAACTTCAAGGGCACGGTGCTCCCGACAATGGTCTTTACTGAAGAAATGGTCAGGAGAGGTAAAGGAAATGTGCTGAACATATCATCAATGAATGCCTTCCGTCCTCTGACAAAAATACCCGCTTACTCTGCAGCCAAGGCAGCAATAAACAACTTCACACAGTGGCTGGCTGTGCACTTTGCCCCATCGGGCGTGCGTGTAAATGCCATTGCACCGGGCTTCCTTCTGACAAACCAGAACCGCTTCCTTCTGACTGATGAAAAGACCGGAGGGATGACTCCGCGCGGAAAGAAGATTATCGCCGCAACACCTATGGGACGTTATGCCGAGCCTGACGAGCTTGTGGGTACAATGCTCTACCTCCTGTCAGACATTTCATCTTTTGTCACCGGTGTGGTCATACCGATCGACGGAGGATTCAGCGCTTACAGCGGCGTATAATTGAACAGAGATAGCTTTACTTTGTTAAATGATTGATTACTTTATTTTATGAAGCGAAATGTCATAATAGCACAGTCGGGAGGCCCCTCCCCTGTCATAAACAACACCCTCAGGGGCATAATTGATTCATGCCTTTCTTATCCTGAAAACTTCGGTAAGATTTACGGTGGGTGGCACGGTATCGAGGGAGTGCTGAAAGAGGAGCTGCTTGATCTCTCCGCACAGGACAGCAGCGAGATAGGCCTGTTGAGAACAACGCCTGCAGCCGGAAGCATAGGCACATGCAGATATAAGCTGAAAGATCACCAGCAGTTTGATTTTGACCGCATAGCAGAGGTTTTCCGGGCTCACGACATTGGTTATTTCTTTTATATCGGAGGAAATGATTCACAGCATACTGCACTGAAAGTGAGTACCCTGTGCACCCATAAAGGGCTCGATGTCATTGCAGTGGGTGTGCCCAAGACCATTGATAATGATGTAGGCGACAGTGAGTTCAAACTTATTGACCATACCCCCGGTTACGGCTCAGTAGCGCGGTACTGGGCATGTATGATACAGAACGCCAATGAAGAAAATGCCGGCTCATCACCGGCAGACCCTGTACTTGTCATGCAGACCATGGGCAGAAAAATTGGATTTATCCCGGCAGCAGCGCGGCTGGGTGACCCGCAAAGGGAGATGCCCCTGCAGATCTATTTGGCCGAATCAGGAGTGACACTTGAGGAGATAGCAGATAATGTCAACAACCAACTCATTAAGGGTGGCAGATGCATGGTTGTCGTAAGCGAAGGACTAAGTGTCGGAGATATAGGAGAAAAGAAGGATTCGTTTGGTCATACACAATTCGGATCAAGCCAGCTCACCGTTCAACAGGCAGTTGTCAACTATCTTAACTCCAAAGGGATAAAAGCAGCAGGAGCAGCACGCGGACAGGTTCCGGGTACTGATCAGCGCCATAATATGATCTACGCTTCTGTGACCGACCTCGACGAGGCATATAATATGGGATGCAAAGCCGTTGAGATAGCTCTGAATGACGGCAACGGATGGATGGCAACAATACTCCGTAACGATGGCCCCGTTTATAGTGTCAGGTATGACAAGGTACCGCTCGATAAGGTCGCTCTCTCAGAGAGAACTTTCCCCGTTGACTGGATAGCTCCGTCAAGGTATGATGTGACGGACGACTTTGTCAGATATGCCAGACCGCTTATTGGAGACGACTGGGTGAGCATACCTGTTATAAACGGCATACAACGGTTTGCCAGGTTAAAGCTTGTCTTCGCCGCAAAGCAACTGCCCGGCTATAAACTGCAGGGAAAATGATACGGTTTTATGGGTGAACCCTGAACCTTGAATTTTGAACCTTGAATTTTAAATTATGAATATACTTGAGGAGCTGAAACCGGAGAAAGAATTTTTCATTGGCATCGATTCTGACGGTTGCGTGTTTGACACCATGGAGGTGAAACAGAAGGAGTTCTTTATTCCCAACGCAGTGAAACAGTTTGAGCTTTTCGCCATATCGAAATATGTGCGTGAGACTTGGGAATTTGTCAACCTGTATTCTGTCACCAGGGGTGTGAACCGTTTCCACGCACTTGTAAAAGTTATGGACCTCCTCGCAGAGCGACAGGAGATAAAGGAGTTAGGGTTTAAGCTCCCTGATATGGAGCCGCTCAGGGAGTGGATAGGTAAAGAAACGAAGCTGGGCAATCCGACTTTTAAAGAATATGTTAAAAACCATCCTCACGCTGCCCTTGAGCCGGTGCTGAAATGGACCCTGACAGTGAATGAGGAGATAGGCAACTGGCTTCGTAATACCCCTCCGTTTCCGTATGCCAGGAAGTCAATTGAGAAACTGAGCAACCTGGCTGATGCCATTGTGGTGTCGCAGACACCTCATGAAGCACTGGCAAGGGAATGGGAAGAACATGCTATCAACGGCTACGTGAGGGCTATCGCCGGACAGGAGCTCGGGACGAAGACCGAGCATATAGCCATGGCCGCTAAAGGAAAATACCCTGACGTTAAAATACTAATGATAGGTGACGCCCCTGGCGACTACAAAGCCGCAAGAGAGAACGGCTCCCTCTTTTTCCCTGTTAATCCCGGTCATGAAAACAGATCATGGAAGCTCTTTTATGAAGAAGCCCTTGAAAGGTTCATTGGCGGTACCTATAAAGGCAAGTACCAGGACAGACTCATAAGTGAGTTTCAGAAGTTATTGCCAGACAAACCTTCCTGGTAAAAATCCAACTAAGATGATATACTTTGCGACAGGAAGTCCGGACAGTGATCTGAAGAAGAATGAAATAAGGGAGGCCTTAACTGCTGCGCTGAGCCGATTCAGCGACAGAAAAAGTTTCCTGATCATTCCTCCGGACATTACCCGAGCTCACTCCGGTGCAGGTCTGATCACAGAATTATTATGGCAGCACTTTGACGATAAGGTTAAGGATATTCTCCCCGCGCTCGGTACCCATGTGCCGATGGAAAAAAGCGAAATATCAAAGATGTACGGCAGCGTTCCGGCATCTCTCTTCAGGGAACACCGTTGGAGGACTGATATCGAGGAGCTGGGAAGGGTACCATCTTCATTTGTCTCCGAAGTCACCGGCGGAAGGCTCAGCTACGACTACCCTGTGCAGGTCAACAGGCTGCTGGCTTCAGGCAGGCACGACCTGATCATCTCAGTGGGTCAGGTGGTGCCTCATGAAGTGACCGGGATGGCCAACTATAACAAGAATGTGTTCGTCGGATGCGGCGGAAGTGAAGCTATCAACAAGAGTCACTTCATTGGCGCCGTTCACGGTATAGAGAATATTCTCGGAACGGTCGACAACCCCGTGAGGGCAGTGTTGAACAAAGCATCCGAGATAGCTTCTACAAGGCTTCCGCTGCTTTATATGCTGACGGTGGTATCGGCTGACAGCAGTGGTTGCCTGAAAATAAGGGGACTCTTTATCGGAGATGATATTGAATGTTTCAGACAGGCAGCCTCGCTCTCAGGTAAGGTCAACTTCACAACCCTGCCCGAGAGATTGAAGAAAGTTGTTGTCTATCTTGACCCCGAAGAGTTTAAGAGTACCTGGCTGGGTAACAAGAGCATTTACCGTACCCGCATGGCCATTGCTGACCGCGGGGAGCTGGTTGTGCTGGCTCCGGGTGTGAAAACTTTCGGAGAGGATCCGGCAATTGACCTGCTTATCAGGAAGTACGGCTACAGGACTACTCCCGAGATACTCTCTTTCGTAGCTGAAAACAATGACCTGAAGGAAAACCTGAGTGCGGCCGCTCACCTAATTCATGGTTCGCCTGAGAACAGGTTCATGGTCACTTACGCTGCCGGACATCTCACCGGTACTGAAGTGGAAGCAGTAGGCTACAACTTCGGGAACGTAAACGAACTGATGGCCAGGTATGACCCGCATAAGCTGAAAACTGGTTTTAACACAACAGCCGACGGTGAAGAATTTTACTTCATAGCCAACCCGGCGACAGGGCTCTGGAGAGCATGCACTTGAAATTATGAAAATCGTAGTTGAAGAAAAGATACCGTTCATCAAGGGCGCATTGGAGCCATGGGCTGACGTTATATACAGTCCGGGCAGTTCCATAGACCGTTCAATGGTTGCCGATGCCGATGCCCTGATTGTGCGCTCACGAACCAGGTGCGATAGCCAGCTTCTCAAGGGAAGCAGGGTAAAGATCGTCGCCTCGGCGACAATAGGCTTTGACCATCTTGATACGAAATGGCTGGAGGCGGAAGGCATAAAGTGGGTGAATGCACCCGGATGCAACTCGGGGTCAGTGATGCAGTATATCGTTACTTCCCTGTTTTATCTCGCATCAAAAAACTCGCTTGACCTCCGTTCGCTGACCCTTGGAGTGGTTGGTGTGGGGAATGTCGGCTCAAAGGTGGCTCAGGCAGCGAAAACTGTTGGCATGAAGGTGTTGCTGAATGACCCTCCAAGGAAAAGACGCGAGGGGCTGAAAGATTATGTACCACTTGAAAAAATACTCGCTGAATCTGATATCCTGACACTGCATGTCCCGCTGACGTCAGAGGGACATGACAAGACCCATTACCTGATCAACGGACAAAACCTGCCGCAGCTGAAAAAAGACTGTATCCTGATAAATTCATCAAGGGGTGAAGTGGTTGACAACACGGCTCTGCGTTTTACCCTTGAGAAAAATGCTCTGGGCGGCAGTGTCCTTGATGTATGGGAGGGTGAGCCTGAAGCTGACTGGAAACTGATAAGCCTGGCTGACATTGCCACACCACATATCGCCGGCTATTCCGTTGATGGTAAGGCAAATGCGACTGTCACTGCGGTCAGGCAGGTATGTTCAGCGCTGAACATTCCCCTGCATGACTGGCTTCCCGGGGCACTGCCGGAACCTCCGCAACCTGTCATTGATCTTAACCGTTATACGGGCAAAAATACTCCCCTTGGCCTTGTTGCAATGGCAGTGAAACACACCTATCCAATCGAAGAAGATGACCGGCTCTTTCGCGGTAATCCCGCCAAATTCGAGTTTCTGCGCGACAATTACCGCAAAAGAAGAGAATTCAGCTCGTTCAGCGTGAAGATCAAAGACGAAGATACGGTGCGAATTCTTTCAGGCCTGGGTTTCAACATAATTCAATAACTCAATAAATTAAAATTCAATATGAAAGCTGACATAGGACTAATAGGGCTCGCCGTGATGGGAGAAAACCTTGTGCTGAACATTGAGAGCAGAGGTTACACGGTTGCGGTCTTTAACCGCACAACTGAAAAGGTGACGAACTTTGTAAACGGGCGAGGCAAGGGAAAAAAGATAATCCCGGCATATTCTCTTGAAGAACTTATATCCAGCCTGAGCCGTCCGAGAAAGGTTATGCTGATGATCAAGGCCGGCCAGCCGGTGGATGACTTCATTGAGATGCTGATCCCGCTGCTCGGCAAAGGTGATATAATCATTGAAGGCGGCAATTCGCATTTCCCCGACACGATCCGGCGTACGACATATGTTGAGAGCAAAGGACTGCTTTACATCGGCACGGGTGTATCCGGCGGTGAGGAAGGTGCTCTGCTGGGTCCGTCGCTGATGCCAGGCGGATCAAAGGAGGCATGGCCTTATGTGAAGGATATATTCTTTGCCATCTCGGCAAAGACCTCTGACGGAGCCTCGTGCTGCGCATGGATAGGCGACAATGGCGCAGGCCACTTCGTAAAGATGGCACATAACGGCATTGAGTATGGCGACATACAGCTGATATGCGAGGCCTACAGCCTGCTTGTCAATGCAGGATTCAGCTATGATGAGATGGCTGCCATATTTGATGAGTGGAACAAAGCCGAACTTGACTCATATCTTATACAGATAACGGGTGAGATACTCAGGTACAAGGACACCGACGGAGAGCCTATCGTCACAAAGATCCTCGATTCTGCCGGCCAGAAGGGCACAGGTAAATGGACCGTCTCCAGCGCCCTCGATCTTGGTGTGCCACTCAGCCTTATCGCTGAATCGGTATTCGCCAGACTCATCTCTTCGATGAAGGAAGAGAGGGTGAAGGCATCGGTTCTCTTCACCAGCCCGGTAAAAAGTGTCCTCGCTGATAAAAAGAAGTTCATTGATGACATTCGCATGGCTCTCTACGCTTCAAAAATCGTTTCATATGCGCAGGGGTTCAATCTGCTCAGAAACGCTGCAGGTGAATATAATTGGGATCTCAAATACGGTGAGATAGCCATGATCTGGAGAGGTGGCTGCATCATCAGGTCAGCCTTCCTGAACAAGATCTATGAAGCTTTCACCAGGGATCCAAAACTGCCCAACCTGATCATGTACAGTTACTTTTCATCTATCCTTGGTGAGAACAGTGACAGCTGGAGGAGGGTGATTGCCGGAGCCGCCAGCAATGGCGTGCCCGTTCCCGCCATGAGCGCTGCACTGTCATGGTTTGACAGTTACAGGTCAGCGTGGCTTCCTGCCAACCTCCTGCAGGCACAGCGAGACTATTTCGGGGCTCATACCTACAGGCGCATAGACAAGCCTGAAGATGAAGTCTTCCACACCAACTGGACAGGCCGCGGAGGAGACACAGCCTCCTCCACCTATAATGCTTAGAGGATCACCTCTAATTATTTTTGACTAATTTTACTTTAAACCAAAAGGCACAGACAGTCATGACTAAAAATGTTAACAAGCGTGCAGCAGACAATATCAGAATCCTTTCAATGGCGATGGTTGAAAAAGCCAATTCAGGTCACCCCGGAGGGGCGATGGGCGGAGCAGACTATATCCATATCCTCTTTTCTGAGTTCCTCCGTTTTGACCCGTCTGATCCTCAGTGGATCAACCGTGACCGTTTCTTCCTCGATCCGGGGCACATGTCGCCGATGCTGTATTCTGTTCTAACCCTAGCAGGCTATTTCAAGACTGAAGACCTGATGAACTTCAGGCAGTGGGGCAGCGTGACACCGGGACACCCCGAGCTGGATCTGACGCATGCAATTGAAAACACCTCCGGACCCCTGGGCCAGGGGCATACAATTGCCGTTGGAGCAGCAATCGCCGAACGGTTCCTAACGGCACGCTTCGGAAGATCTTTTGAACATAAGATATACACTTATATTTCTGACGGCGGGATTCAGGAAGAGATTTCCCAGGGCGCAGGCCGTCTTGCCGGGCACCTGGGATTGAGCAATCTGATCATGTTCTACGACTCGAACACCATACAGCTTTCCACGGAAACCTCCGCAGTGACATCGGAAGACACTGTTGCCAAGTACAAGGCATGGGGATGGCGTGTAATGTCGATAGACGGTAACAGTCATGACCAGATCCGCGGTGCACTGCGTATGGCAGTCGATGAGAATGAGAGGCCTGTCCTGATCATCGGCAGGACGGTGATGGGCAAGGGCCTCGTAGATGAAGCAGGTAACAGTTTCGAGGGGAAAGTGTCAACTCACGGCCAGCCTGTGACACACGCCGGTGCTTCATTCAGGAAGTCAGTAGCCAACCTCGGAGGTGATCCTGACAAACCATTTGAAATCTTCAGTGACGTAAAAAAGCTCTACACAGAAATTCTTGCGGGCAAATCAGCTGCTGCAGGGGACTGGAAAAAGAAAAAGGCAGCATGGGCTGCTGCGAACCCGGAAGCTGACAGGATGCTGCATGAGTTTTATTCAGGCATTGCCCCGACAGTAGACTTTAAGTCCATTGTACAGAAGGAGAATGATGCGACACGTAATGCATCAGGCGTTCTTCTGGCAAATTTTGCAGAGAAGATCCCGAATATGATAGTTGCCTCAGCCGATCTTTCCAACTCTGACAAAACAGACGGATTCCTGAAGAAGAGCAAACCCTTTAAGAAGGGTGATTTTTCAGGAGCATTTCTGCATGTCGGCGTCTCTGAACTGACAATGGCTGCCATCATGAACGGCATGGCCCTACACGGAGGCGTCATACCGGTATGCGGAACTTTCTTCGTATTCTCGGACTTCATGAAACCTGCGGTTCGCCTGGCAGCACTTATGGGCCTGCCGGTAAAATATGTGTGGACGCATGACTCCTTCCGTGTAGGCGAAGACGGTCCCACACACGAGCCTGTCGAACAGGAGGCACAGATAAGGCTGATGGAGCATCTCAGGAACCATCACGGCAACAGCATGCTGGTGCTCCGTCCGGCTGATGCTCCGGAAACGAATATTGCATGGAAACTTGCGCTTGAAAACACGAAGTCGCCCACGGCACTCATACTCTCACGTCAGAACATCAAAACCCTGCCCTCCTACGGGGTGGAGAGGATTGATGCTGCTGCCAAGGCAGCAAGAGGCGCTTACATCGTCACTGATGCACCGGGCAAGCCAGACGTAATACTTATCGCCAGTGGTTCGGAAGTTGCAACCCTGGTGGAAGCTACCTATATAATGGGTGGTAGTGGCATAAGGGCAAGGGTTGTTTCTGCCCCGTCAGAAGGATTGTTCCGTCAGCAGGATATAAAGTACCGGCATAGTGTCATTACACCGGGGATACCGGTATTCTGTCTTACGGCCGGTCTGCCGGTAACGATGCTGGGTTTTGCAGGATCTGAAGGTAAGGTATATGGCCTGGAGACTTTCGGATACTCGGCCCCCTATAATGTCCTTGACCAGAAATTTGGCTTCACGGGAGAAAACGTGGCAAAAGAGGTAAAGGAATTCCTGAAGATCTGATGC
>Ga0209745_1000744_pt1 | contig 19629 bp, 19 predicted proteins | sample BarGraNGADG00312_FD_184495 | JGI IMG/M metagenome (GOLD analysis project Ga0209745, IMG submission 184495) | Arctic peat soil microbial communities from Barrow, Alaska - Barrow Graham LP Ref core NGADG0004-312 (SPAdes) (version 2) | ecosystem: Environmental > Terrestrial > Soil > Wetlands > Peat...
CAGACGGTACCGGCTGTCGTCGCTCCGGCCGCGCCGGTCCGGAAGGCTCCGGCCGCGCCGGTCCGGAAGGCTCCGGCCGCGCCGGATCTTGCACCGGTCGTCGAGGCTGCTGCGGCTCCCGCACCTCCTGCGGCTCATCGGCCTGCAGCGGTCCCCAAGCCCGCGACGGCTCCCAAGTCCGCCGCGACACCTCGGCCGGCAGTCGTTCCCAAGCCCACGGCAACGGCGAAGCCCGCTGCGAAGCCGGTGGGTGCGAAGTCGGCTGCTGCGAAGCCGGCGGCAGGGAAGTCTGCGGCCCCGAAGCCACGAGCAGCGGGGGGATCGGTCTGACCCACCGCGATGAGCTGGACCGCACTGAACCGAACGACTGAGCGGGTGCCCATCGGCGCCCATCCGAAACACACCGAGTCGCGCGAAGCTCGCGCGATGCGACCAGAGGAGAAACGGCAGCCATGCCGAAAATGAAGACGCACTCCGGGGCGAAGAAGCGCTTCCGGGTTACCGGCACCGGCAAGGTCATGCGTGAGCAGGCCGGTTCGCGCCACCTGTTGGAGCACAAGTCGAGCCGTCGCAAGCGCCGCCTCTCCAATGACCTGGTCGTTTCCCCGACCGACGCCCCGAAGATCAAGAAGCTGCTCGGCAAGTGAGCCCCGCGGCGTGCCTCGCACGCCGCAGCACTCACCTGTGAGCCCCGAAACGCAAGGAGCATCACGTGGCACGCGTGAAGCGGGCGGTCAACGCCCAGAAGAAGCGCCGCACTACCCTCGAACGCGCCGCTGGCTACCGCGGCCAGCGTTCGCGCCTGTACCGGAAGGCGAAGGAGCAGGTCACCCACTCCCTCGTCTACGCCTATCGCGACCGCAAGGCGCGGAAGGGCGATTTCCGCAGGCTGTGGATCCAGCGCATCAACGCTGCAGCCCGTGCGAACGGCATGACGTACAACCGCCTCATCCAGGGCCTCAAGGCCGCGGGTGTCGAGGTTGACCGCCGCGTGCTGGCCGACATGGCTGTCAACGACGCCGCCGCCTTCGCCGTCCTGGTGAAGGTCGCGAAGGACGCCCTGCCTGCGGACATCAACGCTCCGGTCGCTGCGGCCTGAGCAGTCGTCTCGACACGGCACCTGACCGAGCGTCCGGACCCGGAGACCACCCATGACGTCTCCGGCTGCGCCCGAGCTGACCAATCCGCACGCTGAGCGGGTGAAGGCGGTGCGGGCACTGTCCGGGCGCTCGGCGCGTCAGCGGACCGGTCGGTTCCTGGTCGAGGGACCCCAGGGGGTCCGCGAAGCGGTGCGTTCCGCGAAGGTCCGGGACGTCTTCCTGACGGCGGCTGCCGCCGAGCGCCATGCCGAGATCCTCACCGTCGCGCGCGAGCGGGGCCTGCAGGTCCACGTCGCTTCGGACGACGTGCTGGCGGCGATGTCGCCCGACGCGCAGGGGGTCGTCGCCATCGTGGATCAGGCGACACCGAGTCTTGCGGACGTGCTTGCGACCGGCCCGACGCTCGTGTGCGTGCTCTCCAACGTCCGTGATCCCGGTAACGCCGGCACCGTGATCCGGGTCGCCGACGCGGCCGGGGCCGACGCCGTCGTGCTCACGTCCCAGAGCGTCGACGTGCACAACCCGAAGACGGTCCGGGCGACGGCGGGTTCCCTGTTCCACCTGCCCGTGGTGACGGGTGTGCCGCTCGGCGAGGTGACCGTTGCGTTCCGGGCGGCGGGCCTCATGGTGCTCGCCGCCGACGGCACCGGCAAGCACGACCTCGACGACCTGCTCGACGTGGCGGGCCGACCCGGTGGCACCGGTCGGGTGCCGGATCTTGCCAGGCCGACAGCGTGGGTGTTCGGCAACGAGGCCTGGGGCCTGCCGCCTCAGGAGCGTGAGCTGGCGGACGCCGTGGTGCGCGTACCCATCCGCGGCCAGGCGGAGTCGCTGAACCTCGCGGCGGCTGCCACGGTGTGTCTGTACGCCTCGGCACGCAGTCAGCGTTGAGGTGGCGTCGGGGATGAGGCGGGCATCCGCATGAGACTCTTCGTCGCCGTGGTCCCACCGGCGGGTGTGCGCGAGCACCTCGAGCTCGCGCTGACCGCCGTCCGGGGGCTTCCGGACCGGAACGACGCCCGCGGGCCACTCCGGTGGGCACCAGCGGACGATCGCCACGTCACGCTCGCGTTCTTCGGCGAGGTCTCGGCCGGCGAGGCGGAGGAGCTGTCCACCGGCCTCGGCCGGGTCGCCGACGCGCACGCGCCGTTCGAGCTGAGGCTGCGTGGAGCGGGGGTCTTCGATCGGCGGATCTTCTGGATCGGTTGCGGTGGCGAAGTGGCCGCTCTCGGTGTGTTGACTGCCCACTGCGTCGAGCTCGGCCGGGACGTGACCGGACGGGCGGACCGGCGGGTGCGGTCCAGGTCGCACCTCACGGTCGCGCGGGTCCGGGGCCAGAGCCGGGGCCGGGGGCAGAACCTCGACGACGTCGCGGCCCTCGCGCACGCCCTCGCGGTCTACGAGGGACCGACGTGGTGGGTCGAGGAGATGGCGCTGGTGAGCTCCCGCCCCGGCGAGGGCAGGGCCGGCGGCCCCGCCTACGATGCGTTGGAGACCTACCCGCTGCGGGGCTCCGCATCCCCCGGCGGGCGCCCCTAGACTTCCTGCGGTCGTCCGTGCCCTCGCACGGACCCTCGCGCGAAGGCCGCTCGTACCCGCCCGGAAGGCTCGGATGTCCACTCTTCACCCCACGCCCCAGTTCGATGACTCCCCGCTGTCGCCGCTGGATGCTGCGGCCGTCGCCGCGGCGCTCGATGCGGCGCTCACGGCGATCGCCGCGGCGTCGGACCTCGACGAGCTGAAGGCCGCACGGCTGGCGCACGCGGGAGATCGCAGCCCCCTCTCGCTCGCGAACCGTGAGATCGGGCGCCTCGCCCCGGCTGACAAGGCGACGGCCGGCAAGCTGCTCGGGGCTACCCGCGGACGCCTGAGCCAGACCCTCGTAGCGCGGCAGGCCGAGCTCGAGGTCGAGCGCGACGACCTGATCCTGCGCACCGAGACCGTCGATGTCACGCTCCCGGCTGACCGTCACCCGCAGGGAGCCCGGCACCCGCTCGAGGCGCTCACCGAGCGCATCGGCGACGTCTTCGTGGCAATGGGCTGGGAGATCGCCGAGGGTCCCGAGGTCGAGGCCGAGTGGTTCAACTTCGACGCGCTGAACTTCGACCCGGACCACCCCGCCCGGCAGATGCAGGACACGTTCTTCCTTGACCCGCCCGACGCCGGCCTCGTTCTGCGCACCCACACGTCCCCCGTGCAGGCGCGCACCATGCTCGAGCGCGACCTGCCGCTGTACGTGGTGTGCCCCGGCAAGGTGTTCCGCACCGACGAGCTCGACGCGACCCACACTCCGGTCTTCCACCAGGTCGAGGGCCTGGCGATCGACAAGGGCCTGACGATGGCGCACCTCAAGGGCACGCTCGACCACCTGGCGAAAGCGATGTTCGGTGCGGCGGCGAAGATCCGGTTCCGGCCGTCGTACTTCCCGTTCACCGAGCCTTCGGCCGAGCCGGACGTCTGGTTCGAGGGCAAGAAGGGCGGCCCGGGCTGGATCGAGTGGGGCGGTTGCGGGATGGTGCACCCGAACGTCCTGCGCGCCGCCGGGATCGACCCGGACGTCTACACGGGCTTCGCTTTCGGCATGGGGATAGAGCGCACGCTGATGTTCCGCCACGACATCGCTGACATGCACGACATGGTCGAGGGAGACGTGCGGTTCTCCCTGCAGTACGGGATGGAGATCTGATGCCGCGCGTGCCGTTGCCCTGGCTTGCTGAGTGGGTCGACCTGCCTGAGGGCGCCACGACGTCCGCGGCGGGCGCCATCCAGGTCGGCGCCGACCTGGCGCGGGTCGGGCTCGAGGACGAGGAGCTGCACGGGTCTTCCGTGACCGGTCCCCTGGTCGTCGGGCGCGTGGTCTCGGTGCAGCCCGAGCCGCACAAGAACGGCAAGACGATCAACTGGTGCGCCGTCGATGTCGGTGGGTCGAACGACCTGGACGAGGGCGGCCTGCCGACCGTCCCGCGCGGGATCGTCTGCGGGGCGCACAACTTCGCCGCCGGTGACCACGTCGTCGTCGCCCTGCCCGGCGCGATCCTGCCTGGGCCGTTCCCGATCGCGGCGCGCAAGACGTACGGGCACGTCTCCGACGGGATGATCTGCTCCGCGCGTGAGCTCAGCCTCGGCGCCGACGGCGCGGGGATCATCGTGCTCGAGGACACCCCTGAGCCCGGGTCGGACGCCATCGCGCTGCTCGGGCTCGGGGAGCAGACGCTCGAGATCAACGTCACTCCCGACCGGGGTTACTGCTTCTCGCTGCGCGGCGTGGCGCGCGAGTACTCGCACGCGACCGGTGCCGCCTTCCGTGACCCGGCCCGGGTCGCCGTCGCCGCGGCGTCGGGCGTCGGGTTCGCGGTCGAGCTCGCCGACGGCACGCCCCTGCGTGGGCGTGCCGGCTGCGACCGGTTCGTAGCGCGCGTCGTCCGCGGGGTCGCGGCCGCCGGACCGTCCCCGGTGTGGATGCAGCGCCGCCTGACCCAGGCGGGCATGCGGCCGATCTCGCTCGCGGTCGACGTCACGAACTACGTGATGCTCGAGCTCGGGCAGCCGTTGCACGCCTATGACCTCGCCGGGCTCACCGCCCCGATCGTCGTGCGGCGGGCGCGGGCCGGCGAGAGGCTCGTGACCCTGGACGGCGTCGAGCGTCGGCTCGACCCGGAGGACCTGCTGATCACGGACGGCGCTGCGGGCCCTGGGATCGGATCGCGGGTACTGGGCCTCGCGGGCGTGATGGGCGGCGCGTCGAGCGAGGTTTCGCGGACGACGACCGACGTCCTCGTCGAGGGCGCCCATTTCGACCCGGTGACGATCGCGCGGACGTCCCGGCGGCACAAGCTCGCGTCGGAGGCGTCGCGCCGGTTCGAGCGGGGCGTGGACCCTGAGATGCCGCCCGTGGCGGTGCAGCGCGTGGTCGACCTGCTCATCGAGCACGGCGGCGGCGTCGCGGACGAGGCCGCCACCGACGTCGACCGGCGCGAGCCCGCCGGCCTGATCGTGCTGCGACTCGACCTGCCGACCCGCATCGTCGGGGTCGAGTACCCACCCGACGTCGTGCGCGGTGTGCTCGAGCAGATCGGGTGCACCGTGCTGGACGACACCCTGCGGGACGACGTCGTCACGGTCGTCGTGCCGAGCTGGCGAGCGGATCTGACCGCACCCATCGATCTCGTCGAGGAGGTGGCGCGGCTGCGCGGTTACGACGAGATCCCGTCGGTGCTGCCGGCCGCACCGTCCGGACGAGGTCTGACACCCTCGCAGCGGGCGCGACGGTCGGTCGCGCGCTCGCTCGCGGAGTCGGGTCTGGTGGAGGTGCTCACGTACCCCTTCGTCTCGCCGGCCATCCACGACATCTTCGGGCTTTCCGCCGACGATCCGCGGCGCGATGCTGCCCGGTTGGTCAACCCGCTGTCCGACGAGCAGCCCGAGCTGCGCACGAGCTTGCTCGCGACGCTCGTCGAGGCCGCCCGCACCAATGTCGGTCGTGGGGTCGGTGACCTGGGCCTCTTCGAGATCGGCCTCGTCACCCGGCCCGTGCCGGGGGCAGGTGCCGCTGGCCGGCCCGGCATCGAGCGGCGACCGTCGGATCAGGAGCTCGCTCAGCTGCGGGCCGCGGTCCCGCCGCAGCCACGCCGGGTTGCCGGGCTGCTCGCCGGGCACTCGGAACCCGCGGGGTGGTGGGGTCCGGGTCGACGCGCCGACCACACCGATGCGATCGCCGCGGTCCAGCGGGTCGCGTCGGTGCTGGGCGTCGAGCTGACGGTCGCGGGTGACGCGGACCACGCTCCTTGGCACCCGGGGCGCTGCGCGCGCCTCACGCTGGCCGACGGCACGCTCGTCGGACACGCGGGCGAGCTGAACCCCAAGGTTCTCGCGGCGCTCGATCTGCCGCCGCGTTCTGCCGCGTTCGAGGTCGACCTCGACGTGCTGCTCGCAGCCGCTTCGACGGATCCGTTCCAGGGCGCTGTGCTGTCGACCTTCCCGGTCGCGAAGGAAGACATCGCGCTCGTCGTGGACGTCGGGGTGCCGGCGGCCGACGTGTTCGCGGCCGTGCGTGACGGCGCAGGTGAGCTCATCGAGGAGCTGCGGCTGTTCGATGTGTTCACGGGGGCGCAGGTGGGCCAGGGGAAGAAGTCGTTGGCCTTCTCCCTGCGCCTTCGCGCCGCCGACCGCACGCTCACCGCCCAGGACGCGATCGCGGTCCGCGAGGCAGCGGTCGCCGAGGCCGGCCGACGGGTCGGAGCTGTGCTTCGCGGCGTCTGACCCGGGGCGTCACAGCGGGCGTCGGTCAGGCGTCGCGCGCCAGCAGCGCGACGCGCACCCCACCGCCCTTGGTGACCTGCTCGCCGACCTGGGTGAACCCGAGCTTCGCGTGGAACGCCGAGGACTCAGGGTTCGGCGGGTCGAGATTCACCTCGCACGTGATCTCCGCGAGCCCGAGCCGACCCGCGCGGTCGGCCACGGCCGCATAGAGGAGGCGGCCGAGCCCGCGTCCGTGTGCGCGCGGCGCCACGACGATCCGGTCGACGTACAGCGAACCGGGCCGGTGCGAATCGAACCACCGGTAGTTCTCGCTCTGGTAGTCGGATCCCGGCGCGAGGGCGAGCAAGAAGGCCACCGGGAGCCCCGCGTCGTCGTCGATCACCACGGCGACGTCGCAGCGCGGTACCAGCGCGGTCAACCCGTCGAGCCCGAGCGCGCCGACCGCCGGCACGGCGGCCTCGTTGAGGGCGGCCAGGGCCGGCAGGTCGGTGGGCACGATCTGGCGCACGATCGGACGCGGCACGATCTGGTGAGGGAGGAGATCCATGGTCGCGATGCTAGGTGCTGCCATCCGACCCGGCGTCGTCCCACCCGACCCTCACGGGAACAGCGCGACCTTGCCGGTGGTGGCGCGCGACTCGAGGGCACGATGAGCCTGCGCCGCTTCGCCGAGCGGGAACGTAGCGCCGACGCGGACGTCGAGCGTGCCCGCCAAGGCGGCGGCGAACAGCTCGTCTGCGCGCCAGGTCAGCTCGGCGCGGGTGGCGGTGTAGTGGGTGATCATCGGCCGCGTGAGGAAGACGGAGCCCGCGGCGTTGAGCCGTTGCGGGTCCACCGGTGGGACCGGGCCGGAGGAGGCGCCGAACAGCGCGAGGCCGCCCCGCGGCCGCAGCGACGCGAGCGAGGCATCGAACGTGGTCCGCCCGACGCCGTCGAACACCGTGTGCACCCCGGCACCGCCGGTGAGCCGTCGCACGATCGGGGGAAGCTCCCGAGTGAGGTCGCCGATCTCGGTGTACCGCACGACGTCGCTCGCGCCGGCCGCGCGCGACAGCTCTTCCTTCTCGGCGGTGGACACCGTCGTGATCACCCGGGCCCCGCGGGCGACGGCGAGCTGTGTGAGGAGCAGCCCCACGCCACCCGCCCCGGCGTGCACGAGCACGTCCTGCCCCGCCGTGACCGGGAAGGTCGAGGTGACCAGGTAGTGCGCCGTGAGCCCCTGGAGCGGCAGGGCGGCGGCGACCAGGTCGCTGACGCCGGCTGGCACGGCCAGGGCGCGGTCGGCGTCGATGACGACGAGCTCGGCGTACGAGCCCGGCCCGTCGGACCACGCCACCCGGTCCCCGACGGCGAACGCGCCCACGCCCCCGTTCGTCCCGACCACGGTGCCCGCACCTTCCGACCCCACGATGTGCGGGAACGGCATCTTGTAGGCCCCGGAGCGACGGTAGGTGTCGATGAAGTTGACCCCCGCGGCTGCCACCCGGACCAGCAGCTGGCCAGGTCCTGGCCCGGGATCGGGCCGCTCGACGAGTCTGAGGACTTCGGGGCCGCCCGCGGCGGTAGCTTCGACTGCACGCATGATGTTCGCAACGCTCACCCCGGCTCGAATCATCCTCGTGACCGGAAGAGCGACCAGAATGTGCATTGATCTGCATGCCAGTGTATGTTCATGCATGTGTCCTTCTCCGTGGCTGTGGCTGGTGCGAGCGGCTATGCCGGCGGCGAGGCCCTGCGCCTGCTGCTGGGGCATCCGGAGGCCCGGATCGGTGCCCTGACGGCGCGCGCCAACGCCGGATCACGGCTCGGCGAGCACCACCTGCACCTTCGGGAGCTCGCTGACCGGGTGCTCGTGCCGACGTCGGCCGAGAACCTTGCCGGCCACGACGTCGTCGTGCTGGGTCTGCCGCACGGCGCTTCGGGTGAGATAGCGGCCCAGCTCGACAGCGACACCATTGTCATCGACCTCGGGGCCGACCACCGGCTGACCGACGCGGATGCCTGGTCGCAGTTCTACGGCGGCGCGTACGCCGGCAGCTGGCCGTACGGGCTGCCGGAGCTGTTGCATGCGGGCGAGGTCTCGGCGTCAGCGCAGCGCGGCGCGCTCGCGGGCGTGACCCGGATAGCGGTGCCGGGCTGCAACGTCACCGCCGTCACGCTCGGTCTCCAGCCCGGGATCGCGGCCGGGTTGGTCGAGCCCACGGACCTGGTCGCGGTGCTCGCGAACGGGTACTCGGGCGCCGGCAAGACGCTCAAAGGGCACCTGCTCGCGTCCGAGGCGTTCGGGTCCGCGCAGCCCTACGGCGTGGGCGGCGTGCATCGCCACGTCCCCGAGATCGAGCAGAACCTGCGGGTGGCCGGGGCCGCGGACGTGACCATCTCGTTCACCCCGACCCTCGTCCCGATGGCGCGTGGCATCCTCGCGACCGCGACCGCGCGGCTTGCGCCGGGCATCGACCCCGCCACCGTGCGCGCGGCGTGGGAGAGTGCCTACGCCGACGAGCCCTTCGTGCAGCTGCTCCCGCTGGACCGCGACGAGGCCCCGCAGTGGCCGACGACGGCCGCGACCCTCGGCTCCAACACCGCTCTCGTGCAGATGATCGTCGACGTCCGCGCCGGTCGCGTGGTCACCGTGACCGCGATCGACAACCTGGTCAAGGGCACCGCCGGCGGCGCGCTGCAGTCTCTCAACCTCGCGCTCGGGCTGCCCGAGCTGCTCGGCCTGACGACGAACGGAGTCTCACCTTGAGCGTCACCCATCCCCGCGGCTTTCGGGCCGCGGGCGTGACCGCCGGGCTCAAGGCCTCCGGGCGGCACGACGTCGCCCTCGTCGTCAACGACGGCCCGCTCCGGGTCGCCGCCGCTGTGTTCACCACCAACCGGGTCGTGGCCGCCCCGGTCCGCTGGTCGCGGCAGGCCGTCGCGGACGGTGTCGCGGGCGCCGTCGTGCTCAACTCGGGTGGCGCCAACGCGTGCACCGGTCCCGCCGGGTTCGCCGACGCGCACACCACCGCTGAGCACACGTCGACGGCGCTGGGGGTCTCGGCCGGTGACGTCGTCGTCGCGTCGACCGGGCTGATCGGTGAGCGTCTGCCGATGACCCTGCTCCTCGCGGGCATCACCGACGCCGCGGCCCAGTTGTCCGCCGACGGCGGTGCCGACGCCGCCGTCGCGATCATGACCACCGACACCGTGCCGAAGACCGTCGTGGTCGAGCGGCTGTCCGTCGACGGACGCCCCTGGTCGGTGGGCGGCATGGCCAAGGGCGCCGGCATGCTCGCGCCGGGCCTGGCCACGATGCTCTGCGTGCTGACCACGGACGCGCACGCCGACGCGGCGACGGTCGACGCCGCGCTGCGCGCGGCGACAGCGACCACCTTCGACCGTCTGGACTCGGACGGCTGCATGTCGACCAACGACATGGTCACGCTGCTCGTCTCGGGCGCGAGCGGCGCGCGGATCGGCGTCGAGGAGCTGACCGGCGCCCTCACCGAGGCGTGCGCCCGGCTGGCCCGTGCCCTGGTGGCCGACGCCGAGGGCGCGAGCCACGACATCGCGGTGACCGTCGTGAACGCCGAGACCGTCGGCGGCGCCGTCGCCGTCGCGCGGGCGGTGACCCGTTCCAACCTGTTCAAGGCAGCGGTGTTCGGCAACGACCCCAACTGGGGCCGGGTGCTCGCCGCCGTCGGCACCGTGCCGGTCGAGCTCGCGGCGTTCGACGCGGACGAGCTCGACGTCGCCATCAACGGTGTGCAGATCTGCCGCGGGGGCGGGCTGGGCGAGGACCGCACGCTGGTGGATCTCGCGTCGTCCCGCGAGGTGCACGTCGAGGTCGACCTGCACGCCGGTTCGGAGCGCGCGACCGTCTGGAGCAACGACCTCACGCACGACTACGTTCGCGAGAACAGCGCGTACTCCTCATGAGCGAGATCCTGAACGACGCCGCCACGCCGAACCCGTCACCCGACGACGAGCTCTTCAACACCCGCACGGACCTCACCGCGCACCAGAAGGCCGAGGTCCTCATCGAGGCCCTGCCCTGGTTGCAGCGGTTCGCGGGCGCGCTGGTCGTCGTCAAGTACGGCGGCAATGCGATGGTCGACGACGACCTGAAGCGGGCGTTCGCCGAGGACATGGTCTTCCTGCGCCAGGTCGGCCTGCACCCCGTCGTCGTGCACGGCGGTGGGCCGCAGATCAACATGATGCTCGACCGGCTCGGCATCGCGACCGAGTTCCGCGGTGGGCTCCGTGTGACGACCCCCGAGGCGATGGACGTCGTCCGGATGGTGCTCACCGGCCAGGTCTCGCGCGAGCTCGTCGGGCTGCTCAACGCGCACGGGCCGTACGCCGTCGGGCTGTCCGGGGAGGACGGCGGGCTGCTCCAGGCCCGTCGCCGGTCCGCCGTCGTGGACGGCAAGCAGGTCGACGTCGGCATGGTCGGGGACGTGGTCGACGTCAACCCGGGCGCGGTGCTCGACCTGCTCGCTGCGGGCCGCATCCCGGTCGTCTCGACGGTTGCCCCCGACATCGATGACCCGACGCAGGTGCTCAACGTCAACGCGGACACCGCCGCCGCGGCGCTCGCGGTCGCGCTCGGCGCACGCAAGCTGATTGTTCTGACCGACGTCGAGGGTCTGTACACGAGCTGGCCGGACCGCGCGTCCCTGGTGCGGCGGATCCGGGCCAGCACGCTCGCGGAGCTCTTGCCGAGGCTCGACGCAGGCATGCGACCGAAGATGGAGGCCTGCTGGCGTGCGGTCACCGGCGGCGTGGGGCGCGCGCACGTGATCGACGGTCGGGAGCCGCACGCGATCCTGGTCGAGGTGTTCACCTCGGGGGGCGTCGGCACGATGGTGCTGCCGGACGACGAGCCGTCACCGTCGCCGTTCACCGCGCCGATACCGATCGTCCGGCCGGGGGTGCCCGCATGAGCGAGATCGTCGGGTCGGACTCGGGTGCGCGCTGGACCGAGCGGTACACCCGCGCCGTGATGGGCACCTTCGGGACCCCACAGCGCGTGCTGGTGCGTGGCGAGGGTGCGTACGTGTGGGACGCGGACGGCAAGCGGTACCTCGACCTGCTCGCGGGCATCGCCGTCAACGCCCTCGGCCACGCTCACCCGACGCTGACTGCCGCGATCTGTGCGCAGCTCGGCACGCTCGGGCACGTGTCGAACTTCTTCGCCACGCCGACGCAGATCGCGCTCGCGGAGCGGCTGCTCGACCTCGCCGGTGCGGGGGAGGGCTCGCGGGTGTTCTTCGCGAACTCCGGCACCGAGGCCAACGAGGCGGCCTTCAAGATGGCGCGGCGCACGGGCCGGCCTCGGATCCTCGCGCTCGAGGGCTCGTTCCACGGCCGGACCATGGGCGCGCTCGCGCTGACCCACAAGGCGGCTTACCGCGAACCGTTCGAGCCGCTCCCCGGCGGGGTCGAGTTCCTGCCGTTCGGCGACACCGCCGCGCTCGAAGCTGCGATGGGCGACGACGTCGCGGCGCTCGTCGTCGAGCCGATCCAGGGCGAGGCGGGGGTGCGCCCGCTGCCGCCCGGCTACCTGGCGCGGGCCCGCGAGCTGACGTCCGCGCACGGGTCGCTTCTTGTCGTCGACGAGGTGCAGACGGGCATGGGCCGCACCGGCCGATGGCTCGCGTACCAGCACCCGCACCTCGGCGGGGGCATCCTGCCCGATGTCGTCACGCTCGCCAAGGGTCTGGGCGGGGGCTTCCCGATCGGCGCGGTCATCGCCTACGGTGAGCGGACCGCCAGCCTGCTCGGCCGGGGACAGCACGGCTCGACCTTCGGTGGCAACCCGGTCGCGGCCGCGGCCGGGCTGGCGACGATCGGCGTGATCGAGCGCGATGGGTTGCTCGCCCACGCCACCGAGATCGGCGGACTGCTCCGCGCCGGGATCGCCGCGACGGGCCACCCGCTCGTGTCCGGCGTGCGGGGCGACGGGCTGCTGCTCGCCGTCGAGCTCAACGAGCCGGTCGCTGCCGTCCTGGCCGCGCGCGCCCTCGACGCCGGCTTCATCGTCAACGCCGTGCGCCCGACGACTCTGCGGCTCGTACCGCCCCTGATCCTCACGCGCGAGCAGGCGGCCGACTTCGTGGCCTTCCTGGCCGCCGTGCCCCGTGCGCCGGCACTCCTCGCGCCGCACGACCCGGAGGACCCCCGATGACCCGGCACTTCCTGCGCGACGACGACTTGTCCCCCCGTGAGCAGCGCGAGGTTCTCGAGCTCGCGCTCGCCTTCCGGGCCGACCGCTTCGTCCGCAGGCCCCTCGCCGGGCCGCGCGGGGTCGCGGTCCTCTTCGACAAGCCGACGCTGCGCACGCAGGTCTCGTTCGTGACCGGGATCGCAGAGCTGGGCGGCTTCCCGATGCTCGTCGACGGGGCCCTGGCACAGGTCGGCGTCCGGGAGTCGATCGCCGACATCGCTCGGGTCCTCGGCCGGCAGGTGTCCGCGATCGTGTGGCGCACCTTCGACCAGTCCCGCATCGAGGAGATGGCCGCGCACGTCGAGATCCCGGTCGTCAACGCGCTCACCGATCAGTTCCACCCCTGCCAGGTGCTGGCAGACCTGATGACCGTCGTCCAGCTGCGCGGAGGTGTCGGTGCGCTCGCCGGCCGCACGCTCGCCTACCTGGGCGACGGCGCGAACAACATGGCCGCGTCGTACCTGTTGGGCGGGGCGACGGCGGGGCTGCACGTGCGGATCGGGACTCCGGAGACCTACCTGCCGGACCCCGCCGTCGTGCGTGACGCGCAGGCGATCGCGGCCGACACCGGCGGGTCGGTGATCGTGGTGCACGACGCACGGGTCGCCGTCGTCGGCGCCGACGTCGTTGCGACCGACACGTGGGTCTCGATGGGTCAGGAGAGTGAGGCGGCCGAGCGTGAGGCGCCGTTCGTGCCGTTCCGCCTCGACGCCGCCCTCCTGGCCGAGGCCAGTCCCGACGCGATCGTGCTGCACTGCCTGCCCGCGTACCGCGGCAAGGAGATCACGGCCGACGTGATCGACGGCCCGCAGTCCGCCGTCTGGGACGAGGCGGAGAACCGCCTGCACGCCCAGAAGGCGCTGCTCTCGTGGCTCCTGGAGCAGCCATGAGCGCGTTTGCCACGGCCAGCACGGTGGACGGCCCGGGGCGCGTCCCGGCCACCAAGGCGGCCCGGCACGCGCTGATCGGCACGCTTCTCTCGCGTCGCCCGGTGCACTCCCAGTCCGATCTCGTCGCTGCGCTGGCCGAGGCGGGCGTATCGGTGACGCAGGCGACGTTGTCCCGGGACCTCGTCGAGCTGCGCGCCGTGAAGATCCGGACCGCGACGGGGGCGTTGGCGTACGCAGTCCCGGCCGAGGGCGGCGACCGCAGCCCACAGCCTGCTGCCGACACCGAGTACCTCGCGGCCCGGCTGGCGCGATTGTGCGCCGAGCTGCTCGTGACCGCGGACGCCTCCGACAACCTCGTCGTGCTGCGCACCCCGCCCGGGGCCGCGCAGTTCTTCGCCTCCGCGATCGACCACTCCGTGATGCCCGGTGTGCTCGGCACCATCGCGGGCGACGACACCGTGCTCGTGATCGCGCGCGAGGACGACGGTGCGGACGCTGGTTCGGGCGGGCGTGCGCTTGCTGCCCGGTTCCTCGCGCTGGCCACGCCCAGCCTCGCTGTCACTCCCGTTGCTGCCACCCCCGCACCTACCACCCCCGCACCTACCACCCGTGACGAAAGAGAACTGTGATGACTGAACGCGTCGTGCTCGCCTACTCCGGCGGCTTGGACACCTCCGTGGCTATCGGCTGGATCGCCGAGGCGACGGGCGCCGAGGTGATCGCCGTCGCCGTCGACGTCGGCCAGGGCGGAGAGGACCTGCAGCTCATCCGCCAGCGTGCGCTCGCGTGCGGTGCCGTTGAGGCCTACGTGGCCGACGCGCGCGAAGAGTTCGCGACCGAGTACTGCATGCCCGCGCTGCGGGCGAACGGGCTGTACCTCGACCGTTACCCGCTGGTCTCGGCGATCTCCCGTCCCGTGATCGTCAAGCACCTGGTGCGGGCCGCGCGTCAGTTCGGCGCGACGACCGTCGCGCACGGTTGCACCGGCAAGGGCAACGACCAGGTGCGGTTCGAGGTGGGGATCACCTCCCTCGCACCCGACCTCAAGTGCGTCGCTCCGGTCCGCGATCTCGCCCTTACCCGGGACAAGGCGATCGAGTACGCCACCCGGCGCGCGCTGCCGATCGAGACGACCAAGCACAACCCGTTCTCGATCGACCAGAACGTATGGGGGCGCGCCGTCGAGACCGGCTTCCTCGAGGACATCTGGAACGAGCCGACCAAGGACGTCTACACCTACACCGACGACCCGACGTTCCCGCCGGTCGCCGATGAGGTCGTCATCACGTTCGCTCAAGGCATCCCGGTCGCGCTCGACGGTGTCGCAGTGACGCCGCTGCAGGCGATCCAGGAGATGAACCGGCGCGCCGGCGCCCAGGGTGTCGGCCGGATCGACGTCGTCGAGGACCGCCTGGTCGGCATCAAGTCCCGCGAGATCTACGAGGCACCCGGTGCGATCGCGCTCATCGCCGCGCACAAGGAGCTCGAGAACGTCACGGTCGAGCGCGAGCAGGCCCGCTTCAAGCGCACGGTCGAGCAGCGCTGGACCGAGCTCGTGTACGACGGCATGTGGTTCTCGCCGCTCAAGCGCTCCCTCGACACGTTCATCGAGGACACCCAGCGGTACGTCTCGGGCGACGTGCGTCTCGTGCTGCACGGCGGCCGCGCCACCGTGACCGGCCGGCGCAGCGACTCGAGCCTGTACGACTTCAACCTCGCGACCTACGACACGGGCGACACGTTCGACCAGTCGAGCTCCAAGGGCTTCATCGAGATCTACGGACTCAGCGCCAAGCTTTCGGCGGCTCGCGATGTGCGGTTCGGTAACGGCGTGGACCTCAGTGCTGCCGGCGCGCTGCCCACCGGGGAGCACTCCAGGTCCGATGCCTGACCAGACGCCCAGGGCACGGGTGAGCCTGTGGGGTGGCAGGTTCGCGGGCGGACCGTCGGCGGCGTTGGCTGCGTTGTCGCTCAGCACCCATTTCGACTGGCGGCTCGCCGGGCACGACATCGCCGGCTCGATGGCCCACGCCCGGGTGCTGCACGGGGCGGGGCTGCTGTCGGACGATGAACTCACCGAGATGGTCGACGCGCTCGGGAGCCTGCAGGACGACGTGGCGAGCGGCACTTTCGGGCCCGAGCCCTGGGACGAGGACGTGCACACCGCCCTCGAGCGCGGCTTGATCGAGCGGGCCGGGCCGGAGCTAGGTGGCAAGCTGCGGGCCGGCCGGTCTCGGAACGACCAGATCGCCACGCTGATCCGGATGTATCTGCGCGAGCAGGCGCGGATCATCTCCGGGCTGCTGCTCGACGTCGTCGACGCGTTGGTCGACCAGGCGGCCGCGCACGGCGGGGTTCCCATGCCCGGGCGTACCCATATGCAGCACGCGCAGCCCGTGCTGCTCGCGCACCACCTGCTCGCCCATGCCTGGCCGATGCTGCGGGACGTGGAGCGATGGGTGGACTGGGACGCGCGGGCGGCCCGGTCACCGTACGGCTCGGGGGCGCTGGCGGGCTCCTCGCTCGGGCTCGACCCGGCGGCGATCGCCGCCGAGCTCGGCTTCGACGGGCCGGTGGAGAACTCGATCGACGGCACCGCGAGCCGCGACGTCGTGGCCGAGTTCGCGTTCGTCGCTGCCATGGCCGGCGTGGACCTGTCTCGGCTCGCCGAGGAGGTCGTGATCTGGGCGACCCGGGAGTTCGGCTTCGTGCGGCTCGACGACGCGTTCTCCACCGGGTCCAGCATCATGCCGCAGAAGAAGAACCCCGACGTTGCCGAGCTGGCGCGCGGGAAGGCGGGCCGGTTGGTGGGCGACCTCACCGGACTGATGACGACGCTCAAGGGGCTGCCGCTTGCGTACAACCGCGACCTGCAGGAGGACAAGGAGCCGGTGTTCGACCAGATCGACACCCTGACGGTGCTCCTGCCGGCGTTCGCCGGCATGGTCGCCACGCTCACATTCGACACCGAACGCCTGGCCGAGCTGGCGCCGCAGGGGTTCTCGCTCGCGACCGACGTCGCCGAGTGGCTCGTGCGCGAGGGCGTGCCGTTCCGGGTCGCCCATGAGCTCTCGGGCGCCTGCGTGCGCCAGTGCGAGCAGCGCGGCATCGAGCTCTGGGACCTCACGGACGACGAGCTCGCCGACATCTCCGCCCACCTCACGCCGGCGGTGCGAGAAGTGCTGACCGTGGAAGGCTCGATCGCCTCCAGATCCGCCTACGGCGGCACGGCCCCGGTGCGGGTGGCCGAGCAGCTGACCCGGGCGCGGGCCCGCGCGACCGAGCTGCGGGCCTGGTCCGGGGCCTGAGGACGTGCACCTTGTCAGCCGGCTGGCCACGGCGGTCCGGGAGAGCGAGCCACGGCTCGGGGTGGTCCGGCTGGTGTGCGTGGACGGCCCGGCTGGATCCGGCAAGACGACGCTCGCGGATCGGCTCGGCGCCGAGCTCGGCGCCCAGGTGCTGCACGTCGACGACCTCCTCGAGGGCTGGGACGGACTGCCTGGGCTGGGACCCCGGCTGCAGACCTGGGTCCTGGACCCGCTGGCGGCGGGTCGGCCGGGCCGGTACCGCCGCTACGACTGGGGCGCCGGACGGTTCGCGGAATGGCACGACGTGCCCGTGGCGGACATCCTCGTGGTCGAGGGCTGCGGCTCAGCCCAGCGCGCCGTCGACAGCGTCGCGACGCTCAAGGTCTGGGTCGAGGCGTCGGCGGATGTGCGGCTCGCGCGGGGTCTGGCGCGCGACGGGGAGGCCATCCGTCCGCAGTGGCTGACGTGGATGCGCGACGAGGCCGCGCACTTTGCGGCCGAGGGGACCCGGGCCCGGGCGGACGTGCTCGTGGACGCGGAGGACTGGGGCAGGATGGATCAGTGACCTTGTCCGTGCCACCCCGCGACTGGTTCGGACGGGACGTGCTCGATGTCGCGACCGACCTGCTCGGCGCGTACGTCACCACGAGCGGCGACGAGGGGCGGGTGACCGTTCGTCTGTGTGAGGTCGAGGCCTACCGCGGTGAGGAGGACCCGGCTTCGCACGCGTTCCGAGGCCGCACCCACCGGAACGCGGCGATGTTCGGCGAGCCGGGTCGGCTGTACGTCTACCGGCACCTGGGGCTGCACACCTGCGTCAACATCGTCTGCGGGGCCCCCGGCAGGGCGGCCGCCGTGTTGTTGCGCGCGGGCGCGGTGACCGAGGGTGTCGCGCTCGCACGTGCGCGCCGCGCCCGCAGCGGCGTGGTGCGCTCGGACGTCCAGATCGCACGTGGACCGGCGCGGCTCGCCGTTGCCCTGGGGGTCGACCTCTCCTGGGACGGGACGGACGTGACCGACCCGTTCGGCGCCGTCGTCGTGCACCGCCGACGCGGTGCGGCCGCCGACCCGGTCGTGGCCGGGCCCCGGGTCGGGGTGCGGGGTGCGGGCGGCGACGATGGTCGGTACCCGTGGCGGTTCTGGCTCGCCGCCGAGCCCACGGTGTCGGCCTACCGCCCTGCGGCCCGGCAGACTTGCCCCGACGCCGCCGGTCCGGTGCGGCGTCCGCCCGACGAGGAGAGAATCACATGAGTGACGTCTTGGACGAGCTTCAGTGGCGGGGTCTGGTCGTCCAGTGCACGGACGTCGAGGCGCTGCGCCTCGCGCTGGCGGGCGCCCCCGTCACCTTCTACTGCGGTTTCGACCCGACGGCCCCGAGCCTGCACATCGGGAACCTCGTGCAGATCCTCACGGTGCGCCGGTTGCAGCTCGCGGGACATCGACCGCTCGCGCTCGTGGGCGGGGCGACAGGTCTCATCGGTGACCCCAAGATGGTCGGCGAGCGCACGCTCAACCCGCCCGAGGTCGTCGCCGAGTGGGTCGAGCGGATCCGGCGACAGATCGAGCCTCTGCTCGACTTCGAGGGTCCGGCCGCCGCGCGCATGGTCAACAACCTCGACTGGACCGCGCCGCTGTCCGCAATCGACTTCCTCCGCGACGTCGGCAAGCACTACCGCCTGGGCACCATGCTCGCGAAGGACACCGTCGCGCGCCGTCTTGACAGCGACCAGGGGATGAGCTTCACAGAGTTCAGCTATCAGATCCTGCAGGGGATGGACTACCTGGAGCTGCACCGGCGGTACGGCGCGAGCCTGCAGACCGGTGGCAACGACCAGTGGGGGAACTTGCTCTCGGGGGTCGAGCTGATCCACAAGGTCGAGCAGGTGACCGTGCACGCCCTGACCACGCTCCTGATCACCAAGGCGGACGGCACCAAGTTCGGCAAGACGGAGACGGGGACAGTCTGGCTCGATCCCGAGCTCACCAGTCCGTACGCCTTCTACCAGTTCTGGCTCAACGCCCAGGACGCGGACGTCGTGGGGTACCTGAAGGTATTCACGTTCCGGTCTCCCGAGGAGATCGGGGAGCTCGCCCGGGCGGTCGACGAGCGGCCCGCTGCCCGCGCGGCGCAACGGGCCCTCGCGCAGGAGGTCACGGCCCTGGTGCACGGAGCGGAGGCGGCGGACAAGGTCGTGGCAGCGAGCGCGGCCTTGTTCGGGCGGGGCAGCTTGCGGGACCTCGACGAGGCGACCATCGCCGCGGCCGTCGCGGAGCTGCCGACCGTTGTGGGCGGTGCCGGCGACCTGCTCGTGGACCTGCTGGCAGCGACGGGCGTGGTCGCGAGCAAGGCGGCCGCGCGGCGGGCCATCGCAGCGGGCGGGGCGTCGGTGAACAACGTCAAGATCACCGACGAGACCGTGGCGCTCGGCAGCGACGACCTGCTGCACGGGCGCTGGGCCGTCTTGCGGCGCGGGAAGCGGACCCTTGCCGTCGTCGACGCGAACGACCGAGCCCAGCTCCCGGGTACCGACGCAACTTGACGGTCCGGGGAGTCGCTGCGTACTCTTCACGTTGTCGCCCGGCAGGGAGGAACGGACACCGCAGCGCTACGGAGCGCGGACGGTGGCTGGTCCCGATAGGTGGCCACCCCACGCATGATGACCGCAGGCGCTTCGGCGCCTGCGATCTGCATGCCGGGACGAACGGAAAGTCATGGAATCGGCGTGCTGCGCGGATTATGCCAGGGCGGGAAGTTCGGGTAAGTTAGAACGGTTGCCTCGCGGTGGGTTGGAAGGCCTGGTGTGATGCGCGTCTGTTCTTTGAGAACTCAACAGCGTGCCAAGTAGTCGATGCCATAT
>Ga0209745_1000747_pt1 | contig 19599 bp, 17 predicted proteins | sample BarGraNGADG00312_FD_184495 | JGI IMG/M metagenome (GOLD analysis project Ga0209745, IMG submission 184495) | Arctic peat soil microbial communities from Barrow, Alaska - Barrow Graham LP Ref core NGADG0004-312 (SPAdes) (version 2) | ecosystem: Environmental > Terrestrial > Soil > Wetlands > Peat...
TGGTCGGTCTGGTCGACCTCGTCGGTCTGGTCGACCTCGTCGGTCTGGTCGACCTCGTCGGTCTGGTCGACCTCGTCGGTCTGGTCGACCTCGTCGGTCTGGTCGGTCTGGTCGGTCCAGCTGTCCGGGCCCGTCACGACCGCTTCCGGTCCACGCTCGAGCTCGTGGCCGTGCTCGTGCGCGTGCGCCGCGGCTGCCGCGATCGTCGCGAGCGTGGCCTTGACCGCCGCACGCACCTCCGGCAGCACCGGCGCCGCCGGGACCGAGGTCACGCCTGAGGGCGCGGACGCCTCCCGGACGGCACCCCGGCGGCGGCGCGAGCTCTTCGACTCGCTACTACCATCCCCCTCGGTCGAGGCCGACGACGGGTGCGAATGGCCACCGGCTGCGCCGTCGCCCGGACGACCGTCCCGCTCGTTCGGCTCCGTGTGCACGATGAAACCGCGGCCGTTGCAGTACTCGCAGGTCTCGCTGAACGCCTCGACCAGGCCCTGGCCGACGCGCTTGCGAGTCATCTGCACGAGTCCGAGCGAGGTGACCTCGGCGACCTGGTGCTTCGTGCGATCACGACCGAGGCACTCGACGAGGCGGCGCAGGACGAGGTCCCGGTTGGACTCGAGCACCATGTCGATGAAGTCGATGACGATGATGCCGCCGATGTCCCGCAACCGGAGCTGGCGCACGATCTCCTCGGCTGCCTCGAGGTTGTTCCGCGTCACCGTCTCCTCGAGCGTGCCGCCCGCGCCGGTGAACTTGCCGGTGTTCACGTCGACGACCGTCATGGCCTCGGTGCGGTCGATCACCAGCGAGCCGCCGGAGGGCAGCCAGACCTTGCGGTCCATGCCCTTGGCGAGCTGCTCGTCGACCCGGTATGCGGCGAACACGTCACCACCCCCGGTCCAGCGCGTGACCTTCTCGGCGAGGTCCGGTGCGAGCGCGCCGACGTACCCCGAGATCGTCTTCCAGGCCTCGTCGCCCTCCACCACGAGCGAACCGAAGTCACCGTTGAAGATGTCGCGCACGACCCGGATCGCCAGATCCGGCTCGCCCTGCAGCAGAGCCGGCGCCGAGGCCGACTTCGCCTTCTTCTCGATAGCCGTCCACTGCTCCTGGAGCCGGACGATGTCCGCGCGCAGCTCCTCCTCGCTCGCACCCTCGGCCGCGGTGCGCACGATGACGCCGGCCGAGTCCGGGACGATCTCGCGCAGCAGCTTCTTCAGCCGCGCGCGCTCGTTGTCCGGCAGCTTGCGGGAGATGCCCGTCATGCCGCCGCCGGGCACGTAGACCAGGTAGCGGCCGGCGAGCGTGACCTGCGAAGTGAGCCGGGCGCCCTTCTGTCCGATCGGGTCCTTGGTGACCTGCACAAGGACGGAGTCACCGGACTTGAGTGCCTGCTCGATGCGGCGCGGCTGGCCCTCGAGCCCCGCCGCGTCCCAGTTGACCTCGCCGGCGTAGAGAACCGCGTTCCGGCCCTTGCCGACGTCGACGAATGCTGCCTCCATGCTCGGGAGCACGTTCTGCACCCGGCCGAGATACACGTTCCCGGCCACCGACGCCTGTGCCTGGCGGGACACGTAGTGCTCGACGAGCACACCGTCCTCCATGACCGCGATCTGGGTCGCGCCGCCGATCTCGCGCACAACCATCGAGCGGTCCACCGCCTCCCGGCGCGCCAGGAACTCCGACTCCGTGATGATCGTGCGGCGACGCCCGGCGTCCCGCCCCTCGCGCCGACGCTGACGCTTGGCCTCCAGTCGGGTGGACCCGCGCAGGGCCGTCACCTCGTCCGAAGCCGGGGCCGAGGTCTGTGCCGAGCGACCGCCCCGCGTGCGGGTGGGCTGGCTCGCCTGCCCGGAGTCGGCGCCGTCTCCCCCGCGACCGCTGCGGCGCCGACGACGACGGCGGCTCGAACCGCCGCCCTCGGTCGTCTGGTCGTCCTTGTCGTCCTCGTCCGGGCCGGTCTCGCTGGCGTTCTCGCCCTCGGCCGCCTCGCCGTCGGCGGCGGAGCCGACCGCAGTGTCGGTGTCGGTGTCGGTGTCCGCACCCTCTGAGCCGCTACGACCGCGCCGGCCGCGGCCGCCGCGGCGACGTCGGCGACGGGGCCCGCCATCGGTCGTCTCGTCGTCCTCGTCGGACCGGTCATCGCTGCCTCGGTCGTTGGCGACCTGGTCCTGGGCGTCCTCGGTGCGCACCGGCTCGTTCTGGGGCGCGTTCGTGGCGAGCAGCTCCTCGACGGCAGACGAGGCGCGTGCTGAGCCCCGTCGGCGCGAGGTCCGCTTGGCCGGGGCCTGGTCGACGACGTCGGTTTCCGGGCCCTCCGGGACCGGGGTGGCGGCGCGCCCGACGGCGCCGGCAGCGTCGACGGCCGGCTTCTGCTCAGCCGGCCGAGGGGGACCAGCAGGCGACTGGGCCCGCCGGCGGCGCGGCCGGGTGGTGGTATCCGCCGCCTGGAAGAGCAGGGCGTTCGTGCTGCGCGGCGCGACGGTCGTCGGTTGCTCGGCCTCGGGCGACACGGTCTTCGCCGCGTCCTGGGCTGGCTGGTCCGCCGGGTCGTCGGCCGCGATCGCCACGACGGGCGCAGCAGCCTTCTTCGTCGCGCGCGTCGCGCGCTTGGCCGGGGCCTTCCTCACGGCCGTCTTGGCCGTGACGACCGGTGCCGTAGCGACGGACTCATCGGCAGCGGGAGCCGGTGCCTCGATCGTGGGCGGCGCCGCCACGACGCCCGGCGCGGCCGTCTTGCGGGTCGCCCGACGACGGGGCGCCTTCACGGGCGCGTCGGATGCCTCAGTGGGGGTGTTGTCGGACGTGTTGTCGAGCGTCACGCGCGGTACTCCTGTGTGCCCCGGACGCCGTCCACACTCCCCGGCGCCCGCGGGCGGTCAGTCGTCGCTCACGCGGTTGCGCGGCGACGGAAGTCGGTCGCGACTGGCCACAAGGGCGGGCGGCGCCGGCGCCCGCCTGTTCGCCTTGGTGGGGCGGCGGCGGCGCGGCGAACCGCGAAACGCGGTTGCGGCGAGCACGGACATCGATCTTGAGGGCGGTGTGGACACCCTCGAAACCACAGCAAGTATCACACAGCCCCCGGACATGCACCCCGCAACACGTCCAGACGCTGCTTCTCCCAAGGCGCGGCGACCGCGCATCGCCCTTGACCTTGATGTCGTCGCGGTCGGTCAACCGTGCGACGGCGGCCGGCGAAGTGACCTCGACGACCTCGCGCTGGCTTTCTTCGGGTTCCGGTGCGCCAAAATCGACCTCGTGCAGGGCGAGCGAATCCAGGAGGGTCGCGTACCCCCCGTACCGTGAGGCGTACGAACGCGAGCGAGAAGAGCCCATGACCATCGAAGAACGTCCGACCTCGGCCGGCACCAGCGACCTGCTGCACGCGGTCCTGTCGCTCGCGGCCGACCTGGACCTCCCGAGCCTGCTCGAACGGTTCGTGCAAGCCAGCATCGAGCTCACCGGCGCCCGATACGGGGCGATCAACATCCTCGACGAGCGCGGCGGGTCCGTGACGTTCGTTCAGCGCGGCATCGAAGACTCCATCGTGGCGCAGCTGGCGAACTCGCCGCACTCCGTCGGGGTCCTCGGCCAGATCCCCGCCCACGGCGTGCTGCGGCTCGACGACCTGACACACCACCCCGCCTTCCGGGGGTTCCCGCGGAACCACCCGCCGATGGGCTCGTTCCTGGGCGCTGCGGTGCGGGTTCGGGAAGAAGTCTTCGGCTACCACTACCTGTCGGAAAAGCCGGGCGGCTTCGACGACGCCGACGAGGCGGTGGTCACGGCCCTGGGAGCGGCCGTGGCCGTGGCGATCCAGAACGCCCAGATGTATGCCGACGCAGGCCGGCGTGAGCACTGGCTGCAGGCCGGCCAGAAGATCACGACCATGCTGCTCGAGGGCGCTGAGGAGGGTGAGGCGCTCACGCAGATCGCCACCACCGCGCGCGAGATCGCCGGAGCCGACACGTCGGCGCTCATCCTCCCTGGCCTCGGCGGCAAGCTCGTGATCGAGATCGTCGCCGGCCATGCCCACGAGGCGCTGCTCGGGCTCACCATGCCCCCCGAAGGTCGCTCGTGGGTGGCGTTCACCAGCGGAGTCGGCGACGTCGTGCCGTCGCTGGCCGCCGCGGACAGGATCAGCCTGGCCCCGATGCGTCAGTTCGGTCCGGCCATGTACGCGCCGCTGCGGACGGCGGGACGCAGCGTCGGCGTGCTGGTGCTGCTGCGCCGGGTCGGCTCGCAGCCGTTCGCCCACAGCGACCTGGTGGCGTCCCAGTCGTTCGCTGCGCAGGCCGCCCTGGCATTCGTGCTCGCCGAGGCGCGCCACGCCCAGGATGTCGCCGCGCTGCTCGACGAGCGCGAGCGGATCGCGCGCGACCTGCACGACCTGGCAATCCAGCAGCTCTTCGCGACGGGCATGCAGCTCGAGACGGTACGTCGCCGCGCCGCGCGCGGCGTCGATCCGACCGAGCTCACCAGGATCATCGAGGAGGCGCTCGACAGCGTCGACTCAACCGTGCGCCAGATCCGGACGATCGTGCACGCGCTGCGCGATCCCGACGCGGCCAAGTCCCTCATCGAGCGCCTGCGCCGGGAGTCCTCGCTCGCCCGCAGGGGTCTGGGGTTCGCACCGTCCCTCGTCATCTCGCTCGAGGGCCGCGTGATCGACTCGGCCCAGGACAAGCAGGACGACCTGGACCGGATCGACGACGTCGTCGGCGCGGACCTGGCGGACGACGTCGTGGCCGTCGTCCGCGAAGGCCTCGCCAACGCGGCACGGCACGCGCACTCCTCGTCGGTGTTCGTCCGGGTCGTCGTGAGCGGCTCCGGGCCGAAAGGAACGGTCGAGATCGAGGTCGAGGACGATGGTGCGGGTCTGACGGTCGCGCGGGACCGGCACTCGGGCACCCAGAACCTGGCGGCCCGTGCACGCCGACACGGCGGCACGTTCAGCCTCGGGTCTCCTCCCTCGGGACGCGGCACGTTGCTCAGCTGGAAGGCACCTCTCGGCTGACGACTACCCCTCCGCCGAGGCAAGGGGTGCCAGAGAGCTAGGGACGCGTCGGCTCGTCGCGCCGCCGACCGTCAGGACAAAAGGGACCAAAGGGCCTGGCCGGGGCGCCCGGGGTGTGCCAACGTCGGTGACAGGCGGCGGTCGTGGCCGGGCTCCGGTCAGGTCGAGCTCTCAGCGATGGGAGAACACCATGGCCGACGTCGACGCGGCGACCGTGCGGAGCGACGCACGGCAGTGGCGCGGGCTCCTCGTCACGGGCGCGTGGTGCGCCTTCGCGAGTGTCGTGATGGTCGTCGTGCAGATCGGCATCTACGTTGTCTGGCCACCGCCACAGTCGACCGCGGGGTTCTTCGACCTGCTGCTGGACAACCCGGCGCACGGCCTGGTCTCGCTGGACCTGCTCTACATCGTGTCGAACACCTTGGCTTACCTGGTCTACCTCGCGCTGGCCGTCGTGCTGTGGCGGGTCAGCAGGTCGGCGGTCGTGATCGCGCTCGCGTTCTGCGTCGTCGGCATGGCCGCCTACATGACCGCCCCACGCCCGGTCGAGATGCTGACCCTCGCCCACTCGTACGCCGACGCCGACGCCGCGACCCGCACCGCCCTGTTGGCCACCGGAGACGGCATGCTCGCGACGTGGATGGGCACCGCCTTCGACGTCTACTACTTCTTCAACCTCGTGACCCTGGTGGTCCTGGCCGTCCTCATGCTGCGGTCCTCGATCTTCAGCCGGGCCACGGCGGTGTGGGGTCTGGCGGGCGCCGTCCTCATGACCGTCCCCACCAACTTCGGGCCGGTCGGCCTGGCGTTCGCGGTGGCGTCGTTGGCGCCGTGGTCGGTCTTCGCCGTCCTGGTCTGGCGGCGCCTGCTGCAGCTCGCGGGCCCGGCGGAGCCAGCGGTGCCCGACCGCCATCCTCGCCTGGCTACGCACACCCTTTGAGAGACACCTAGGAGTCGCCGGGCTCGGCGCGCCATCCGCTGTGCTTGCGGGCCGCGACCCAGGCGGCGACCTGGGTGCGGCGCTGCAGACCCATCTTGGCGAGCAGCGAGGTGATGTGGTTCTTCACGGTCTTCTCGGCGACGCTGAGGCGCTCGGCGATCTCCCGGTTGGACAGGCCCTCGCCGATGAGGTCCAGGACCCGCAGCTCGCTCGGGGTGAGATGCTCGGTGGGGTCGTCGTGGCCCGCCTTGTGCCGGGTCACGGTGCGCTCGTCGAGCAGGGTGCGTCCCGCGGCCACCGCCCGCACCACGTCGGTGATCTCCGCACCACGCACACTCTTGAGGAGATACGCGACGGCGCCCGCGTCGAGCGCCGCGGCCAGCGCGTCGTCGTCGTCGAACGAGGTGAGCACGATGGCGCGCACCTCCGGCTGCGACTCTCGGATCGCCTTCATGAGGTCGATTCCGGTGCCGTCGGGCAGCTGCAGGTCGACCAGCATGATCTGAGGACGCACGAGGCCAGCACGGCGAACGCCGTCGGCCACTGAACCCGCCTCGGCCACGACGTGCATACCCTCGGCGCGCTCGACGACCTCGGCGATGCCGCGCCGGACCACCTCATGGTCGTCGACGATCATGACCGTGATCACGGATGCTCGGTCGGCAGAAGACGTCAAGTTGCTGATCACCACGACCGTATCGTAACGAGGAGAGAGGCATCCCGCGGAATCGCAGCCTCGACCGACGCGATTCGCGGCATCCTTGACGCGGAAACCCGACCGAAAGAGGCTCCACATGCCGTTCAAGCTGCTGCTCCCCACGACGCTCCCGCTCACGCTCGACGTGCCCGACGACGTCGCGACGATCCCGTACGCGGTCGACGCGCCGGTCCCGGTCGAGCACACGGATGCCGACGGGATCGTGGTGTGGGGCAACCCGGGCCAACAGCTCGAAGACTCGGCCCGCCGGCTCCCGCACCTGCGCTGGGTGCAGGCCCTCGCCGCCGGGCCCGACGCGGTGCTCAGCGCCGGGTTCGGCCCGGACGTCGTGATCACCTCGGGACGGTCGCTGCACGACGGCCCCGTCGCCGAGCACACCCTGGCGCTCGTCCTGGCCGCAGCCCGGCGCCTGCACCTGCTCGCGCAGGCCCAGACCGCGCACCGGTGGGCCGAGGAGCTCGGCGGCCTGCAACCGGTGCGCTCCGCCGACTCGTTCCGGACGTTGGCCGGCGCGCGCGTGCTGGTCTGGGGCTTCGGCTCGATCGCGCAAGCGTTGGCCCCGCACCTCCGGCTCCTGGGAGCCGACGTGACCGGCGTGGCGAGCACGGCCGGTGACCGCGCCGGCTTTCCGGTGATCGCCGCCGCCGACCTCGCCTCGGCCCTGCCCGGCACCGACGTGCTGATCGCGATCCTCCCGGGGACCGCCGCGAACAGCCATGTGATCTCGGACGAGGTGCTGGCCCTCCTACCACCGCACGCCTGGGTCGTGAACGTGGGCCGCGGCGCGACCCTCGATGAAGCCGCGCTGCTCGAGTCGCTACGCGCAGGACGGCTCGGCGGCGCCGCGCTCGATGTGTTCGAGACCGAGCCGCTGCCGGCCGACTCCCCGCTGTGGGACGAGCCGAACCTCATCGTCTCCCCGCACGCGGCCGGCGGCCGCCCCGTCGGCGCCGCTGACCTGATCGGCGAGAATCTCGCAGCCCTGCTCGCCGGACGCCCGCTGCGCAACGTGGTGCAGGCGCCTACCAGCGGCCGTCTCGCGGCCGCGGCTGGCACACCGGGCACGTGAACGACGAACGGTTCATGAAGTCGTCGCGACGCACCGAGGCTCCGCACCGGGGGCAGGGACGGCCCGCCCGGCCGTAGACCGCCAGGGACTCCTCGAAGTAGCCGGACCGTCCGTTGACGTTCACGTACAGCGCGTCGAAGCTCGTGCCGCCCGCTGCGAGCGCCTCGGTCATGACGTCGGCCGCGGCATCGAGCAACCGATCGGCATCGGGGCGCCGGAGCGTGTCGGTCGGGCGCGCGTAGTGCAGGCGCGCACGCCACAGCGCCTCATCGGCGTAGATGTTGCCGACGCCGGAGACGAGCGTCTGGTCGAGCAGGGCCCGCTTCACCCCGGTGCGCCGACGCCACAGCGCCACCAGGAGCCTCCGGCGGTCGAGAGCCGGGTCGAGCAGGTCGCGCGCGATGTGCGAAACCGGCTCGGGCAGCACGGGGGCCGGGGATCCCAGCCCGCCCGGGGCGCCGTCGGGCGTGGCGACGAGCCCGGTGACGGCCAGGTGGCCGAACGTGCGCTGGTCGATGTAGTGCAGCTCAGCCCCGTCGTCGAGCACGAGCCGCACCCGCAGGTGCGGCGACGGGGGTGCGTCGAGACCCGGTGCGCGCACCAGCAGCTGCCCGCTCATGCCGAGATGAGCCACCAAGGCGGCATCCGAGGCTGCAGACGCGGTCGCGTCGAGCAGCAGCCACAGGTACTTGCCGCGGCGCACCGCCGCGTCCAGGCGGCGCCCGACGAGGCGTTCGCCGAAGTCGACCGGTCCGCCGGCGTGGCGCCGCACGCAGTAGTCGCGGAGCACCTCGACGTGTTCGACGGTACGTCCCAGCACGTGTCGGCCGAGCCCGTCGCGGACGGTCTCGACCTCGGGCAGCTCAGGCACAGCGCCGGGTCAGGACGTACTGACGATGGCCTGCAGCGCTCCGTAGGCGAGCGCCGCCGCCTCCTGCTCCGCAAGCTTCTTCGCGGTCCCGGTACCGGTCCCCCGGACCTCGCCGCCGACGAGCGCACGGGCCGTGAACGTCCGCGCGTGATCGGGCCCCGCGCCCTCGACGTCGTACACCACGATGCCCAGTCCGAGGTGGGCGGCGAGCTCCTGGAGCGAGGTCTTCCAGTCGAGACCGGCGCCCAGGGCAGCCGCGATGTCGAGGGTCGGCCCCACGACGCGCTCGATGAGCACCCGAGCAGGCTCGAGCCCGTGAGCCAGGTAGACAGCGCCGAAGATCGCCTCGAGCGTGTCCGACAGGATCGAGTCCTTGTCGGGGCCCCCGGTCGCGAGCTCGCCCTTGCCCAGCAGCACGTAGGCACCGAGGCCGAGCGTGCGGGCGGTCGCCGCGAGCGCACGCTGGGACACCGTGGCGGCGCGCATCTTGGCAAGGTCACCCTCGCTCTGGCTCGGGTGCCGGCGGTACAGCGCCTCCGTGACCACCAGGCCGAGCACCGTGTCCCCGAGGAACTCCAGCCGCTCGTTGGTCGGGATACCGCCGGCCTCGTGCGCAAAAGAGCGGTGGGTCAGCGCGAGCACGAGAAACTCAGGGTCCAGGCGGACCCCGAGCTTCTCAATGAGATGGTCAGCCGAGTCAGCGGCCACATCGTGCGTCCGCATCGGCAACAGGTGGCCTCGTCAGCCCGCGTGCTCGGTGCGGACGGCCTCGGCGTACTGGCGCCCGTTGTAGTTGCCGCACGTCGGGCACGCGATGTGCGGACGGGTGTTGCCCTTGCACTGCTGGCAGGTCGTGAGCGTCGTCGCAGTGGTCTTCCACTGCGACCGACGCGCACGGGTGTTGCTGCGCGACATCTTGCGCTTCGGAACAGCCACGGCTAGCTCTCTTTCGTCTCGTCGAACGTTCCCTGGAGCCGGTCGAGCGCGGCCCACCGAGGGTCAAGGATCTCATGCGAATGATCCGGGTCGTCCGCCAGGTGCGCCCCGCACTCGGAGCACAGTCCCGGGCAGTCTGGCCGGCACAGCGGTCGGAACGGCAGCGCAGGCACCACCGCATCTCTCAGCACAGGCTCGAAGTCGATCAGATCACCTTCGAGCTCGCGCACGTCCTCCAGGTCGTCGCCCTCCGCCTCCGCGATCCGGGCACGCTCGGAATAGGCGTAGAGCTCCGTCAGAGACACGTCGACGTCGTCGACGACCTCGTCCAGGCAGCGAACGCACTCCCCGATCGCCCGGCCCCGGATGCTTCCGGTGACCAGGACCCCCTCCATCACGGCCTCGAGCCGCAGTTCCAGCTCAAGATCCGTCCCAGCGGGAATGCCGATCACGTCGGTGCCGAGGTCCACCGGGGCCGGAACCGTACGCTGCAGCTTTCGCATCGATCCTGCCCGTCGACCGAGCTCGTGGGTGTCGAGCACGAACGGCGATCGGGGATCGAGGTGAATCGGGCGCTCCAGGCGGTGAGTTCCAGACACGGTTGACGTCGGCCCGTGCCAGACCAGCAGGACCAACGGACGATGCTACCCGGTCGCGCCAGGCCGCCCAAACTCGCCGTGCGGAAACGCGCCGGTCAGAACGTCGTGTCGACCCCGCCAAGCCGCCCGGCCAGCTTCGCCCGCCCGGCCTGCACCTGCGCGAGCACCTTGCCGAGGTCGATCTCGAACTCGGCGAGGCGGCGGTCGCAGTAGTCGTCAGCATCCCGCCGCAACGTCTCGCCCACGCCCTCGGCGTCCGCGAGGATCTCCCGGGCCCGCGCGCGCGTCACCGAGATGAGCTGGTCGGCATCGACGAGCTCGGCGGCACGCGTCCGGGCCGCGGCGAGGACCGCGTCCGCCTGTTCGCGCGCCTCGATGCGCGCAGCATCGGCGTCGGCGAGCAGCTCGTCCGCCCGGGTCAGCTGCGTGGGCAGCACGTCCCGGGCCTGCTCGAGCAGGTCGAGCAGCTCGGCTCGGTTGAGCAGCACCGAGGACGACATGGGCATGGCCCGCGCATGCGTGACCGCGGCGGTCAGGGCGTCCAGGATGCCGGTCAGTCCCTCGGGTGCGGTCCGGTCGAGCCCGTCGCCCTCGACATCGGTGCTCTCGGTCATCGGTAGCTCCCTCCGCGCGCCGGGGGCAAGCCCAACGCTTCTCGCACCAAAGCCTCGACGCCGTCCGGCACGAGGTCCGCGATCGGCCCACCGTGGCGGGCGACATCCTTGACCAACGACGACGCGATGTGACCTAGCGCCGGGTCGCCGACGACGAACACCGTCTCGACCCCCGTCAGGTGCCGGTTCATCAGGGCCATCGGCAGCTCGTGGTCAAAATCGGCGCCGCCCCGCAGCCCCTTCACCACGGCCACCGCCCCGACGTCGCGGCAGAAGTCGGTGAGCAATCCCGCCACCAGCTCGACGCGCACGCCGTCGATCCCGGCGAACGCGGCGCGCGCCAGCTCCACCCGACGCGGGGCCGGGAGCAGCTCGTGCTTCGCGGAGTTGTGGGCCACGCCGACGACGACCTCGTCGAAGATCGCACGAGCGCGTCGCACCACGTCGAGGTGCCCGAGCGTGACAGGGTCGAACGAGCCGGGACAAACGGCGATGGTCACGCTGCCAGCGTATGTCAGGGCCGGGGCGGAGCCGACGACCCCGGGCCGTGCGTCGCGGCGTCGGCCGTCCCCGTACTCGTCCCGGCCTCGACCGTGGCCGCGAACCAGACGACGGTGTCGCCGTACGTGCGCCGGTCGGTGCGCACCAGGGTGGCGGGCCAGCATGGCTCCAGACCGCGGGCGGACCTCTCGACGACGACGACAGCGCCCGCCGCCAGACACGAGGTGCCGCCGGCCAGCGTGGCGAGCACGCCCGCGAGATCATCCTCGGAGAGCTCGTACGGCGGGTCGAGGAGCACGAGGTCCCAGGGCGCCGCCACGGGTCGCGCCACGAAGCGCTCCGCCCGCTCGGACACGACGCTGACGCTCGCGAGCCCGAGCGCGGCCACGTTGCGGCGGCACACGTCCGCCGCGGCCCGCGACGAGTCGACGAGCGTCACCGCCGCGGCGCCTCGGCTCACAGCCTCGATCCCGAGCGCCCCCGACCCCGCGAACAGATCGAGCACACGCGCGCCGTCGACGACCCGGAGGTGCTCGAGCCGGGAGAACATCGCCTCACGGACCCGGTCGCTGGTGGGCCGGGTGCCCTGGGGCGGCACCCGCAACGTGCGCCCGCCGACGGTCCCGGCCACGACCCGGGTCACCCGCTCACCTTCCGGGGAGCCTGGATGTGCGCACCCACGGCGAGCACGATCGCCGAGGTCGCAACCTGGGCGAGCAGCACGGGCGTGGTGACGAACCCGAGCACGACCGCGACCAGCATCGGGACGAGGCCGAGGACGACGACGTCGGGCCCGCGCGCCAGCACGCTCCCGATACCCACCGGGAGCGCCCCGGCGGGGGTCGACACGAGCGGTCCGGACCAGTCCGGCGAAGGTCGGTAGGCCGAGCGCACGGCGGCACCGGCCCACACCGGGGCGGACAGCACCCCGAGCACGAGCCAGCCGGCCAGGTCGCCCTGAAGCCGCGCGACGGAGGCGAAGGCCGCGAGCGACCAGACGACCATCACCGCACCGGGCACGATCATCCGCAGCACCCGCACGCGCTTGGCCGAGAGCGGCAGCAGCCGGTCGAGGACGGGTGCCATCTCGGCTCGGCGGGCGCCCTCCGCGGTGGCCACCATCGCGACGTACCCGGCCACGATGAGGACCGGCGCGAGGACCCCGGGCCGGGCGAGCTGGTGCACGCCCACGACGACCGCCGGTACGCACGCCGCGCCGACCACCTGCACCATGTGCCGCGGGGACCGGCGCAGCACGGCCAGGTCCGCCGCCACGAGCGCGGTATCGGCCGAGCGCACCCAGCCGAACCGGGACGCTCGACGACGCCGGGTCGGTGCCGCGCCGTCGGTCAGGGCCCGGCCGAGCTCGCGGGAGTCGAGCGACACGACGGCGCCGACCGCCTGGCTCGCGACCGAGCCGCTGTCACGCAGGTCGCGCGCCGGGATGCGCACCAACCGTCGGTCGAGCGCGACGGCCGCACCGACGACCACGAACGCGATGACCACAAGCAGCGCGGGGGCAGGTGCGGGCACCGTCTCCAGCCGCCACCCGGCCAGTGCGCCGACCAGTGCGAGAACGGGCACGAGCCCGATGAGGATGTTCCCGGCCGTGGCGATCCGACGCCGGACCGCCCCGAGCGACTGACCCACGCCCGCGAGCAGGACGAGGGTGGCGGCACCGAGCCCGCCGAGCACCGCGACCTTGAGCGCCCGCCCCAGCGGGTGCGCCTGGGCGGGCAGGCCCTGGTCGAGGAGCGCCAGCAGGACGGCGCTGACCGCCCCGGCCAGCAGCGGCAGCCGGATCGCCACCGGCCGCAGCAGCCCGCGCCGGTCGACCGGGAGCGAGAGCCACCAGGTGGCCTCCGCGCCGCCGACCCCGACCGGACCCAGCCGACCAGCGAGCGAGAGCAGCACGCCGACGAACCCCAGCGCAACGAGCGCGGCCAAGCTCGGGACGCTCAGGTCGGGGCCCGCCACCGGCACGGCGGGTGGCGGCGGGAGCGCCTCGCGCATGGTGTTGACCACGCCAAGGGCCACACCGATGCCGATCGCGGCGGTGACGAATGCGTAGTACACGTCGCCGAGCAGGGTGCCGATCCCCGCGTCACCGCGGCGGCGAGCCGTCGCGGTGGTGAACCGGCGCACCTCGCGGCCCGACGGCACCTGCAGGTCGCTCGTCATCACCGGGCCGGTTCGGCGCGGATCGCGCGCGCGGCGTCCGCCACCCGGAGCCGCACGGACTTGTCGTCACCGACCAGCACCGCATCGGTGGCCACCGCCTCGAGCAGCTCTGGGTCGTGCGTGGCGAGCAGGATTGCGCCGCCGGCCGCAGTCTCGGCCCGCAGCCGGTCCGCCAGGACGGCACGCATCCCCTGGTCCAGGCGCTGCTCGGGCTCGTCCAGCACCAGCAGCACGCGGGGACGGGCGAAGCCCGCGGCGAGCAGGAGGCGGCGGCGCTGCCCGGAGGACAGCGCCACGGGCAGCACGCTGGCGTGGTCGGTGAGTCCAAAGTCTTCGAGCAGCCCCGCGACGACGTCGTCAGGATGGGTCAGTCCGTGGCCGCGTGCGGTCAGCATCAGGTGCTCGGCGACGGTGAGCGCGGGGAAGTAGGCGTCGTCGTCGAGCACGCTCGAGACCTGCGCACGGAAGGACTGCTCGCGCTCGTCGACCTCACGGCCCAGCACGCGCAGCGACCCGCCCGCGGGTTCGATCAGACCCAGCACCGCACGCAGCACCGTCGACTTGCCCGAGCCGTTGGGGCCGACCAGCCCGAGAGCGCGGCCGGCCCTGAGGGTGAACGAGACGGGGGCGCAGACCGGTTCCCCGCCGTAGCCGAGAACGAGGTCAGCCGCACGGATGACGGGGGTGGCAGACACCCGATCAGCCTACGCACCTCGCTGCCGGGTCGAGGACGGGGTCGAGGACGGGGTCGAGGACGGGTCGGACCGGTGGAGGGCCCGTCAGGACCGGTCGAGGAACTCCTCGCGCTCGCCCGCGAGCTGCTGGTCGATCGCCGCGCGGAGGGCGGGCGAGCGAGCGAGGGTCGGATCGGCGTCCACGACGGCGGTCGCGTCCGTCCGGGCCCGGGCGATGAGGTCCGCGTCACGCGTCACGCGGAGCAACCGCAGCGAGCTCGCCCCGCCCGACTGGGCGGCCCCGAGGACGTCGCCCTCACGCCGCAGCTCGAGGTCGACGGCCGCCAGGACGAATCCGTCGGTGGTCTCGGCGAGGGTACGCAGCCGCGTCGCGGACGGGCTCGCGTCGCCGGCGTCGACCGCCCCGGACACGAGCAGGCACAGCCCGGGGGCGCTCCCGCGGCCGACCCGACCGCGCAGCTGGTGGAGCTGGGAGATACCGAACCGGTCGGCGTCGAGCACCACCATGCCCGTCGCCTCCGCGACGTCGACCCCCACCTCGATGACCGTCGTCGAGACGAGCACCTGGATCTGGCCGGCCGCGAACTGGGCCATCGTGCGCTCCTTGTCGTCCGCCGCCATCCGGCCGTGCAGGATGCCGATATCGACGCCCGCGAGCGCGGGCAGCCCGCGCAGCTCCTCGGCGACCTCGAGCACCGCACGCAGCGGACGCCGCACCCGCTCGCCCTCCGCCGACCCGTCCAGGTCGAGCGCGAGCAGATCGGCGCCGTCATCGTCCGCGTCCGACACGTCCGGCGCGTCGTCCGGGTCGATCCGCGGGCAGACGACGAACACCCGGTGGAAGGCGTCGACCTCCTCGCGGACCCGGCGCCACGTCCGGTCCATCCACGCCGGCTTGTCCGCCGGCACGACATGCGTCACCACCCCGCTACGACCGGCCGGCACCTGCGTGAGCGTCGAGGTCTCGAGGTCCCCGAACACGGTCATCGCGACCGTGCGCGGGATCGGGGTGGCCGTCATCACGAGCAGGTGCGGCGTGCGGGTGCCTTTGGCCCGGAGCGTGTCGCGCTGCTCGACACCGAACCGGTGCTGCTCGTCGACGACGACGAGCCCGAGGTCGGCGAACTGCACGTTCTCGCTCAGCAGCGCGTGCGTGCCGACGACGATCCCGGCGCGCCCGCTGGCCGCGTCGAGGAGATTCTCACGCCGGGCGGCGGCGCCCTGCGAGCCGGTCAGCAACGCGACCCGGGTGGAACGATCGGCGGCACCGAGAAAGCCCGCCTCGGCGAGCGGCCCGAGCAGCGCACGCAGCGTCCTGATGTGCTGCGCGGCGAGCACCTCGGTGGGCGCCATGAGCGCGGCCTGGCCGCCCGCGTCGACCACCTGGAGCATGGCCCGCAACGCGACGACGGTCTTGCCCGAGCCGACCTCACCCTGGAGCAGCCGCTGCATGGGTCGGGCGCGGGCGAGGTCGGCCGCAAGCTCGTCGCCGACCTCCCGCTGGCCGCCCGTGAGGGTGAACGGCAGCCGGGCGTCGAAGTCGTCGAGGAGCCCGGCGCGCCGCCGGGGTCGGGCAGTCGCCTCCTGCCCTGCGGCCTCCGCCCGGCGCCGCGCCAGCGCGGCCTGCAGCACGAACGCTTCCTCGTACTGCAGCCGGTCGCGTCCTCGACGCCACTGGGCGTCGTCGAACGGCTCGTGCACGTCGTGCAGGGCCTGGTGCAGGGTGCCCAGACGGAGCCGGGTCCGCACCGCCTCCGGGAGGGGATCGGGCACGTCGGCCTCCGCGAGCGGGTCGAGCACGGTGCGCACGCTCGCCTGGATCCGCCAGGACGCGAGGGACGCGCTGGCCGGGTAGATCGGGATCGGGCGCCCGGCCTCGATCAGCCCCTCCGCCTCATCGTCGACGTCGACACCGATGATCTTGTAGTCCGGGTGCGCCAGCTGACGCTTGCCCTGGTAGATGCCGACGATGCCGGTGAACAACCCCACCCGTCCCGCGCGGAGCTTGCTCTCGTGCCCGTTCAGCGCCCCCGTGCGCTTGGCGAAGAACGCCAGGTTCAGGGTCTGCGTGCCGTCGGTCACGACCGCCTGCAGCGTCGCCCCGCCCCGCGAGCGCATCGGACGGACCGTGGCCTGACGGACCTCGGCCATCACCGTCACGTGCTCGCCGACCTTGAGGCTGGACAGGTCGGTCAGCTTGCCGGGCTCGGTGTAGCGCCGCGGATAGTGCCGCAGCAGCTCGCCGGTCGTGCGCAGGCCGAGCTTGACGAGCGCACCTGCGGTGCGCGGTCCCAACACCTTGACCAGCGGCTCCGCGAGCCGGTCGACCGGATCGCCGACGACGTCGCCCAGCTTGACCGTCATCGCGCCACCACCGCCCTTCTCACTGTCAGGCTCCCGATCATCCGGCAGCACGCCTCACTCGACAGCCAGCGCGAACGCGGGCGTCGCCTGACCGCCCTCGAGCACGACGACCTCGAGCCCGGGGTACGCGCTGGCCAGGTGCTCGAGAAGCGAGGCTGTCATGGCGTCGCCGACGCCCGCACCACGCAGCATCGTGAGCACGTCCCCACCCGCCGCGAGCAGGTCGTCGGCGACACGTCGCGCGACAACGGCGTCCCAGACCTCGATCTCGGCGGTGCGAACCGCCGCGACGGCGCCGCGGATCGCCTCAAGCTCGGCCGCGACGACCGCGCCGGCGTCGGCGGTCGACCGGGTCGATGTCCCGATCGGTGCCCGCGCAGCCGACTGGCCCGCCACCGCGGCGGCCAACCCGGCGACGACGCGCACGTCGTCGACCGCCTCGAGCACGTGCATGCGGACCGTCGGCCGCCCGGAGCCGGCAGCCGGCGCCGGACCGCCCGCGAGTCCGTCGGCAGCAGCCAGCGCCGCCTGATGGGCGGCAGGCGACCCGGGTAGCACGACGACCTGCGCGGCTCCCGCGTCGACGACGGCGCGGAGCACGCTCGCGGCGCTTGCTGGTGCGCCGGTGAGCACCATGACCACCGCGCCGGCGCGCGCCAGCTCACGGATCAGCGCCGGCGCCCGGGTGCCGACCACGAGGCCGAGGCGACCGGCGGCGGGTGACCTGGGCTCGCCCGCCGCCGGGTTCGGCACGGACTTCTCCACGGCGAGCGGCCGGAGGTGACGCACTGTGATCTGGCGCTGGGTGCCGAGCTCGCCCGCGGCCACGGCGGCGGCCGGGTCGTCAGTGTGCACGTGCGCCTGCCACACGCCCGACCCGCCCACGACCGCGACCGACTCACCGAGCGCCTGCAACCGCCTGCTGAGCTCGGGCGCGAGGTCTCCCGCCGCCGACTCCACGAGAAACATCACCTCGAACTGGCCCTCCGCGAAGGGCTCCGCCAACCCTGCACCGGATCGCACGACGGTGCGTGCCGCAATCGGGACGATCCCGGGCGCCGGCCGGCCCGTGACGACACCGACCAGGGCCTCCAGCATCACGACGAGCCCGGTAGCGCCGGCGTCGACGACCCCAGCCGCCCGCAGCACCGCGAGCTCATCAGGGGTCCTTGCGAGCGCCTCACGCGCCCCGCGAAGCGCGGCCACCGTGACCGCAGCCAGGTCTCCGCCGACCTGGACAGCCCCGCGGGCGGCCGTTGCAGCGGCCGTCGCGACCGTGAGGATCGTGCCCTCGACCGGCCGGGCGACGACGGCTCGCGCCGCGCGCTGCGCCTCGTCGAGGGCCCGGGCGAACACCGCGGCGTCAGGCCCGGTGGCGTCGTCGAACCCGCGGGCCAGACCGAGCAGGAACTGGCTCGCGATGACTCCGGAGTTGCCGCGCGCGCCGACCAGCGCGCCATGGGCGAGCGTCCGCATCGCATCGAGGGCCGTGGCGTCCGGTCCGAGCGCGGCGACCTCGTCGGCACCCTGAGCAATGGTCAGGTACAGGTTGGTACCGGTGTCGCCGTCGGCCACCGGGAACACGTTGAGCGAGTCGATCGACCCTCGGGCAGCCTCGAGCGCGATTGCCGCGGCCTGCGCCCATGCCTGCACCGCTACGCCGTCCAACCGCTCCACCTGCGTCCGCTCCCTCGTCGTCGTCCGGCCCCACTCTCGCCCACACGATGCCTCATGCCGGCACCATTTGGGCGCCGAGCCGTCCGTCGGCTAGTCTTGCCAGGTTGTCCGGCAGTGTCCGGGCAGTGACGGAGCGCCCTTCGGGTGCGCACCGCAACCCCGACCAATCCATTCGCCGCTCTGCGGCGTGCACGACGATCAGGAGAGACCGTGGCTGCCAACTGCGAAGTCTGCGGCAAGGGCCCGGGCTTCGGGCACAGCATCTCGCACTCGCACGTGCGGACGAAGCGTCGCTGGAACCCGAACATCCAGCGCGTACGCGCCGTCGTGGCCGGCGCTCCCAAGCGCCTCTACGTGTGCACCTCGTGCCTCAAGGCCGGCAAGGTCGTGCGGCACGTCTGAGTGCTTGCGCACCTAAGTTCTGGCGAAACCCGTGGGGTCGACCCCACGGGTTTCGTCGTTCCGTGGCATCGTGTGGCCATGGTGGAAAGTCTCGGTGAAGTGACCATCCGGACCGCCGACGTGCACGACGCGGCGGAGATCTCCCGTGTGCACACGGAGTCCTGGCGAGAGGCCCACACCGGCCTCGTCCCGGCCGACTATCTCGCTTCGCTGGATCCGAAGAACCGTCAGGCCGAGTGGACCGACCACCTGCGCAACGGACCGCGTGACGGCGTGCTCATCTGGGTTGCCTTGACCGAGACCCACGTGATCGGCTTCGCTTCGCTGGGTCCGAGCCGCGACGAGGACGCCGGTCACGACGAGCGGGAGATCTACTCGATCTATCTCGACCCCGGCATGTGGGGCCAGGGCGTCGCGCGCGAACTGATGCGGACTGCGCTCGAAACGATCCGGCCACCCGTGAAGGTCTCCCTCTGGGTCGCTGCGGGCAACGACCGGGCCCGGCACTTCTACCGCCGCCACGGCTTCTCCCCCGATGGCACGGAGCGGTATTACCGGGTCGGCGAGCAGGATCTCCTCGAGGTGCGCTACCGCCGCCGTTGAACCGCCCGTCCGTTGAGCCGCCCGTCACCGCGCGAAGTGGTCCCAGCCCGGTGACGCCACGGTGGGCGGACGGCCGTCGACCAGCACCCAGGCGCCCTGCGGCCCTGCCGCCCGCACCCGCCCGACCGGGCGGAAGGGCTCCGGCAGGTCCACGCCCGGCGGGAACGTCGCCAGCAGGCCGTGGTCCTCACCGCCCGCCAGCACCCACTCCTCGGCCCGCGCGCCCAGCGTCGCCGCGGCGTCGGCGAGCACGGCAAGGTCCGGCGCGAATGCGTCCGCAACCCGACCCAGGTCCAGCACGACACCACTCGCGCGCGCTACTCGGCCCGCGTCCCGGAGCAGTCCGTCGGACAGGTCGAGCATCGACGTCGCGCCGGCGCGGCCCGCCACGGCCCCAGCAGTCAGCGGCGGG
>Ga0209745_1000752_pt1 | contig 19441 bp, 20 predicted proteins | sample BarGraNGADG00312_FD_184495 | JGI IMG/M metagenome (GOLD analysis project Ga0209745, IMG submission 184495) | Arctic peat soil microbial communities from Barrow, Alaska - Barrow Graham LP Ref core NGADG0004-312 (SPAdes) (version 2) | ecosystem: Environmental > Terrestrial > Soil > Wetlands > Peat...
ACGAGTACCGCAAGTACATCGAGAAGGACGCGGCACTCGAGCGCCGTTTCCAGCCGATCCAGGTCGCCGAGCCGTCGATCGCACTGACGATCGACATCCTCCGCGGTCTCCGTGACCGCTACGAGGCGCACCACCGCATCACCATCACCGACAGCGCGCTCACCGCCGCTGCCCAGATGGCCGACCGGTACATCTCCGACCGCTTCCTGCCGGACAAGGCGATCGACCTGATCGACGAGGCCGGGGCACGGCTGCGGATCCGCCGGATGACAGCACCGCCGGACCTTCGCGAGTTCGACGAGCGCATCGCAGCCGTTCGCCTGCAGAAGGAAGCCGCGATCGACGCCCAGGACTTCGAACTGGCCGCCCGGCTGCGCGACGACGAGCGCAAGCTCACCATCGCCCGGGCAGAGAAGGAGGAAGCCTGGAAGGTGGGCGACTCCGACATGCCGGCTGAGGTGGACGAAGAGGCGATCGCAGAGGTGCTGTCCAGCTCCACCGGAATCCCGGTCTTCAAGCTGACGGAGGAGGAATCCTCGAGGCTGATGAAGATGGAGGAGGAGATCGGCAGGCGCTACATCGGCCAGCACGATGCCGTGAAGGCGCTGTCCCGTTCGATCCGTCGCACCCGCGCCGGCCTGAAGGACCCGAAGCGGCCCAGCGGCTCATTCATCTTCGCCGGCCCCTCCGGCGTCGGCAAGACCGAGCTGACCAAGGCGCTCACCGAGTTCCTGTTCGGCGACGAGAACGCCCTGATCACACTGGACATGAGCGAATACTCCGAGAAGCACACCGCTTCGCGGATGTTCGGTTCGCCGCCCGGATATGTCGGTTACGAAGAGGGCGGCCAGCTCACCGAGAAGGTGCGTCGCAAGCCGTTCAGCGTTGTGCTGTTCGACGAGATCGAAAAGGCGCACCCGGACATCTTCAACTCGTTGCTGCAGATCCTCGACGAGGGCCGTCTCACCGATGCCCAGGGCCGTGTGGTCGACTTCAAGAACACCGTGATCGTGATGACCACCAACCTGGGCACTCGCGACATTTCCAAGGCGGTGAATCTCGGCTTCAGCCAGAACTCCGACGAGGCCGGCAGCTACGAAAAGATGAAGGCCAAGGTCTCTGATGAGCTGAAGCAGCACTTCCGTCCCGAGTTCCTGAACCGCGTGGACGAGACCGTGGTGTTCCACCAGCTGACCAGCGAGGACATCGAGCACATCGTCGACCTGATGGTGAGCGAAATCGAGAACCGTCTGCGCGATCGCGACATGGGGATCGAACTCACCGCAGCGGCGAAGTCGCTGATCGCCAAGCGTGGCTTCGACCCGGTTCTGGGTGCCCGTCCGCTGCGTCGCGCCATCCAGCGCGACCTGGAGGACATCCTGGCGGAGAAGATCCTGTTCGGCGATGTCCACTCGGGCGAGATCGTGGTCGTCGACGTGTCGCCGGAGGGTTCGGAACTGCCGTTCTCCTTCACCGGCGTCGCGAAGACCCCGCTGCCCGACTCGACCGCCGAGCTGGGCCGGACGTCCTGAAAGTCGCAGCCCTGAACGCAGGAGGGCCCGATCCCCAGTGGGGATCGGGCCCTCGTGCGTCGTAGGGCGGGCTACGACCCGGCCGCCATGGCGAAGATTCCGATGAACATCACCAACAGGAACACCGCGCCGAGGGCGAGGAAGACGGTGCCGATGATGCCGAGAACCATCCCCGCCGTCAGCGAACCACTGGGGCGCCACCGGCCCGGGAAACTGGCCATGTCGCGCTTGCCCTTGGCGGCGAGATACCAGGCCACCGGGCATAGGAGCTGGAAGAAGAGCAGTCCGACGATGCCGAGCACCATTGAAAGGACCGCGTTCGGATGCTCGGAGAGGTTCGCCGGGTTGCTGTAGCCGTAGTCGTAGCCAACGGGATCCTGGATGACCGCGGGCCAGGCTGGTTGCTGCGGGGCAGGTGCGGTGGGTGCCGTGGGGTAGCCCTGGTAGATGCTCTGCGCGCCGATGCTGTCGGCAGGGCCGGACGGCTCTGCGAAACCCTGGGTCGGCGCGGGGCTGTAGGGCGCGGGCTGGGACGGCGCCACCTGCGGTTGCACGTAGTTGGTGTGCGGGGCCGGCTGGCCGTAACCGGTCTGCCCGTAGCCGGCCTGCGGCTGGGTGTAGCTGGTCTGCGTGTAAGCGGGGGGCGTCGGGTAGGCGGGGGGCGGCGGGTAGGCAGCCGGTGGCACGGGCGCCTGCGGGTAGGTCACGTGAGGTGCGGGCGGCGCTTGTGGCGTCTGCGGGGCCTGCGGCTGGGCGTCGAAGCTCGCGCCGTAGCCGGGCGCCGAGAGCTCAAGACCGGAATCCGCGGACCACAGGCTGCGTGAACCGGCCGGATCGACGAGGGTCTCCTCGGCGAACGGGAGCTGTTCGGTGGGCGCGTAACCGGCCTCGGGAACGATCGGGATCGTGGCGTCGCCGCCGTTGTCGGCCGGGCGTGCGTCGGAGTCGGTCATTGTTACCTTTGGCTGGCTGGTGCGCTCTTGCGCCAACCGTACCCGGTCGCGTCGGCAACGCCGCCTTCGGCGTGGTGCGCCCGACCCATCACGCTTCCGACTTAGCCTGAGCGCATGGGTTCGCTGCTACACCCGGTAGGCGGCCAAGCGCCTTGGGTCTACTGGGCCCGACGCGCCGGCCTCGTTGTCGCGCTGGTGGCTGTGATCGTGATCGGCGTCGTGCTCTTCCGTCCGCCCGAACCTGCGAACGTGCCCGCCGTCCCGGCTGGTCCGGCAGGCACAGCGAGCCAGCCGGCTGCCGGCACACCGGCAGCGACAGAGACTCCTGCGACGGCCACCCCCACCCCGACCGGCCCGCTGGCTTGCGACCAGACCAACAGCGGCCTGTCGCTGGCTGGTTACCAGAAGGTGAAGCAGAACGCCAAGCAGTCCTTCAAGGTGGGTGTGAAGAACACCGGCGCGCAGCCCTGCGTGCTCGACCTCACGGCAACCAGCTTCAGCCTCAGCGTCGCCAGCGGCACCGACCGCATCTGGAGCACGGCCGACTGCGCGAAGTGGGTGCCGGCCAAGAAGCAGACCCTGAAGGCGCAGCAGTCCTACGAGTTCAGCATTGAGTGGGGCGTGCTCCGGTCGGCGGCGGGGTGCAAGGAGGCCAAGGGCCTGCTCAACCCCGGTACCTACGTGGCCCAGGCCGTCTTCGCCGACAGCGTTAAATCGCGCCAGGTGTTCCTGGTCACGAAAGCTGGCTAACCACCCTCGATCACGCTCAGTACCGGACGCGAACCGTACGGATCGGCCGGCTGCTGCCGCTCCGTGGGACGCAGCTGCAGGGCCTGTAGCGCTGCCGCCACCGTGCCGACCTCCACCACCCGCAGGCCGGGGATGCGTGCAGCGCCGCTGCCAGCCGGCACCAGCGCCACTTCGAAGCCGAGCCGTGACGCCTCCGCCAGCCGGCGATCAACGCCGGGCACCCGCCGAAGCTCGCCGGAAAGGCCCACCTCGCCGAGTGCAACTACCGGAAGGCTGAACGCCCGATCCAGGGCCGCGGAGGCCACAGCAATGGCCGTGGCCAGGTCGGAGGCGGGGTCGGTGACCCGGACGCCGCCGACGGTGGCGACGTAGACCTCCCTGGTGTGCAGCTTCACCCCGGCGCGCCGCTGCAGGACAGCGAGCACCATGGCAACGCGGCTGGCCTCCACGCCGTGGGTCACGCGGCGCGGTACCGGCGCGGCGCTGGGAGCGACCAGCGCCTGCACCTCTGTCAGCAAGGGACGCCGGCCCGCCATCGAGATGCTCAGGCACGTGCCCGGCGTCGGTTCGCTGTGCTGGGACGTGAACAGCCCGCTGGCGTCGGCGACCTCACGGATACCGGTCTCGACCAGCTCGAAGCACCCCACCTCGTCCGCGGGACCGAACCGGTTCTTGGTTGCCCGCAGCATCCGGAAACCGCTGTGCCGGTCGCCCTCGAACGAGAGCACGACGTCGACAAGGTGTTCCAGGGTGCGAGGGCCGGCCACCGTGCCCTCCTTGGTGACGTGCCCCACGAGGATCACCGGCATCGATCGCAGCTTGGCCACCCGAACCAGGGCTGCCGTGACTTCCTTGACCTGGGCCACGCCGCCGGCGGCCGCGTCCCCGGGCACGCAGACGGTCTGGACGGAGTCGAGCACCAGCAGGTCGGGGGCGAGTTGCTCGACGTGCCCGAGGACGGTGCCGAGGTCGTTCTCTGCGGCAAGGTAGAGCCCGTCTGCGACGGCGGAGGTTCGCTCAGCCCGCAGGCGCACTTGTGCTGCCGACTCCTCGGCAGTGATGTACAGGGTGCGACGGCCGGCGCGCGCCCACCGGTTGGCGACCTCGAGCAGCAGGGTGGACTTGCCCACGCCGGGCTCGCCTGCCAGCAGCACGACGGAGCCTGGGGTCAGCCCTGCGCCGAGTACCCGGTCGAGTTCGGGGATGCGGGTGGGGATGGCCCGCGCAGAATCCAGCGGGACCTCACTAATCAGCTGTGCGGCCTGGGCGGGCGCTGCTGTGGCGACCCGTGCCATCGGCGCGGCACTTTCCGCGACGCTGCCCCACGCTTGGCATTCACCGCAGCGGCCCACCCATCGTGGCGAGCTCCAGCCGCACTCCGTGCAGCGATACGAATTGCCGGAACTCTTGGCCATGCCGACAACCTAGGGGCCGCCTCTGACAGTCCCTTGCAGGACTCAGATCTTGACGGAGCCGTTCGCGGTCTCGAAGGTGACCGAGCGGATGCCGGGTTGGCCGTTCTCTGCGCTGAACTTGACCTTCACGCCGTCGAACTCGTCGCCGATGGCGACGCCCATCCAGTCCTCGACCCGTTCCCGGTTGCCGGTGATCTCGATCTTCTTCAGCCTGATGTTGCCGTCCAGCGCACTGGGCAGCACCGACGGATCGGAGTCCCACTTCAGGAAGTAGGGCAGCTGCGGATCGGCCAGCAGGCCCTTGACGCCGAGCTGCTCCCATTCGAGGAGCCTGCCGTCGGGGAAGTGCCGGGAGCCGTGCACGGCTTCACGGTCGAGCCGTTGTTCGAGGGGCGCGAGATCATCCACAGAGATCACCCAGCCCATCCAGCCGCCGCCCATTTCCGAGCGTGCCCGGACGGCCTGTCCGAACGGCGCCTTGTCGGCGGCCGGGTGCTCGAGCACCTCGACGACCTCGATGTAGCGGTCGTCGGCCAGCGGCAGGATGTGATTGCGGGTGCCGAACCTGGGATGGAAGCCGCCGTCGCGGAACCGCTCGCCCAACAAGGCGCCGAGTCGTTCCGACTCGGCCTTGAGGCCAGCCGATCCCACCGCGAAGGTCAGATGGTCGACATGCATGGGAACCATTGTGTCGTTCTGCTCATCAGGACGCGAATCGAGCGGTATTCTGCGCCTCCCGGGCTGCCGGGTGGCCCTCATCAAGGTCGCCTACGATGGTCGGGTGACCCAGGTGCCAGCTGATTCCGTGAAGGTGGCGTTGTCGACGTCGTCGGTCTATCCGGAGTCGACAGCCGCCGGGTTCGCGCTCGCCCGCAGGCTCGGGTACGACGGCATCGAACTGATGGTGGGCGTCGACCCGGCATCGGCCGATGTGGACGCCGTCCAGCGGCTGGCCGAGTACCACGAGCTGCCCGTCCTTGCCGTCCACGCGCCCACCCTGCTACTCACCCAGCGGGTCTGGGGCCCCGACCCGTGGGAGAAGCTGGACCGCGCGGCGATGGCGGCCCACCAGCTCGGCGCGGACGTCGTCGTCCTCCACCCCCCGTTCCGCTGGCAGCGCAGCTACGCCGCGGGGTTCACAGAAGGCATCCGGCGGCTGGAGCAGTCCACAGGGCTCGCCTTCGCCGTCGAGAACATGTTCCCGTGGCGCGGTCCGGGTGGTGGTGAGGTGAGGGCGTATGCGCCCAGTTGGGACTGCGCCGTCCTCGACTGCGAACATCTGACCCTCGACCTCTCCCACGCAGCGACCTCGCGGCAGTCGTCGCTGGCGCTGGTGCGCGACTGGGGCGAGCGGCTGCGGCACGTCCACCTCACCGACGGGACCGCCGGCGCCACAGACCAGCACCTGCTCCCCGGTCAGGGTGACCAGGACGCCGCCGGTGTGTTGCGCGAACTGGTGCGCTCCGGCTACACCGGGCACGTGGTGGTCGAGGTGCGGACGCGGGGCCTGTCCCGCACCGAGCGCAGCAACGCGCTGGCGGTCAGCCTGAACTTCGCTCGCCACCACCTCACCACGACCGTCGGGCAGATCCGGTGACCGCGGAAGCAGCACCGGCGGCGGGGACCGAGGCCGCCACGCGTGTCCGTCCGGGGATTGAGCTCCTGCTGGTGCTGGGTGTCTCGCTGGGGCAGTCGGCGGTGTACTCGATCCTCTCGATCATCGACAAGCTGACGATCAACACCCCGCTGAACCAGCAGACCACCTCCATGAACAACTCGGTGGTGCCCGACCGTCCCTGGCTCGACCTGACCTACCAGGTGGCCGCGCTCGTGTTCCCACTGGTGCCGGCGCTGGTCGCCCTCTACCTGCTGCAGCGCACCGGTGACCGGAGCCGGATCGGGCTCGACTTCCGCCGTCCGCGGTTCGACGTGGGCTGGGGCTTCGGCCTCGCCGCCGCGATCGGGTTGCCGGGGTTGGCGCTGTACTTCGCTGCGCGCGCGTTCGGCCTGAACACCAACGTCGCGCCGGCTAACCTCGCCGAGAACTGGTGGACAGTGCCGGTGCTGATCGGCGCAGCCCTCATGAACGGCCTGCTCGAAGAGGTCGTGATGATCGGCTTCTGGTTCGTCCGCGGACGCCAGCTGGCCTGGCCGATGTGGGTGGTGCTGGTCTCCAGCGCTGTCGTGCGGGGCAGCTACCACCTCTACCAGGGCTTCGGGGGCTTCGTCGGCAACCTGGTGATGGGGCTCGTCTTCGGGCTGGCGTACCTCAAGTTCAAGCGGGTGGGGCCGCTGGTGGTGGCCCACGTGATCCTCGACCTGGTGGCCTTCATCGGCTACGCGCTGCTGGCCCCGCTGGTCGACTGGCTCTGACTGCCGGTCGCCCGGAGACACCGTCGCTACTCTGACCGGCATGGACTATTTTGGTTGGTTCGGCTATATGTTCGCCCCCCTCGCCGGCTTCTTCTTGATGGTGGTCGTCGTCGGGCTGGTCATCTTCGCCATCGTCACGCTCTCCGGGACGTCGGCAGCCAACACAGCAGCGCCAGAGGTGTCGGCGGTGGCCACCGTCGTTGACAAGCGAATCGAGAGCAGGGGTGGTGGCGACATGGCCGTCAGCCAGCACCACTTCGTGTCCTTCGAACAGCCCGGTGGTGAACGTTTCGAGCTCGAGGTTCCCGCCGTCCAGTTCGGCCTGCTGGTGGCCGGAGATCGTGGCTCGGTCACGATGAAGAGCACCCAGTACCTCGCGTTCGCCCGGGAACTGATGCGCTGAGCCGCGCTCGCCTTTCCTGCTCCTCCTCGCTCCCGAAGCGTGCCGCCGCTCCCGAAATTTCGGGAGCGAGGGCGTGTTTCGGGAGCGAACAGGGTCGGGTGGACGGGGCGGGCGCGAGCCGGCACTCGGGGTGGGCGTCCAGCCCGGGAGAGGCGGGCGGCACCGGCGCGGGCCACTCGGTTAGGCTTGTGTGTATGCGTGTAGGTGTATTTGGGGCAACCGGCCAGGTTGGCGGCGTCATGCGGACGCTGCTCGCCGAGCGCGGCTTCCCGGTAGATGAGATCCGGTTCTTCTCTTCGGCCCGTTCGGCCGGTCGGGCCCTGGCCTGGGGTGGCGGCGAGGTGATCGTGGAGGACACGGCTACCGCTGACTTCTCCGGGCTCGACCTGGCGCTGTTCTCGGCGGGGGCTTCGATGTCGCGCGAGTTCGCACCCAAGGTGGCTGCGGCGGGGGCGATCGTGATCGACAACTCCTCTGCGTGGCGCAAGGATCCCGACGTCCCGCTGGTGGTCTCCGAGGTGAACCCCGAGGACGCGGTCAACCCGCCCAAGGCGATCATCGCCAACCCGAACTGCACCACGATGGCCGCCATGCCGGTGCTCAAGCCGCTGCACGACGCCGCCGGGCTCACCCGGCTCGTCGTCGCCACCTACCAGGCCGTCTCCGGCTCGGGTGCGAAGGGTGTGCTCGCGCTGGCCAACCAGACCGCTGCCGCCGTCGACCCGGCGCAGCTCGCGTTGGACGGCTCCGCTGTTCCTGCCGGCGACACCACGCCGTACCTGAAGCCGATCGCGTTCAACGTGATCCCGCTGGCCGGGTCGATCGTCGACGACGGCAACTTCGAGACCGACGAGGAGCAGAAGCTTCGTCACGAGTCGCGCAGGATCCTGCACCTGCCCGACCTGCTCGTTGCCGGCACCTGCGTCCGGGTGCCGGTGTTCACCGGGCACTCGCTGAGCATCCACGCCGAGTTCGCCGAGGAGATCAGCGTCACCCGGGCCACCGGGCTGCTGGCGACCGCTCCCGGGGTGGAGCTGGCCGACATCCCGAACCCGCGCGAGGTCGCAGGCAAGGACCCGAGTTTCGTGGGGCGCATCCGCTCCGACCAGTCGGTGCCCGGCGGGCACGGTCTCGTCCTGTTCGTCAGCAACGACAACCTGCGCAAGGGCGCCGCCCTGAACGCTGTCCAGATCGCAGAACTGGTGGCGTCCCGATGACGAACCTCGCCGTGATCGGCGCCGGCGTGATGGGCGAGACCCTGATCGCCGGGCTGTTGCGCGCCGGCTGGGAGCCCGGGCAGATCACAGCAGCCGACCGTCACCCCCAGCGGCTGGTGGAGATGGGCGCCAAGCACGGCATCCACACCGATTCCACCGCAGCGGCCTCAGCCCAGGCCGACACCGTCGTGATCGTCGTCAAGCCGCAGGACGCAGGTGAGGTGCTGCCCGAGGTCGGCGCAGCCATCCGTCCCGGCACGCTGGTGGTGTCGCTGTGCGCAGGCCTCTCGACGGCCCGGATCGAGGCTGACCTGCCCGAGGGCACGGCCGTCGTCCGGGTGATGCCGAACACGCCAGCCCAGGTGGACGAGGGCATGGCCGCCATCTCCGCGGGGTCAGCGGCGACCGCAGAACACCTGCAACACGTCACCGAGCTGTTGTCCGCCGTCGGCAAGGTGGTCACCGTCCCGGAGAAGTACCAGGACGCCGTCACCGCGATCTCCGGCTCCGGACCGGCCTACCTGTTCTTCGTCGTCGAAGCCATGATCGACGCCGGTGTCATGCTCGGACTGCCGCGGGACATCTCCACCACTCTCGTGGTGCAGACCATGTACGGCTCAGCGAAGCTGCTCGCCGATTCCGGTGAGCACCCCACCGTGCTGCGCGAACGGGTCACCTCGCCGGGCGGCACAACGGCAGCAGCCCTGCGCGAGCTGGAGGACCACCGCGTCAAGGCGGCATTCATGAGGGCGATGGAGGCGGCCCGCGACCGCAGCAGGGCGCTGGCCTCTTCGTGACCCAACCGGCGGCGGGGGAACCGTTCTGGCTGACCGCCTTCCTGGACTACCCCGCCAGCGAGTTCGACGCCGGGGTGGGATTCTGGCGAGCCGCCACCGGCTACGGCCTCTCGACCCCGCGCGGTGAGGCCGGCGAGTTCGCCACCCTCGTGCCGCCGTCCGGCGACGACTACCTGCGGGTGCAGCGCCTCGGCGACGGCCCGACCGGGCTGCACCTGGACGTGCATGTCGCCGAGCCGTGGACGGCAGCGGAAACAGCCGAGGCTGCCGGGGCAGAGCTGGTGTCTGAGTCCCCGCACGGCTTCTTCGTGCTCCGCTCCCCGGCGGGTTTCCCGTTCTGCCTTGTCACAAAGCAGGCGGACGCAGTGCCACCCCCGGTGCGCTGGCCTGCCGGTCATCGCAGCCGGGTGAGCCGACTCTGCCTCGACGTTCCCCACCGGCGGTACGCGGCCGAGGTGACGTTCTTCCAGCAGGTACTGGGAGGACAGTGGATTCAGGCTCCCGACCCCGAGACAGCGCTGCGGCTGGCCGGCGCCGGCGCGATCGACATCCGGCTACAGCCGGCGGAGCTGGCACGCAGCGTCACCTCCCACCTGCACGTTGTCACCGACGACCTGGACGCAGAGGTCGCCCGGCTGACCGCCCTGGGGGCGAGGCCGAGGGCGGCCCGTCCGGGCAAGACGATCCTCGAGGCGCCCGGCGGAACGGCGCTGTGCGTGGTCGCGCTCGAGGCGAGCGAGCTGGCGTGACCGGCGGCGGGTTGTTCGTCGGGCTGGCCACTCTCGATGTGGTGCAGCTGGTGGACCGCCTGCCGGCCAGCAACGAGAAGACGACGGCAAGGGAGAGCTGGCTGGCCGCCGGTGGTCCGGCAGCTGTGGCTGCCATCACCTTCGCAGCCTTGGGCGGACGGGCCCGACTGTGGACGGCCCTCGGGCACGCGCCGGCCGCCCGGCTTGCTGCCGCTGACCTTGCCGCTGCCGGCGTCGAAGTGATCGATGTGGCGCCGACCGGTTTCGAGTTGGCCGTCTCGACGGTGTTCGTCGATGCCGCCACGGGTGAGCGGGCTGTGGTGAGCGGCTCGGGGCGGACAGCGGCATTCGGCAAGATCGCCGGGCCGGACTTCACCGATATCGATGTCGTGCTCGTCGACGGCCACCATGCAGCCCTTGCCCGCTCTGCTGCCTTCGCCGCCGCAGGCATCCCGGTGGTGGTGGACGCGGGCTCGCACAAGCCGGTCTTCGATGAGATCTTCGGGTCCAGCACCGACGTGATCTGCTCCGCCGACTACGTGCACCCCGAGTGGCTGGGCGCCCGCGCTTTGCTGGCCCGCGGGCCGCATCTGGTCGCCGTCAGCCACGGTGGGGAAGCCCTCCACTGGTGGACGGCGGCAGCGTCCGGATCGATCGAGCCAACCGGTGTTAGCGCCGTCGACACGACAGGCGCGGGCGATGTGCTGCACGGTGCCTACTGCCACGGCCTGGCGACCGGCCTCGACCGGGTGGACGCTCTGCGTTCCGCGGTGGCTGTTGCCACCGAACGCATCCGCCACCTCGGCCCGTTCGCGTGGCGCTCAGCCCTCAGCTAGCTAGTCGGTGGGTGGGGCGCTCCACGTCAGCCGTCGAGCGTGGCGGCATCGTCTCCCGCCGACCAGGGGCCGACGGATTCGCCGAGGTCCGAGTTCAGGTCGATCCGCACCCCGTCAGGCCGCCGCTGATCGGTGTGGTTGTCGAGCGCCGGCTCGGGCACCGTCCGCCCTCGCCGCCCGGACGGGGGCCGGACCGCAGGTCGATCCAGATCCGGCAAACCCTTGACAAGGGTTTGTTGGAGAGGACAACCTATCTTCATCGAAGCGCTTCGACTAAGCGCTTCGACACCTTACGAGGAAGTGAGGACGATGCCAACCATCGCCGACGTCGCTCGACACGCAGGGGTCTCCGTGTCCACGGTCTCGTATGCCCTCTCCGGCAGCCGGCCCATCAGCGCGGAGACGAAGGAGCGCGTTCTGGCTTCGATGAAGCTTCTCGGCTACCACCCCAATGCGATGGCCCGATCCCTGGCCACCCGGCGCAGTCGGGTCATCGCGATGATCTACCCCGAGGTCGACCGCGGACTGGGCGGAACCGGCGGAGAATTCGTCCGCGCTTCGGCCGAGCGTGCCCGGGAACTCGGCTACCAGCTCGTCCTCTGGCCGTTCCGGGCAGAGGAGGCCCGACAGGTCCGCAACCTCGTCCGGCAGGGCACTGCCGACGGCGTGCTGGTCATGGAGGTGCTGCTGGACGACGAGCGCATCGACGTGCTCGAGGAGGCCGGGATCCCCTACACGATGATCGGCCGAACCCGCGACGTAACCTCGCGCCACAGTGTCGACATCGACTTCGAGGCAACCGTCGAGGCCACGATCGAGCACCTGGTCGGCCTCGGCCACCGGCGCATCGCCTTCGTCAACCACTCCAAGGAAAGCCTAGAAGCAGGCTACGGCCCGACTGTTCGGGTCGCCGCGGCGTTCGACCGCCTGATGTCCGGGCGGGGCCTCTACCCGCTGGCCAGGACGTGTTCGGACTCCCCGCTGGACGGGCGTGCGGTGATGGCCGAGCTCCTGGCTGCCGACCCCCACCTGACGGCTGTGGTCACCATGAACGAGCTCGCCACTTTCGGCGTCTTCGCAGAGCTGCAGCGTCGGGGCCTCGCCATCCCTGCCGATGTCTCTGTGATGGGCATCGTCTCCTCCCCGGGCGTGGGGACCCTCAGCAATCCGCAACTGACCACCATGCACTCCCCGGGTGCAGAGCTGGGCCGCCTCGCGGTCGACCGGCTGCTGACCCAGCTGGACGACAGCCATCGGCCCGTCCCCAATCTCCTCATCCCCTGCGTTTTCGAGCCGGGGCTGAGTGTCGGTCCAGCCAGGACCGAGCCGGACGACGCACCGCAGCGTCCGTGACTGCCGGAATCCCGGCACTATCCCGAAAGGACACGCAAATGAAGCGCAGAACCGGTTTGGTGCTCGTCGCAGCCGCGGCGTCACTGACACTCACCTTGGCTGCCTGCTCAGGCAGCAGCCCGACGACCGCCCCGACAGCTGGCGGCCCAGCCAGCGCGACCGAGCCCAAGACCCTGACCATCTGGGACTACGAGAGTGGCGACTCGGCGATGGGCCAGGCCTGGGCGAAGGCTGTCGAGATCTTCAAGGCCAAGCACCCTGACGTGACCGTCAAGGAGGAGGCCCAGACGTTCGAGCAGATCCAGAAGAACGCCAAGATCGTGCTCACCGGCGACACGGTGCCCGACGTGATGGAGTACAACAAGGGCAACGCAACGGCCGGCCAGCTCGCCGCCCAGGGCCTGATCTCGCCGCTCACCGATGCAGCAAAGCAGTACGGCTGGGAGAGCAAGCTCGCCGGCTCCCTTGCCACCACAGCCAAGTACAACGAGAAGGGCCTGATGGGCTCTGGCGAATGGTACGGCGTGCCCAACTACGGTGAGTTCGTCGGGGTCTACTACAACAAGGACCTGTTCAAGAAGTACAACCTGCAGGTGCCGACGACCCTTGCCGAGTTCGAGACAGTCATGGACACCTTCAAGGGCAAGGGCGTCACGCCACTGGCGACCGCCGGCGCCGAGTACCCGCTCGGCCAGCTGTGGTACGAGCTGGTCCTCGCCAACGCTGATCGCTCGTTCGTCGACTCCTACCAGCTGTTCGCCAGCGACGTCGACTTCCACGGTTCTCAGCTCACGGCCGGCACCACCGCGCTGGACAGCTGGATCAAGAAGGGCTACATCGACAAGAAGGTCGCGGCCCTGAAGGCCGACGACATGGGGGTCTCCTTCATCAAGGGCAAGTACCCGATGATGGTCTCCGGCTCCTGGTGGTTCGGGCGCCTCGCGACCGAGATGAAGGCCGACTGGGGAATGTTCACCTTCCCCGGCAACAAGCTGCACCCCGGCTCCTCCGGCAACATCTGGGTAGTCCCGACCAAGGCGAAGTCGCCTGAGCTGGCCAAGGAGTTCATTGACATCACCCTCAGCGCTGACGTGCAGAACGTGCTCGCAGAGAAGGGTGGCCTGCCGGTGGCCGGCGACACCTCGGTGATCACCGACGAGAAGGTGAAGGAGCTCACCAGCAACTTCAAGTCTGTACTGGACCAGGACGGCCTGGCGTTCTACCCCGACTGGCCGGTGCCGGGCTACTACGACGTGATCGTCGCCCAGCTGCAGGCGCTCGCCAACGGCAACAAGGACGTCCCGGCGACCCTGGACGGCCTCGGCAAGGCCTACGCCTCCGGCAAGGACGACCTGCTCAACGGCTGACCCGGTCGGGGTGGGCGCTCTCTCGCCCGCCCCGAACCTCCCGGTGGGGCGACCCCCCGCCCCACCGGCCCGCCCGCCATTCCAGTCCGAGGAAGGCCACCATGGCATCCACCCAGCTATCCGCGACGAGGCGGCGAAGGGCGACCTGGGTTCCCTACCTGCCCTACCTGATCCCTGGCGTCATCGCGTTCGTTCTGGTCATCGGCTACCCGCTGGTGATGAACATCTACTACAGCCTGTTCAAGTGGAAGGGCGGCCTTGCGCCGATGCGCTGGTACGGCCTGGGCAACTACGCCGACCTGATGGCCGACGAAGCGTTCTGGACTTCCTTCCGGAACTCGATCTCGATGGTCGTTGCGATGGTGATCGTCCCGGCGCTGGTCGGCCTCATGCTGGCGGCAGTGTTGTTCGACTATCTCGGGCGCCGTTTCGGCCCGAAGGTCGCCTCCGTGCTGCGGGCGACCTACTACCTGCCGCAGATCCTTCCGGTGGCTGTGGCGGGCGTGGTGTGGAACTGGATCCTCAACGCCCAGGACGGCGCGGTGAACGTCATCCTCACCAACCTCGGGGTCGCTGACCCACCCGACTGGCTGGGTAACCCGCAACTGGCCATGCCGAGCGTGATGCTGGTGCTGATCTGGGTGCAGATCGGCTACCCGGTGGTGATCTTCATGGCAGCCCTGCAGCGGGTGGACCCGGAGCTCTATGAAGCCGCCGAGCTCGACGGCGCCGGCTGGTGGGCCAGGCTCCGCGCGATCACCTTGCCCCAGATCAAGCCGGAGACTTTCGTTGTCGCCTTGACCTGCACCGTGGCCGCGCTGAAGGTCTTTGCCCCGGTGTACGTGTTGACCCGTGGGGGACCCGAGGGCACGACGCTGGTGCCCAGCTACTACTCGTTCCTGAACTTCTTCGACAAGTCCAAGGTCGGCTACGGCGCCGCCATCGCCACCGTCCTCACCATTGTCATCATCGTCGTCGCCGGCGTGATCCTCAGGTTCCAGGGCCGGGCCGAACGACGCGAACAGGAGGGACGCTGATGTCCGCCACCACGACCGCCAGGCCCGCCCAGAAGCCGGCGAGCATGCCCGTCACCAGGGTGGGCGCACGGCTGCACCGGGGGGTGGGGCGCTGGTTCGTCCTCGCCCTCGCGGCTATCTTCGCCCTGCTGATGCTCGCGCCGTTCGTGATCATGGCGATGAATGCCTTCAAGTCGGCCGCCGACTACTCCCAGAACGGGCCGCTGAGCTTGCCGACCGAGATCTACACCACCGGGCTGGTGAACTTCTGGACGCGCACCAACTTCCCGGTGAAGCTGTTCAACTCGATCCTCATCTCCGGCCTGGTGGCCGTGTTCGGCACGCTGTTGTCGCTGGTCACCGCGTATGCGATCGGGATCGGCCGGATCAAGGGCCGGGTGTGGATCGTCGCAGTGTTCCTGATCGCCAACATGCTGCCGCAGGAGGCGATCATTTACCCGCTGTTCACGATGGCCAACGCCGTCGGCCTGTCCAACTCGCAGTGGTCGGTGATCATCATCTTCACCGTCATCCAGTCGGCGTTCGGCATCTACCTCCTGTCCTCGGTGATGGGCACCTTCCCCGTGGAACTTCTGGAGGCGGCAGCCCTCGACGGCGCCGGCAGGTTCCGCATCCTGTGGTCGGTGGTCTACCCGATCCTGCGTCCGACGCTGGGGGTGCTGATGGTCTTCTTCTTCATCTGGACCTGGAACGAGTTCTTCATCCCGCTCGTCATGCTCACCTCCAACGACACCCAGACCGTCCCGATCGCCCTCGCCTCGCTGCAGGGCGACCGGATGATGGATGCGCCGACAACGAACGCCGGCGCGCTCGTATCGCTTCTCCCGGCTCTGGTCTTCTTCCTGATCTTCCAGCGGACCCTCACCCGCGGCGTCACCGCCGGCTCGGTGAAGTGATCCATAAGCCAGCTGTCTTCCCTGCCACCACCAAACGGAATCGAACCTGCCATGAAGTTCACTGACGGGTACTGGGCCGTCCGACCCGAGTACACCCCGCTCTACGCCGTCGAGGTCGACGACATCCGGATCGACACCGCCGCGGGAACCCTCACGGTCTACCTGCCGACAGCCCGCGTCCGCAGCCGCGGCGACGTGCTGAACCGGCCGATGCTGTCGGTCACCTACTCCGCACCGGCTCCCGGGATCATCACCACCCGGATCGTGCACCACGCGGGCAGGCGTGAGGCTGGACCGGCCTTCGTCCTGAACCACGCGGACGGCTTCCTGCCCCAGGTCGAGCTGACTCCGGACGTGGGCGTGCTGCGGTCCGGTGACCTGGAGGTTCGGGTGCCCCGGCGGGGCGACTGGCGGGCCGACTTCGTAACCGGTGGCCGCACGCTGGCTTCATCGCTGGGGAAGTCGGTCGCGGCCATGCTGCACCGCGACGGCCAGGAGTACGTCCACGAGCAGTTGACCCTGGAGCCCGGTGAGCTGGTGTACGGCCTGGGGGAGCGGTTCGGCGCGTTCACCAAGAACGGCCAGGTCGTCGACATCTGGAACGAGGACGGGGGCACGTCCAGCGAGCAGGCCTACAAGAACATCCCGTTCTACCTGACCAGCCGCGGCTACGGGGTCTTCGCCGACCACCCGGAACGGGTCTCCTACGAGGTTGGCTCCGAGGTGAACTCCCGGGTGCAGTTCTCCGTCCCAGGCTCGGCACTGACCTACCACTTCATCTCCGGCCCGACGCCCAAAGACGTATTGACCCGCTACACCGCGCTCACCGGGCGGCCCGCAAGGATCCCGGCCTGGTCCTTCGGGCTGTGGCTGACCACCTCCTTCACGACCAGTTACGACGAGCAGACCGTCTCCAGCTTCATCGACGGCATGGCCGAGCGGGACCTGCCGCTCTCGGTGTTCCACTTCGACTGCTTCTGGATGCGGGAGTACCAGTGGTGCGACTTCGAATGGGATTCCCGCACCTTCCCCGACCCGGTGGCGATGTTGTCCCGGCTGAAAGCCAAGGGGTTGCGGATCTCGGTGTGGATCAACCCGTACATCGCACAACGCTCTGCCCTGTTCGCCGAAGGTGCGGCCAGGGGGTTCCTGCTGCGCACCACGGCCGGCGACGTCTGGCAATGGGACCGCTGGCAGGCAGGGATGGGACTGGTCGACTTCACCAACCCTGAAGCGGTCACCTGGTTCCAGGCCAAGCTGAGAGTGCTCCTCGACCAGGGCGTGGACGCGTTCAAGACCGACTTCGGGGAACGGATCCCGGCAGCGGACGTCGTGTGGCACGACGGCTCAGATCCGCAGAAGATGCACAACTACTACGCCCACCTGTACAACCGCGCCGTCCACGACCTGCTGGTTGCCGAACGGGGCGAGGGCGAGGCGGTGCTGTTCGCCCGCGCCGCCACGGCCGGCGGGCAGCAATACCCCGTCCACTGGGGCGGCGACTGTGATTCCACCTACGCGTCCATGGCCGAATCCCTGCGCGGGGGTCTCTCGCTGGCCCTGTCGGGCTTCGGCTACTGGAGCCACGACATCGGGGGCTTCGAGGGCACCCCGGACCCCGGTGTGTTCAAGCGCTGGCTGCCCTTCGGCCTGCTCTCCTCCCATTCCCGACTCCACGGCTCCAGCTCGGTCCGGGTGCCCTGGGCCTTTGACGAGGAGGCGGTCGAGGTCACCCGCCGCTTCACGCGGTTGAAGCTCTCCCTGATGCCCTACCTCGCCGGCCTGGCCGAGCAGGCCAGCTGCGATGGTGTCGCCATGATGCGGCCCATGGTGCTCGAATTCCCGCAGGACCGTGGGGGCTACACGGTCGACACCCAGTACATGCTCGGCGACGCCCTCTGCGTCTCGCCGGTCTTCCGGGCGGACGGGGTCGCCGAGACCTACCTGCCGGCGGGCCGCTGGACCCACCTGCTGGACGGTTCCCTCGTCGACGGGCCCGGCTGGTCGACCCGCAGCTACGGCTTCGACTCCCTCGGGGTTTATGTTCGCCCCGGCACCGTGCTGCCTGTGGGTGCCGTGGACGACAGTCCCGAATACGCCTGGGCCGAAGGGGTGACCCTGAAGCTGTTCGAGCTGCCCGACGGCTACGAGCGCACTGTCGTCGTCCTGGGAGGAACCGGAAGACCCGGAACATTCCGGGTGCAGCGGCAGGGCGCCGTGATCACCGTCAATAGTGACGACGCCCCGGCCGGATGGTCGGTTGCGGTTGCAGGCACCGAGCTGGCGGCCGCCACCGCCGGCCCGGGCACCATCACCCTGGAGTTGACTGGTACGCGAGGCTGATCAGCACCCGACAGCTGCCACCGTGGGGGACTCCGAGCCGGAGTGACGCCTTCGGTGGGCCCCCTCCCCAGAGCTCGCCCAGGCAACTCCGGCCCTGTCGGCGCGGCTTGTTGACATCTTCGTCCCAGATGTCCCGGGAGCCCCTCAGGACCACTAGTGTTTGTCGGGCGGTCGCCACCCGGGCGACCCATGTGGAGGGTGAACAGATGAACGATGCGGTGACGCCGCTGGGCGCAGTGCGATTCCTGAAGGTGGCCGAGGTGGCCGCTGCACTGCGGGTGTCCCGGATGTCTGTCTACCGCCTGATTCACGCCGGTGATCTGGAGGCCGTCCGCTTCGGACGGAACTTCCGCGTGCCCGAGCATGCGGTCAACGCCTACCTGCGCGAGTCCTTCTACACCGCCGGCTGATTTCGTCCAACGTCCCGGGGTCGGTAAGATCTTGTGCTTGGCTGGACTGACCAGCCGCGTCCTTCGGGTTCTCACCGACCCGATCCAGTAATCTGCCGCCCTTCGGGTGGTATTCGAGAGGTCTGCCAGTGGGTTCGGTCATCAAGAAGCGTCGCAAGCGGATGGCGAAGAAGAAGCACCGCAAGCTGCTCAAGAAGACGCGCATCCAGCGTCGTCGCGCGGGCAAGTAGTTCGTCCTTTCCGCTTCGATTCAGCGATGGACCGGGCCCGGGTTGTCCTGCTGGTCCGCGACGGCTGCCACCTGTGTGTGGACGCCGTCGCGATCGTCAGCGCCGTGTGCGCAGCGACCGGCGACACGTGGACAACCGTTGACGTCGACAGCGACCCGGCCCTCCGGGCCGAGTACTCCGACCACGTCCCGGTGACCTTCGTCGACGGCGTCAGGCATGCCCTCTGGCATGTCGACGCAGGGGCTCTCAGGGCAGCGCTCGCTGCGGGCGCTTGACCCTCCCCCCGGGGGAGGCATGACATTGGAGTCATGTTGAAGATCGGGGACTTCGCCAGGCTCGGCCAGGTGTCCGTCCGGATGCTCCGCAACTATGACGAGCTGGGGTTGCTGACCCCGGCCCACATCGACCAGTGGACCAGCTATCGCAGCTACACCGCCGACCAGCTCGCACGGCTGAACCGCATCGTTGCCCTCAAGGGCCTTGGGTTCAGCCTGGAAGCCGTCGGAAGCTGCTCGACGAGAACCTGACTCTCGAGCAGCTCCAGGGCATGCTGAGGCCGCGACGGGCCGAACTGGCCGAGGAGTTGCGCAGCACGTCCGAACGGCTGGCCGCTGTCGAGCGTCGACTCCGCCTGATCGAAGGAGAAGCATCGATGTCAGAGCGCGAATTCGTCGACGGGGGCTTCGAGATCGGCGGCCAGCCTGCGGTGGCGGACGCCGTGACGCTCGTCCATCTCGGCTCGATGGCCACCATCGGGGAGTCGTGGCAGGCCATCGGTGG
>Ga0209745_1000753_pt1 | contig 19424 bp, 12 predicted proteins | sample BarGraNGADG00312_FD_184495 | JGI IMG/M metagenome (GOLD analysis project Ga0209745, IMG submission 184495) | Arctic peat soil microbial communities from Barrow, Alaska - Barrow Graham LP Ref core NGADG0004-312 (SPAdes) (version 2) | ecosystem: Environmental > Terrestrial > Soil > Wetlands > Peat...
TTAAATATGGCATAATTGATGCCGACTTAATTTATAATTTGTAATTTTAGGGTCATTAATTAATTTTAATCTGCCTGACAATGAAAGAAAATTCGAAAAACATTACACGCCGGTCATTTCTTGGAACTACCGGTGCTGTTGCTGCAGGTCTGACTATACTTCCGAGCTCAGTTGTTAGTGGTCTTGGCAAAAAAGCGCCAAGCGACAAGCTGAACATCGCTGTTGTTGGTATCGGTGGTATGGGTAATTCAAACCTGAAAAACGTTTCCCCGACTGAAAATATCGTCGCTCTTTGCGATGTTGACTGGGGGTATTCTAAAAAAGTATTTGCTGCAAATCCCAATGCCAAAGCATATTGGGATTGGCGAAAGATGTATGATGAAATGGGTAAATCAATTGATGCAGTCATTGTTGCAACAGCTGACCATTCACATGCAGTCGTTGCATCAAATGCTCTCCAGCTTGGCAAGCATGTTTATTGCCAGAAACCTTTGACACATACAGTTTATGAATCAAGATTATTAACAAAACTGGCTGCAAAATACAAAGTTGCAACACAGATGGGTAACCAGGGTTCATCAGATGAAGGTGTAAATCAGACTATTGAATGGATACAGGCTGGTGAGATCGGTGAAGTGAAAAAAGTTGAAGCATTTACTGATCGTCCTATCTGGCCGCAGGGACTTAACGTACCAAAAGGTGAGTGGGTCCCTGACGCCCTTAACTGGGATCTCTTTATAGGTCCGACTAAAATGCGTCCATATAACAGCATCTACACTCCATGGAACTGGAGAGGCTGGTGGGACTTTGGAACAGGTGCTCTTGGTGATATGGCTTGCCATATTATGCATCCTATATTTAAAGGTCTCAGGTTGGGATACCCGATCAAAGCTCAGGGATCTTCAACACTATTGTTGACCGACTGTGCACCGAACGCACAGATGGTTACTCTTACTTTTCCTGAAAGAGTTGCTCCAAAAGGAGCAAAAATCAAATATCCTCAGGTTGAAGTAATCTGGTATGACGGTGGTCTGGAGCCGGCAAAACCTGCAGGATGGCCTGCAGGAAAAAACATGAATGATGGAGGCGGTGGAGTTATTTTCCACGGTTCAAAGGATACGCTTATATGCGGCTGTTATGGTAAAGACCCATGGTTATTATCACAACGTAAACCAGTTGTTCCAAAGACTGAAAGAAGAATTGAAAAGGCAATGAGAGGTGGTCATGAGATGGATTGGGTACGTGCTTGTAAAGAAAATGCTGATACCAGGGTTAAAACAAAATCTGATTTTTCAGAATCAGGACCATTCAACGAAATGGTTGTTATGGGTGTTCTTGCTGTACGCCTGCAGGGAATAAATAAAGAGCTTGAATGGAACGGTGACAAAATGGAGTTTACAAATATTGGTGCTGAGGACTCAGTGAGACTGACCATATCAGACAATTTCACAATCGTTGATGGTGATCCTAAATTCGACAGACCGGATATTAAGCTTAATGCAAAAGAGTTTGCAGCTGAAATGGTTAAGCATACTTACCGTAAAGGATTTACTTTACCTGAAATGCCTGCATAATGAAAATAAGTCACAGGTAAGTGTTTTTACCTGTGACTTTTAACTTTTAATAAATTAGGTATTATGAAGCTACTTAACATTCTTATATCATGTGTTCTGGTTATAGGACTTGCAACATCTTGTGGATCAACTAAAAAAGCTAAAACCAGTAAATCAGAAACAAAGGATGCTGGTTTTGTTTCCATTTTTGATGGTAAAACAACTACCGGTTGGCGCGGCTATGACAAACCTGCTTTTCCTGCAGTAGGATGGGAGGTTGTTGATGGTACTCTTCATTGTATCGCTTCAGGAAATGGAGAAGCTGGGAACGGTGGTGATATTATCTATGACAAGAAATTAAACAATTTCGAACTTGACCTTGAATGGAAGATCGGAGAAGGTGGGAATAGCGGAATCTTTATTCTCGCACAGGAAATTCCAAATGAACCAATCTATAAATCATCTCCTGAGATGCAGCTTCTCGATAATGACAAACATCCTGATGCCAGGCTTGGTGTTGACGGTAACCGTATGGCGGGGTCGCTCTATGACCTTATACCGGCAAAGCCTCAAAACACAAAACCTGCCGGCCAATGGAACCACGTTCATATACTTGTTTACCAGGGAACAGTTGTATATTCTCAGAATGGTGCAAATGTGGTTGAATACCATCTCTGGACTGAAGACTGGAAAAAGATGGTTGCCAATTCAAAATTCAAAGACTGGGAATGGTTTCTTAATCCGGCAAAAGAAGGTTATATCGGGCTTCAGGATCATGGCAGCGATGTATGGTTCAGAAATATTAAACTTAAAATTCTTTAACAGGAATCTGAATTATATTGAAGAGGCCGGGTCAATTGAACCGGCCTCTTTTTACCCACCACCCCCCTAAAGGAAGCTAATTCCTTCTAAACCAATTTCCTTTGCCACCGTCCTCATCCCCATTATACAATCTGTAATCAGTTCATCGAGATTTACACCCAGCATGTCAGCACCTTTTTCTATGACAGACCGGTTGACACCTGCAGCAAATTTTTTATCATTCCATTTTTTTCTGACTGATCTTGCTTCCATATCCAAAACACTTTTTGATGGTCTGACAAGCGCACTTGTCGCAACCAGACCGGTCAACTCATCTATCGCGTAAATAGTTCTTTCAAGCAAAGTAACCGGTTTAACATCTGATGCCAGACCCCAGCCATGACTTAATACGGCCCTGATATATTCCTCAGGCCAGTCATTTTCTTTTAGAATCTTTTTGGTCATCGTGCAATGTTGATCAGGATACATTTCATAATCAAGATCATGCACCAGACCGATTATTCCCCATTTCTCCTCATCCTCTCCGTACTTCTTTGCCATATATCTCATAACGCCTTCAACAGAAAGGGCATGCTTAATAAGGCTTTCTGACTTGTTATATCTTTTAAAAAGTTCAAATGCACTATTTCTGGTAGGTGTTATTGCTGACATACTTTTATTGATTGATTAGTTCAGGAACAATGAATATGCTATTTGCCGGTTTTCAATACAGGGATGGTTTTATTTATTGTAGCTCCCCGTATATTCAAATAGTAGAGTGATGGTATTAATCTGAAATCATTTATGGTAATTGAGTTCTTACCGCTTAATATATCTTTTTCTATCTCATAAAATTTTACTCCCGCAACATTTGTGATGGAAATATGAAGTATATCAGCAACCGGTGAATTAATGTAAATGGTCAGATAGCTGCTGAAAGGATTAGGAAATACACCCAATGTCTCAATGATTTTGTTATTCTCGATACTTACGGACATTGTGTCGTTATGGAAATAATCGTCGTTGTTGTCAACTCCGTAAGTTACGATCTTATAAATACCATATTTAGATAGATCAGCTTTTGTAGTGAATGATACAGTGACCGAATCGCCGTAAGGAATAACCTTATTATCAAAATGTTGTTCTTCGGGCGGGAAATGATCGTTTATTGAATAGGCAAGATTAAATCCATTTAAAATATCTTTACCCGGGTTCAGAACTTTAACTGTAATAGTTTCTTGTCCATAATTATCCTTTTTGACTGGTGTCACAATTCGCGCAACCTGAAGATCACGCTGAATATAATTAACAGGACTCGATTGTGCAAAATCGATCATGTCAATCCAGGCACAATCCGAGCCCTGTGAAACGGAATTATCTTTTTTGTAATTCCATTCCATTGTATTAAGACCGGCTGATACTGCAACAACCATTTTTGTCCAGGGAATTTCACCCGATTTTTTCAGGATCTCTACCCTGTTCAGTTTTAATGAGAGGAAATCGTAGTTTTGTTCAGATGAAACTTTGTAAAAGAACTTCAGAGAATCATCAGAATTATATATTGTCCTCATTGATAAGGAGGTTGATCCGCTATGAGCAATTGCACCTGATCTGGCTGAAATACTGCCATCGTAAGAATTTGCTGATGTTATTATCCATGGGATGGAACTTATATTGATCCATGGAAAAACATTGAAAGTTGATGCTTCAAAACTCTCCCTTATTTTACCAACTCTAAAAGAGAAATCCTTATTAATTATGTAAGGATTACAATCAAGTACTGATGAAATCCCTATCATACTGCCTGCTGCAGATGTCTCTGATAGTTTTACCAATATAGGAATGTCCGTGATCTCTCCGAATTTTAGTGTACCTGATTTGACACTTGGATCTACAATAGAAAGATCATAATCCGTGCTTGAAATGCTAAATTGCCCGGATACATCGCTACTCCCGGTATTACGGACTTTGAAAATCAGATTGAAAGTTTCTCCCGGATCAGGAATATTATCGCCGTTCCCCATTGTTTTATCATCCATTATACAATTGATAATCTGGAGATCAGGTGCATGAATAGCGATATCAATAGAGTAATGTTTTTCGGATTTCTGATCTTTTAAAAGCAGATTGACAGTAACTATCCCCATGTCCGGCACATTATCTGATAGAGTGATGCCCAGACTATTTGAAATTTCAATATCTGATCTTGCCTGCAAAGTCCCAATTGATACTGAATCACTTGTAATGGTTATCCAATCTGATGTGGAAGATATTTTAGCGTACAGATTGTGTGCATCAGTTAATCCAAGGTTACTTATCTTAAGCTTCAGGTAAATGGATTCTCCAAAATCTGCTAAATTATTTTTATTCCCCTCACTATCGTTTATGCTGCTTCCTGAAAGATTTATATACTCTTTGGTAATATTTGAAAAATGTATCGTCTTAATTAAAGGAACTTTGTTTTGTCCCGTAATTACAACCAGACAAGAATCATTTGACCGTCCTGGCATATCGAGCACAACAGTACCTGAATTACTGGCAAATGAAGCATCCCAGAGTGTATCAAAATGTGATACAGCAACATATGCAAATGGATCAACATTTAATGTAAGCGATTTAATTCCATTTGGAAGGGTGTCAGGTAATGTAATATTGAATATAGCAGGTTTCCCCAGAATTGGAATAACACTAGGATCTCCTACAAGGTTATATGTCTCCCAGTAATATTTTTTCCTCGATGAGTTACTTGCACTTACAGCCAGATTTCCTGCATAATTGATCTGTCCCATAGTAAAATACCAGTCTGAAGGAGATTCACCGTGAGTATGAAACATTCTGTCATAGGCTCCGAGTCCTGATCCCTCGTAAGTTGGATTGGCAGAAATTGTTCCAAGGCCTACGGCCCAGTAAAAATCCTCATCCCAATATGAATCGTTTGAGCAGCCGATAAATCCGATTGCACCCTTCTTATTTGAAAGCAGCAGCCTTGTTCCAAATGAAGCAGGGAGGTCAAACTGTGCTGTTCTGCAGGCATTGCTGATTACAAAGGGATACATGTTCTTATTCACAAATGATTGTTGAATATCAGGCGATTTAATATTTATATGCAACCATCCTAATGCTTCACCATGTCCGGTATAGTTTATAAATGACACACCTTTATTTATCAGTTTTATAATAGAATCCCTGGCAGTATAAGATTGGGGATAACTAAAGTGAAATTCATCAATTTTATTTGCTTTCGTGAGGTAATTTGAGGTTGCATATTTTACCTGTCCATTCATATAACTGGAATAACCATCATCGTAACCCGCACTGACAATTGCACGGGTGTAAAACTTATTGGTATCAGAAAACTCAAATTTCTCATATTGAATTATTTTACCGATAGCAGTTTTTAACTCAGTAGTATCGGCACAGGGAATTCTGCCGATATACATTTCGGGGATATAATCTCCATTACCATCAAATTCACCATAATACATATCGGTGATATTACCGGAACCATCGGCGCCATAATAAGGAATCCTGTTGATGTCTCCGATGATCAACAGGTATTCAGGCGGAGGATCGTTTACAGTGCCGGCTTTATAAATCTTTGTAAGTGTATCTTTTAAATGTGTATAATCGTTGCCTGCCAGTTTTGTTCCTTTGTAAAGGATTTTAAGTTTATATCCTTTTTGAGTTTTCCATTTGAAAAAGGGCTGCAGCTGTTTCTTGAAAGCAGTATCCGTTATAATAACCATCTTAACCGGCTGGTCAGAGTAGCCCGGTATTACTTGTCCCGGATTGAAGTTGAGTACTCCTTTATCCAGTGTTTCATTGAAAAGTGCTGATTGTGTGGAAAGCGATTTTGATATTATATTGTCTGAATTTGAAAATGTTATCTCAATTTTCATCGAGGTTATAACCTCAAGCCTGTTTAAATGTGGATTATATCTGACAGGGTAAATATAAAGGTTTGCAAGTCTGTTATTCCTTACCGTTCCCAGCATTTCAATTCTTACAGTGTCAGATGAGATTAATCCTCTGGAGGCATATGATGTCTTATCAAATTTAAATTCGGGTTTTGTCTGCTGAATACCTTTAGTTTCACTTTCCTGGGCAGGAAAAAGTAAACCTTCTATCTTCTTACCCGATGGGTTTATACTGGACGATCTGACGTCAGAAATCCTTATCCTGAATCCTGATCCTTCAGGAATTGAAATCAACCGGCTGAATACCGGAAGCTCAGGTTTCCCCGGAACGGCTGATGGAATATGGCCAGGAATAGATATACGGTAAAATGAACCGGTATTATTGACTAATGTTTCAACGTTAAGTTCTGATATTGAATAGTTTATTGTGAAAGATTGACTTCCTGAAATAACATCGGTTTCCTGCAAATTACCATTAAGATGGAATTTGTAACTTTTTGCCGTCTGACCTCTGGCTGATGCTGCAAAAAGCAGAAAAACTGCTAATAGAATAGCTCGTTTATCTTTCCCTAAACGCATCAATGTTAATAAATTAACTCAATGACCTAAATTCTGCGTGCAAGTTATTAAAAAATTGGAGAATATGGACATGAACAGAATTAATTTGATTAAAATATTAAGATTCTTATTTTTATATTTGAATTTATTTTGTGAATGCGTAAAAAGCTATGAACAAAAGGACCTTCTTGATAATAAACTGAAGGCTTGGATGGGAAATTCTCCTCAGATTGACGATATCCTTGTGATGGGAATCAGAATAGATTAAATTTGTATATTGTGGAACTAATAAATTTAAAATATGAAAAATCTTGCTTTAATATTATTGAATAAAATATTTCTAACCATAATTTTTACTGCAATGATCATTCCGGGATTTTCTCAGGAACCTCCTGAATATGATAAGATTAATACTTCAGTTGGAATAGTTGAAATGCATTTTGTCGGACATGGGTCACTTTTTTTTAAGGTGAATGGTTTTGTAATATATATCGACCCCGTGAGGAGTTCAGGAAATTATGACTTTCTTCCGAAAGCCGATATTATCCTTGTTACTCATGAACATGGTGATCATCTTGATACAAAGTTAATTGAGGACCTGAAGAAGCAGGGTACCCTGTTGTTCTGTAATCAAAACTCAACTTCAAAAGTTCCGTGGGGTATGGCTATGAAAGCTGAGGACAGGCAGGAAATCAATAACATTATAATTGAAGCAGTGCCTGCTTATAATATTGTTAATGAAAGTGCCCCGGGTAGTCCCTTTCATCCAAAAGGAGCCGGATTAGGATATATCCTAACAATTGGTGGAAAGAGAATTTACGTTGCTGGTGATACTGAAAATACACCTGAGATGAAATCACTCAGGAATATTGATGTTGCTTTTCTTCCGATGAATCTTCCATACACCATGACACCGGCAATGGTTGCAGACGCAGCACTTGCCTTTAAACCAAAAATCCTTTATCCTTACCATTACGGAGACACTGATACCGGCGAACTTATTAAATTATTAAAGGATTCCGGAATTGAAGTGCGAATCAGAAACTTAAAATAGCTGAAGTTTTATGAAGAATATTAACAGAAGAGGATTCCTCAGAACAGGAATCGCAGGTGCGGCAGGAATGGTTGCTTTATCTCCTTCATTAGTATCAGCAGCTGCATCAAATCAGCAAAACGATATTATCACAAGGACGCTTGGTAAAACAGGAATGAAAGTTCCTTTGATAAGTTTTGGGGTGATGAGAGCCGATAATCCAAACCTCTGCAAAGCTGCATATGAAAAGGGGATCAAACTTTTTGATACCGCTAACGGGTATCAGAATGGAAATAATGAGACCATGCTTGGGAACCTTCTTAAGGATTATCCGCGAAATTCATTTTATCTTGCCACAAAAGTAAAGCCTGTTGGCGTTGACAGGGAAGGAAAACCCTCCGCCCAGACAACCTCTGAGGAATTTCTAGCCAGATTCAATACAAGTCTCTCGCGGTTAAAGATGGATTATGTTGATATTCTGTATATTCATGATATCAGAAATCCGGAAATGCTTGAATACAAGCCAATTATTAACACTGTTAAGCAACTTAAGAAAGAAGGCAAAATAAAATTCATGGGTTTCTCTACCCATGCGAACGAACCCGTGGTTATAGATGCTGCCGCTTCCATGGATACCTGGGATGTAATTCTGACATCATATAATTTCAAACAGACTTATATAAATGAATTAAATAATGCAATTAAAAAGGCAAATCAGGCCGGAATAGGAATAGTCGCAATGAAGACACTGGCAGGAGGTGGATTTCTCGATAAAGAAAAAACTAAACCACTAAACACTACAGCAGCAATAAAATGGGTATTGTCAAATCCTGATGTGACTACTACAATTCCTGGCATGACTGATTTCGACCAGCTTGACCTGAATGTTAAAATTCTGGCTGACATATCAATGACTGATCAGGAAAAGAAAGATCTTCTGATTGCAAGCTCTGAAAAAGGTCTATACTGTACAGGTTGTACAAAATGCCTTGCTTTGTGTCCTATGAAACTTCCTGTTCCTGACCTGATGAGAGCCTATATGTATGCTTACGGTTATTCAAACCCGGCAATGGCCTACTCACTTTTGGGAGAATTGGGTACAAATGATAACCCATGTAAAGATTGTGGTTCATGTAAGGTGAAATGCACTAAGAACTTCAATATAAGGGAAAAAATTGCAGATATTTCCCGGCTGGTAAATGTTCCGGCAGATTTTCTGGTGTAGAAAAAGTGGGATGGGGAATTGGGAGATTCCTCGTCCGCCAGCTGGCGGACGAGGAATGACAGTACTGTTGAGGAGCACATGGGGTGAAGAAGTGGCGATTCGCAGGTGAATTGCTGACATATAATACAATTTGCTATGCGAATCGCCACTTCTTCACCCCCATAACCTGCTAATTGCCATGTCATTCCGAGCGAAGCGAGGAATCTCCCCTCTTATTCGTGATTCTTATTAAGTAAATTATTCAAGATGAAAAATAAATTTTTAATTGCATTTCTCCTGATCATGCTTTCGGGTTCCGGACTCGCCCAGGATATTAAATTACCCGAATTAAAAGGCTTTAAAAAGACTGCCAGCTATCCTGTTTTTCTTCCTGAAAACCTTTGGGATTTTATTAATGGTGCCGCTGATACCTATCTTGCTTACGGATTCATCGATCTGCATGTTGCAGAGTATAAAAAGGGGAAAAGTGTAATTAAGCTGGAAATTTACAGGCATAAGGATAATACAATGGCTTTTGGAATATATTCAACTGAACGTTCATCATCGTTTCATTTCATAAAGCTTGGTTCACAGGGTTATATTGCCGATGGGGCAATAAATTTCTTTAAAAGCAATTATTATGTTAAGATCAGGACATATTCAAAAAGTGAAAGTACTTTGAAATCAGCTGAATCGTTGGCGCATAGAGTTGCAGATATGCTTAAAGGAGGTTCCGAAATGCCTGCTGCGCTTTCTCTGTTCCCCGATACCGGTAAAAAAACTAACGAGGAGACATATATTAATGAAAGTGTTCTTGGGCATAAGTTTCTTAATAAAGGCTTTAAAGCATCTTATGAGGCTGGTACTGATATATTCTCTATTTTTATTATAGAAAACACTTCCTCCGAAGAGACACGACAGTCAGTTAACGATTATCTTGCAGCAACAGGAACTGAAGCAGTAGAGTCGGAGAGTGGCAGGTATATGATTAAAGACGGATACAACGGAACTATATTCCTGGCATGGAAAGATAACAGAATTGTTATTATATCAGGCCTCTCGAAAGATCAGTCTGAGGTGGCAGATAAGTATACATCAGAAATTCTAAAATAGCATTCAGGAATACCACTTTCTTTCGCGCTTTCTGAGATCTCCAAGAATCTCAGAGGCAGTATTCACATCATCTATTATCTGAAAATCGAACATCCCGACACATATAAAATCGGCCCCGTTTTCGAATGCATAGCGGAATCCATCCTTCGGTTCTATAGCTCCGGCTGCAAGTACTTTAAATGCAAACCATGGTTTGTTCACACCCTTCATAAACTCTATCGTTTGTAAAGGAAACAGATCCCACATATTCTCATGAAATCTGTCGTGCTCAGGAGAACCCTGACCGATGACACTATATTCTTCACGATTTTCTATAGGATGGGCAGACCAGTATTTGTCGTGATGGAATGTCTTTACATAATAATCCGGATTAATACCTTCTCTTTCACACGATTTTATAGTCTCCAGGGAATGTCCTCCCACACCAGCAGGAAAGCCTTGTTGCTTTATATAGTCAATTGCTTTTTTAAGCATATCGAATTTACCCTCTTTTGCATACCTGTCTCCCTCTCCACCTTGTATATATATAGCATCCGGACGACTTTTTATTGCTTCGTTAATATTGGAGAAAAAATCCTTATCAGGTAACATTGCCTGACATATCGACTGCATCTTACTATTATAAATGTTTTTATATTTATTAAAGGTCGGATAGTATTGGGTTACCATAAAGACAGTATTTATACCTGCCTGTTCAGCCAGATAAAGTGTTTCAATTATTTTTCTTTCATTATTATAAGCTTTAAAAAGAGTATTCGAATAAATGAGATCACGTGCATGTGCCCAACCTCCGATAAGGTTGCAACCCATTATCATCCTGCTTATTGTAAGGTTACCAAGTTTTCCTGAAGGTAATTTGCCTTTAAGCTCATTTATTTGCTTATAATCAACTTTTATTGTGGCACCGGATACTGCATCAGGACCTGCTTCCGTTAAATTTTTGAAAAATGCACCGGCAAATACAGCCAGAACAGGTATTCCCGCAAGTGCTTTTAGTAATTCCCGCCGTGAATTTCTTTCGTGATTATCATTTTCTTCCAGGGGTTCTGATTCTTTCTGAGGAACTTTCATTTTCTTTTTTCGTAACATGTCCAATCCGAAAAACTGACCCGATTCAGTTATGGCCAGTAGTATCATCGCGAAAAGTTCAATAAGGTTTTTATTTACGATCAGGTAACTTCCTTCGGATGGAGCCCCATAGCTAAAACCGCCAAATGGGGGATAGGCCAGGTAATACATTAATAATAAAGAGACTCCACTCCATAATGCAAGCCTTGTGAATATACCTAAAATCAGGGCAAGGCCTATAATTGTAAGGCCATATGCATTAGCAGTATCTATGATCCACATCCCGGTATTCCCTGATGCCATCCAGCGAAAAAGATCTCCGAAGATCCAGCGGGAACCTTCCAGAAAGGGTTTTGCGGTCCAGTCAGGATTCATTATTTTTACTAACCCTTCATAAAGGAAATGCCATCCTATTATGATTCTAAGAATAGTAAGGAAAACTGGAACAAAACGGTTTCTAAAAGTATAAGATATCATATAAGCATTATTTTATATTTTGTCTTTAACCTTAACCTCAACCTCAACCTCAACCTCTGTCTCTAGTACAGAAACTTATGGCATTCAGAACAATTGGCTTCTTTCCAGGCTGTCCCGATATCAATAGGATGCTTAAATTCAAGATTGTCTCTGATGTTGGTATACTCCATCATTCCTTGTTTTCCCTGGCCGACAATATTATGGCAGAGGTTGCAGTCACGTGATATTATGCGGCCGTTTGCTGCTTTAAAAGCATCATTATGACACCTGAAACATCCGTCAGATTCGAGATGCCCGATATGTTCAGGATAATGATCATAGCTTACTTTCATTTTTGGAAATGTATTCTGGCGAAATGCTTGCTGAACTTCAGTAACTGAACTATCAATAAGATTTTTATTTTTGGTATAATAATCACTATAGCCCGATTTATAAAAATCTGTTATACCGGCTTTTATTTTCATCAGAGCAGTATCCCTGTCACTATATGTGTCTCTCAATATGCCCATAGCAACCTTTTTAAAGAACGGGATGCTTTTCGAAACCGAACCTCTTAGCATTGCCTTATCGAAATAGACCGGAGGAGAATTATAGTTATGTGACGGACGGTTATGACAATCAATGCAATCCATTGTTCTTGCAGTAGACGCAGCTAAAAGGCTATCAGAAATAGGATTGCTGTCATTCCTGTAAATTGTTATTTCACCGGTAGATTTATTAGTATACTTCACATAGGTTATATTCTCACGTTTATCATTTTCTGAAATATATTCTATATCTACAGCCGGGTTAATATGCCAGTGAATTCCTTCCCTGAGACCCAGTCCGCTGTACTCCGGACCGGTTTTCATCTGGAGCATTATATCCCATTCAGTGTTTAAGGAATCGGCAATAAAATACTTGTTCGTCCAGAGGGTACGTGCATAAAACTTTTGTGGCCAGTGACATTTTTCACAGGTCTCTCTGGCAGGACGCAGATCATGAAGAGGTGTTTCTATTGGTCTTGGATAGGAATTTGTCATTACAGCAAAAACCTGGTACATTCCCGATAATTTTGATTTTACATACCATGATGCCCCCGATCCGACATGACACTCCACGCAGGCAACATTTGCGTGTGGGGAATTCTGGTAAGCGGTATATTCCGGCTCCATAACCTGGTGACATAAAGTACCGCAGAACTCTACTGATTCAGTAATATGGAAGGCCTGAAAACTTCCAAGAGTCGAAAGGAAAAGAATAATAATGGTAGTTATGGTAAATATTATAAAAGCGTTCCTGTGTCTCGGATCATTCAGGTCAATGCGGGGTAACCTGCCTGTTTCAATAACGCCGCTCTTCCTTACCCTTTTCCTTTCACGATACATTCCAACCGGGATCAATAATAATCCAAAAATCATGAATCCCGGAAGAATAATATAAATAAATAAGCCAAGGTTGGTGTTCGCTTTATTGAATATTGTTGATATAATAAACAGTACGATTATTAAGGCCAGATTTATTCCGGCAATAATAGAACCGATAATTGACAACCAGTTTTTAGAGGAGGGTGGAAGCTTCATTTTGCCGGGTTAAGTTGAGTAATTCAGAATGGAAGTAAAAATAGGAAATTATTGGATTATTAATCCACAATGTTTATTAATAATATGAGTATCTGAATCAGGTATATATAATCAATGATTTAAACTTCGAGATGTTCTGTTTCTGCTTTGATTTGGAATAATTAATGTTCGGGATGACATGGCATGAAAGAATCACAAGGGAAGAAGTGGCAATTCGCGACACAAGTCAGCATTTTATAGGCATTCATCTGCGTATCGCCACTTCTTCCCCCTATTAATCATCTAATTACCATGTCATTCCGAGTCTCTATACAAATTTTGCACACCAAGTATTATGACAGTTATAGAAGTATTGGATAATGATTGATAGATGAAATATTGTCATAAGTAAATGGATTGGGTCTTTAAGCAACGATATATGATGAAAAAAGGCCGTAGGCCTTACATAAATTAACGTCGGGCAAAGCCCGACGTTTGAACTACCACTATAATATCAAGCCCCGTAGTGGGCGAAATATATACATCAGAGATATTCGATCTTCATAAGGAATCCCGTATGCCTGCATAAGCAGGGCGCTGCCCTGCTTTAAATCTAATGCCCCTGACGGGGCTTATCAAAAAACTCAGGAATTATTAATACAATGGAATATCTGCTCCAAAGAAATTACTATCTTCATAATTATGTCAGTTTCCATGAAAGTATCAGAGCAATTTCAAGTGCAAATATCTGCCACTACTCTAAGTTTTTTGACAAAAGATTAAGTATCTTTAAATGTGTAACTTATAAAATGTTGTCATTAGTAGCGAAGCGAGGAATCTCCTGCTATAAACAAGTAGAAACTATTAAAGCCTATTTCTTAGAAATACGGATGTCATAAAAATTGGTGTGCAAATATGTATGGGCACTCGGAATCCCCTGCTCTTTTACCAATATCTAATTATTCTTCCCCATTGATTAATTGTAAAATAATCCGTTTCAGAGAGGCATACGTTTTAACAACTTTTAGATCGGGATGCTCGTCTGCCACATTCTGAGGGGGGTTATATAGTATTCCAAGGTCTGCCTTTCTGAGCATCGATATGTCGTTATAGGAATCTCCTATGGCAATTACCTTATAATTAAGACTTTGCATTGCTTCAACTACATGCTTCTTACCCTCCGTCTGTCTGAGGTTATAATCTGTGATGTTACCTTCGGCATCAGTTGTAAGATGATGACAAAACAAAGTTGGTCTACCAATTTGTCTGAGAAGCGGATCAGCAAATTCACTGAATGTGTCTGATACTACAATAAACTGAGCTTTTGTCCGAAGCCAGTCGACAAATTCCAGAGCTCCCGGCAATGGCTTCAGTAGAGATATTACGTTCTGTACATCACGAAGTGTCAATCCATATTTTTGGAGTAGTTCTAATCTCCTCTTCATTAGAACATTATAGTCACTTATATCCCTTGTGGTAAGTTTTAACTCATCAATTCCGGTGTGTCTGGAAACATTCACCCAGATTTCGGGAACAAATACACCTTCGAGATCAGAACAGACAATATACATAGCTTGATAGTTATTCTTATTAATAATTTTTCAGAATGAATTCCTTTAACAATTCGTAATTATTCTCAAGGGAAACATAATGCTCTTGTTTTTGCTCCAACCCGATGAGTGAGGCGGGAAGTGGAGGATCCGCCTTTATTATTTTACGCAACTCCTCAGGAAACTTTGCAGGATGAGCTGTTTCAAGCGAAATACATAGTTGCTTTCCGGATAAAGAGCGTTTATTTAATCTGAAATACTCTCTTACCCCTTTCCATGCAACTGCTCCATGCGGTTCGAGCAGAATATTATATTTTCTGTAAAGCTCACGAATAGTAATCCTTGTCTCTTCATCAGTAACGCTGACTGCAAAAAAATCTTCACGCATCTTTTCAAGATCAGGAGCTTTGAGTAGATTTCCCGATTCATCCATTACACCTCCATAAAAGGCTATAATTCTTGCCAGGTTACTTGGGTGACCAACATTCATCGCACTTGAAATGCAATTTTTTGAAGGAGTGATTGATTTGTAGCTGCCAGTATTTAAATATTCAGGTACTTCATTATTATCATTTGTCGAAATAATGAATTGCTCAACGGGGAGACCCATTTTCTTCGCAATAAGTCCACCCATAAGGTTTCCGAAATTGCCGGAAGGTACGCTGAAGATTGCCCTTTCATCAATATTGGCAGCAAGCTTTGAATAGGAATAGAAATAGTACACTGATTGCGGGAGTAACCTTCCGATATTTATCGAATTTGCAGATGTGAGGGTATGACCCGACAGAGCCGGATCTAAAAAAGCCGTTTTGACCAGCTTCTGGCAATCGTCAAATTTTCCATCAACTGCAATAACACAAATATTATTTTGAAGTGTGGTCATCTGTTTTCTTTGCATCGGGGTAACCTCACTGGCAGGGAATAAGATAATTGCTTTGATGTTATTGAGGCCGTAAAAAGCGTTGGCAACGGCACTGCCTGTATCACCTGAGGTGGCTGTAAGTATTGTAAGGTGCTGATCACTGATCGATAAATAGTACTGCATCAGACGGCTCATCATCCTTGCTGCAAAATCCTTGAATGAGGCTGTGGGTCCCTGGTCAAGACGCATAATGTATTTACGTTCATATACTTTTTCGAGTGGAACATCAAAGTTATATGCTTCGGCACATAATTTTTTCAAATCATCTTTGGGTATCTCATCACCAATGATTTTGTTGAGGATGATGAATGCTATTTCATGATATTCCTTTGAGGAAAGACTTTCCAGTTCCCTTGCAGATACTAATGGTAATGAAGAAGGCAGATATAATCCGCCATCCGGAGCCAGGCCTTTGAGAAGTGCCTCGCTAAAGGAAACCTCAGGTGACTTTAAATTTGTCGAGTAATATTTTATTGGTTTTCTTTTCAATTAATTGGGTTTCACTTTTGTCTTTTGTCTTTTGTCTTATTTTATACATTGACTACACGCATCAGATCGGCAAACACTCCTGCAGCAGTAACTTCAGCTCCCGCACCATATCCTTTTATTACCATTGGAAGTTCATTGTATCTGTCCGTCGTAAGAAGGATGATATTATTGCTACCTTCCAGATTATATGAAGGATGATCTGAACCTATAGTAAGAAGTTCAACCTTTGCCTTACCTTTTTCAAGAGTTGCAAAAAACCTCCACTTAAGGTTCTGTTTTGTCAGTTCTTTTCTCTTACGTTCAAAATCCGCATCAATTTTTTTAACTTTTTCAAAGAAATCATTCAAATCACCTTTAAAACAATCATCAGGAAGGAATTTCTTGACTATAACATCTTCCTTCTCAATATGATAGCCAGCTTCACGTGCAAGTATCAGAATTTTTCTTACTACATCTGTTCCGCTAAGATCAACACGCGGATCAGGTTCTGAGTAACCTTTTTCCTTTGCTTTTTTAATTGCGCTGCTTAATGGCATATCAGGACTGAGTTCATTAAATATGAAATTCATTGTGCCGGAAAGGACAGCTTCTATTTTAAGTATCTTATCGCCGCTGAGAACCAGGTCATTTATAGTTTTTATAATTGGCAATCCGGCCCCAACAGTAGTTTCATACATAAACCTCACTCCACGTTCAATGGCAATAGCTTTAAGCTGTTGATAATAGCTCTGTTCTGATGAACAGGCAATTTTATTGGCAGCTACAATTGAAACATATTTTGAAAGAATATCCCCATACCGGAATGCTACATCTTCATCTGCCGTGCAATCGATAAATACGGAATTTCGGAGATTAAGTTTTGTCATTTGCTGGATGAAAACTGAAATATCTCCTTTATCTCCTGAAGTTTTAAGTGTTTCTTTGTAATTATCCATTGGTATGCCCTTCTTATCGATGAGCATTTTCCTGGAATTAGATACTCCTACCAGATTTATTTTAAGATTATGCTCACTCAGGAGCGTCGAATGCTGTTTTTGAATCTGTTTCATAAGACTGGATCCAACGAGCCCTGTGCCTGCAATAAAAAGGTACATTTCTTTGAAACGTGAAAGGAAGAAACCATCATGGATTACATTGAGTGCTTTTTTCAGACTTTCATTCTTTATAACTACGGAAATATTCAATTCAGAGGAACCCTGCGCAGTAGCAATGACATTTATGCCATTTTTACCAAGTGATTTGAAGAGGATTGCTGATATACCGGGTGTATTTTTCATCCGTTCACCTACAATCGCGATTATTGACAGATTTTTCTCAACCAGGATTTTTAATTCCTTGTTATGATCAATTTCAATCCTGAATTCCTCATTTAATGCTTCGGATGCAATTTCTGAATCGGATGGAACGACAGCAAATGTTATAGAATACTCGGAGGAGGCTTGCGTAATAAGGATTATATTGATATTTTTCCTGGCTAAGGCTCCAAAAAGCCTCATTGATGTTCCTGATACTCCAACCATTCCGGTACCCTGCAGTGTAATCAGATCAATATGATCAATAGATGAAATTCCTTTTATCGGACTTTTGTTATCAGCGGTCGGTTTATTTGTGATAATAGTTCCTTTCAGAGCAGGGTTGAATGTATTTAAGACAATAATGGGGATATTTTTCTTATAAACAGGACGAAGAGTAGGAGTGTAAATTACCTTGGCGCCAAAGTGTGATAATTCAATCGCCTCAGAGTAGGTAAGATTTTCAATGGCATAAGCTCTTTCAACCTTTTTTGGATCAGCAGTCATAAAACCATCAACATCAGTCCATATCTCAAGCACTTCCGCATCGAGGGCTGCTGCAAAAATTGAAGCAGTATAATCAGATCCACCTCTTCCTAAAGTGGTTGTTTCACCTCTCTCATTGCTGGCAATGAAACCAGGAACGATAATTCGTTTTCCGGTTCCTGAAAGATTTTTTGCGATAAGGCTATTCGTTTTACTGAAATCAACACTGGCAAAGCCGAAATTGCTATCAGTCTTGATAAAATTCCGGGAGTCAATCAACTGACAGTCGTCTATTAAGTTGCTTAATATCAGGGAAGATAACATTTCTCCGGTTCCCAGTGTCTGATCAAGAGAATGTTTACTAAGTTCACGAAGAAGGAAAATCCCGTTCAGCGTCTCCCTCAGGTCATTAGAAATATTCTTTATGTTTTCAATGACGACATCCAGTTTATTCCTGACAATCAATTGTTTTGCAAATTCAATATGCTTCAGAATTATCTTCTCAAGCAAAGTTTTGTATTCATCATTCCTTGATGATGCAAGCTCACTTAAATGTTTTAATTCATCAGTAATACCCTGGAAGGCCGAAACAACGATCACGCAGGGAGCGCTCTGAGATTCTATTATCTTTTTAACTCCCCTGATACGTTCAGGTGACCCGACTGATGTACCTCCAAACTTCAGTACTTTCATTATGCAGCCAATTAAAATGAAAATGCATCTCAAAGGATGCATCATTATCAGTCACAAAAATAGCAAAAAAATAGGGAAAAGGCTGTATTAAATTAAATTTATTAAACAAATACGGTTTTACTGTGTGAAGTCCGAAGTTTGAAGTCAGAAGTCCGAAGTAATATTAATTTATCGGCTTCCGGCTTCCGGCTTCCGACTTCTATCCCTTTCCCTCTTTTTCAAGCCTTTTTAGAATAGAGAAGATAAAGCCGGCTGAAGTCAGACAGCATATAATAAATACCAGCCAAAGCTGCCAGAGTTCAACTTTATTCCAGAGCAGTGATCCTACAAAAAGAAGTTTATTTCCTACCGCTGTAGCCAGAAGCCATCCTCCCTGCATTAACCCCTGAAACCGGGAAGGAGCAACTTTTGATACAAAAGATAATCCCATCGGACTAAGAAAAAGTTCGGCAACTGTAAGAACAAGGTAGATACCGATAAGCCAGTAGGACGAAACTCTCTCTGCATCGGCAACCGGAGATCCGTTTAGAAGACGGGGTGAGGAGAGATTTAATGAGCTGATCAGCAGTATAATGAAACCGACTGAAGCAATTATCATTCCGAAGCCAATCTTCTTCGGTACTGAAGGTTCAATATTTTTCTTGTTAAGCCACGCGAAGAATCCCATCACAGGAAAAGTCAGTGCCACAACAAATAATGGATTGAAAGACTGGAATATTTCAGGAGA
>Ga0209745_1000754_pt1 | contig 19394 bp, 13 predicted proteins | sample BarGraNGADG00312_FD_184495 | JGI IMG/M metagenome (GOLD analysis project Ga0209745, IMG submission 184495) | Arctic peat soil microbial communities from Barrow, Alaska - Barrow Graham LP Ref core NGADG0004-312 (SPAdes) (version 2) | ecosystem: Environmental > Terrestrial > Soil > Wetlands > Peat...
CGAGTTCAAATCAATATTGTCCTCAGTGACCACAACGTTGAAAAAACGGTACGCACCATACGGGAAGCTGCCGTGACGGGAAGCGACGCGGGCGACGGCTTAATATTCATATATCCTGTTGAAGACGTAGTGCGAATCCGCACTGGAGAGCGGGGACAGGAGGCATTGACTTATCAGGACGATATCGACAGCCGCCTAGCGAAATACTACGCGCCCCCCGGGCGTGGTGAGCCCAAGGGTGGTAATAACGGGGTGCAGGAGTCCGCGGCAGCTTCCAATCAAGCCAGGGGCAAAGGTTTCTGGTCGCGGCTGAGAAAAGGGTAAAAAGACCTCGTTCTTCTTGTTACGCCCCCTCGAACTGGCGCGGCAACAATGTAATTGATAATCTCGACTCCGTCCGCGTCGCGGAGCATTCTCCGTTTCAAAGAATGCGGGTTGAATATACTATAGAGGGCGAGACGACAAGCCGATATGGATATTGGCTAAGCTTGAAAGGAGTTCGAAAAAACGGCCTCTAAACTGAGAGCGACGAAGAGGTGGGATATATGCCCGTTTCCGATCTTGTAATCTGTCCGGAGTGCGGGGTGCCCGAGCAGATAGTCGAGAGCTATATCTGGCTGAACAGCGGTGTCATGGTCGTCAATACGGACCAGACACAACGCCTGATTTTTGTGGAAAGCGAGAACCTCGATCCTCTCTTCGAGGGAATCGCAGAGGTGATCGGCTTGCCCATCGAGAGGCAGGTCAGCGATGTCTGCCGACGCGGAACTCGCAACGTTGTGAAAGACATGGTGCCCCAGGAGGTCAAAGACCTCATTACCAAACGGGAGATAGACCTCGAGCCAATAGTCATGGGACTGACCGACGTCATGATGACCACCTCTCAACTAATGGGGTTTGGCAAGTTCGAGTTCATCGGTTACCGGTACGAGCAGGACGAGAGCGACTACTTAACCAACCGGTGCACGCACCCCTATTCCGTGCCGCTCGGCCGTGGAAACCTGGCAGGGACGATGGAGGGCATCTACGATAAAGAGTCGGTCGTCGAGTCCAGGGAGGTGGCGCCCGACGTCTACGAACAGACCGCCCATCTCGGCCGCCATTCCAAGGCATTGGAGGAAAGGTTGAAGTTGAGACCTTACAAGCACAGGGACGGGGACATCGAACTGGCGCGATGCTCCAGGTGCGGGGGTCCGACCGCTCTTGCCTCCTTTGAGTGGAACTTGGAGGATGGCATAATTCGGACCAAGGGTACCGGCAGGCGCCTCGCCGTGGTTAGCCCGGACGTGCTGGAGGCGGTTTTCGATGAGCTTGAGGTGGAAGTGGGCGAGACTATGCCACGGGCCATAGTGGAGGCACAGCGGCGCTTCATCAAGTCGAGCTCGTACTCCATCGATGAGATAAGCGACGAGAGAGAGTTCCGCACCCTGCTCGCCGTGAGGGGTTGCGGAAACCTGCGGAATATCCGCGTGGGGAAGGCCGGGATGGGCCTGCGCATAGATAACGCCGCGGCCCACCTCATGGTCGTTGGGATGGTCCAGGGGCTTTTCGAGACGGCCTTTGATGTCGAGTCCAACGTGGAATGGAATATCTCCGAGGACAGAGACCTCGAAGTCAATGTAACCCCGAAAGGTGCCTGAGAGACCTTCCAGGCCCAAGAAAGTCACATCCTTCTGGTTCTCTCTACACGTTCACCGGCTCAATTTGCTTCGCTATTAAGACAGGTCGAAGTACTTCCCCAGGTAGGTCGGCATCGACGGAGTATGGACGCCTGGCCGTGATGCTGTAACAATATTGGTAATGGCGATAGCGAAATCGGGATCATGGGCTTGCGGCAGATAGGTTTGAGGCTCTATTGGTTTGGTAAGAGCGCGGCCCATAACCAGGCGGTGAGAAATGGACGAGGCATCGGTGTCCAAGAGGGGGCCCATCGAGGGCAGCAGCAGGATACTCCGGGAGCTTCTGCGCTCTCCACGGTTTAAGCAGACAATGAACGTCCTGTTGAGAGAGATGGATCCCGAGAACGTCTCTCTGCTGGTTCGCACGCTTGTCTATGAAGACCCCGAGTTCTTCCTGAGCCTGTTGGGGGCGACACCTTCCCTTATCAACGTGGGGGTCAAAGGTATCGTCGATACCTGCCGGGAGATGATCAACTTCCCCCCGGAATTGCTGGAAGAATATCTCTCCGAGACGGCGAGCGAGCTGGACGCCGAGCAGATAGGCGAGGCAATCGGCCTTGCGATGTTGTTGACCGTGAGCGCTGCAGACAACGACAACCCCATACTCGGCGTAGTAGGAGCAGATTTCGCCGGGCGGTTCCGAAAAGGACTGAAAACTTCAATTTCCACTGAAGCGGATGGTGTCGCGGGTGCCTTGACAGTCCTGGTCGAGAAGCTGGTGCCGGTGCTGGAGGACGTGGTCCCAAGGATGGGAGACCAGGCAATGCGCGAGGGTTCCGAGATGAACGAGCTGGTCAAGACCGTCGTCGGCGGTATGCGGACCTTAGCCACCCAGAATCCGGAGTTCATAAAGTCGGTAGCAGTCCCGCTCATCGAGGCGTGGCGACAGATACTCGCTGAGGCAGAATCGTTGGGCTAAGCGGCAGGGGAGGCAGACTGATGGAAGAGATCCAGGATCGAGCCGAGGTGGTCGGCCCTGAAGCGGCGGGCACGGTCGTGCGGCTCCTAAGGGAGATAATCAGAACGCCCGCTTTTGCGGAAGTGATCAAGACCAACCTGGGGAGTTTCGACCAAGAGTCGGCGCGCGAACTGGTGCGCACGCTTATGCATGAGGACGTTGAGCTTTCCGTAAGTATTGCAGCCACCATCCCACAGGTTTTGAACTACCTGGCTGCGGCGCTCGTCGAGTTCGGCCGGCAGTTAGAAGACTTGCCCGAAGGCCTTGGAGATCAGTATTTAGAAGAGCTGACTTTGGGGATTGATTACGCGAGGTTCCGGGAGATAGCCGATGTTTATCGGTCGTTCCTGGAGAGAATCGACTTCAAGCGCGCGGCAACTTCGATGTTAGGCAAGGCCGTGAACGCGCTCACGGAGGTTATCAACAGTGCGGCCTCGAGCAACCCCTATTTCCTTCGAGACGCCTTTGTGGGTGTCGAGGTCAAGCAGGTATTCCGCGCGCTTCTAGCTGTGGCAGGATCGGCGTTTCTATGGTTGGTGTCGGGCATAGTGCGCCTATTCAGCCGGTCTTAAGTCGGGATTTCCGGGCTTGGATTCAGGTTCAAACATGGTGGGCGTCGCGTGGGAGACTGACAGATGAGCGGGTCTCCGATAATATCAACACTACCTTTTTAAGCGGATTTTAAAGCACGCGTGGTAAACGGGGGTGGTCATGGGACGCGCGCCGGAAAGACTTCTGTCCGGCTTCTTGGTCATACTGCTTGTCGCGGCGCTTGTTGTTCTTACATTGCCGGACTGCCGCGCCACGGACAGTTTTAGATGGAGCTGGCAGAACCCCCTCCCTCAGGGCAATGATCTGAGCAGTGTCTCCGCCGCCGACGCTGCCCACGCCTGGGCGGTGGGGCGATGCGGCACGATACTCTTCTTCAACGGTTCGGCATGGAGCAGGCGGGAAAGTCCTACAACCAACGACCTCAATGATGTCCTGGCGATCGACCGCACCCATGTTTGGGCGGCAGGTGCCAACGGGACTATCCTCTTTTTTAACGGCTTTTCGTGGAGTGCCCAGACGAGCCAGACCACGGAGACCCTGAGCGGGTTGGCGGGTTCGGATGCGACCCATGTATGGTTGGTCGGAGCAGGCGGCACCATCCTCTTCTTCAACGGCGTTTCATGGAGCCCACAGGCGAGCGGCACCACCAACGCGCTCCTGTCCGCCACCGCGGGTGACGCGACCCATGTGTGGGCGGCCGGATTCGGCGGCACCATCCTCTTCTTCGACGGTGCTTCCTGGGGTCCGCAGCCGAGTGGAACGAACGACGGTTGGATCACTGGCATATCGGCCGCTGATCCGGCGCACGTCTGGGCGGAAGGTTACAAGCAGTCGGGCCACGCTCTCTCCTATTTCATACTTTTCTACGACGGCTCAGCCTGGGCGACGCAGTCGGAGGGCTCCGACTTCTGGCTGAACGATGTAACCGCCCTCGATTCGAACGACGTTTGGGCGGTCGGTTCTGACGGCACGATTCTTAACTTCCGCGACGGCTCCTGGAACGAACAACTCGCCCCAACCAAGGAGATTCTGTGCGGCGCTTTCGCGCTGGACAGCGGACACGTATGGGCGGTCGGCAACTCGGGAGTGGCACTTTTTTACGACGGCTCTTGGAGCGCTCAGTCGCAGGGGGTGACGTTCGACATAAACTCCGTATCGTCTCTCGACCAGAACAGCGTCTGGGCCCTCGGAGCGAGCGGCGACATCCTTTACAACAACGGAACGGGATGGATCGCACAGGCGAGTGGCGCCTCGGGGCCTTTCTTCGGGGTCTTCGCGCTGGACGAGCAGCACGTCTGGGCGGTGGGGGAGAAGGGCACCATCGTCTTTTGGGATGGGTCGGCCTGGCACCCGCAGGACAGCGGCACCCGCCAGACGCTTTACGGCGTAACCGCGGCGGACGCCTCACACGTATGGGCTGTGGGCAACAACGGAACCATCCGTTTCTTTAACGGCGTCACCTGGAGAAGTCAGGTATCGGGGACCGTGCAGCACCTGAGCGCAGTCTCGGCCGCGGGCCGGAACGACGTCTGGGCCGTTGGCGGCGGCAGGACCCTTCTCTATTACAACGGGACCACCTGGCAGGCAGCGGAAACGACTGCAGCCGCCGGGCTCAACGCCGTCTCCGCGTCCGACTCCAAGCATGTATGGGCCGTGGGGCCGGACGGGCTGGTCGTCTTTATCGATGGTTCCCTTTCCTGGAAGGTGCAGGAAAGTGGGACCACGTCGGACCTGCTTGGGGTCCATGCGTTCGCATACGACCGCGCATGGGTGGTGGGGAAAGGTGGCGCGATCAGGTACCTCGATGGCAGTACCTGGTCGGCAGAGTTAAGTGGCTCCCTACACGACCTTACCTGTGTCTGCGCGCCAAGAGGGGGGCGCGTATGGGTCGCGGGTGACGGCGGCAATATTCTCACGGGGACGATAGTGGCGCCGGTGACGTCGCGGGCGTGGGGGACCGACTCTATCGGGGCGGCGACACCCTCCAAGACCTGGTATCTCGCCGAGGGCTCGACCGGATTTGGATTCGAGAGCTGGGTCCTGGTGCAGAATCCCAACGATTATTCCGCCACTGTGACGCTAGACTATCTGACGAGTAAGGGGAAGGTCGACGGCCCGACGCTACGCCTGCCACCGGGGTCCCGCGCTACGGTTAACATCGCCGACACCGTGCCCGACACCTGGAGCGTCTCCACCTTTGTAAAGAGCAATAAGCCGGTGGTCGCGGAGCGCGCGATGTACGGCGACAATCGTGTCTGGGGCCACGATTCGATCGGCGCGCCGGTCCCCGGCACGACATGGTATCTGGCTGAGGGGTCTACCGGGTCGGGCTTCGAGACGTGGATACTGGTGGAGAACCCCCAGGACCTGCCGGCGCACGTATTTCTTTCGTTTATGACATCGAGCGGCTCGGTCAAACGGCGCGAAGCGGACATCCCCGGCCACTCACGAAGCACCTTCAACGTGGCGGATACGGTTCCCAACAGGTGGTCTGTCTCAACGAAAGTGGAAAGTGACAGGCCCATCGTCGCCGAGCGGGCGATGTACGGGAATAACCGCGAGTGGGCGCACGACTCTATAGGTGTCACTTCGCCCGCGTCTACATGGTACCTGGCCGAGGGCTCGACGGGCCCGGGCTTCGAGACGTGGATTCTGGTTCAGAACCCGAACCCAACGCCGACCGGCGTTACAATCTCCTACCTTACCTCGGGCGGGTCGGTGGCCGAGATCGTTGACACACTTCCGGGTAACTCGCGAAGGACCTATAACGCCGGCGACGTGGTCCCCGGTACGTGGGAGGTCTCCATTAAGGTCGAGGGTGAAGATCCCATCGTCGCCGAGCGCGCTATGTACGGAAACAACCGCACGTGGGCTCACGACTCAATAGGCTCGCGGGCGGCTGCCGGAGATTGGTACCTGGCCGAGGGATCGACGGGGCCAGGATTTGAGACCTGGATTCTGGTGCAAAACCCCGGTAATGAAGATGCCATCGTAAGGTTGCACTACATGACACCCGGAGGTCAGATCGAAGGGCCGATAGCAAAAGTACCAGCGCTATCTCGCATGACATTCAACGTTGGGGAGACGGTCCCTGATTCGTCCAGCGTCTCCACGATGGTCGAGAGCACCAAACCGGTCATCGCGGAGCGCGCCGTATACGGCGATGCCAAGTAAACACTAATAGCGGCTAGTCCACTAATGCCTTTGTCGACCATGTTGAAGGTTCTGAGCCCGCGGGAATTATCTCGTCGAACTTCCTCGTTCCCGTGTCCATCGGGCATCATATACGTTATATGAACCAGGACGCCCCTATTGTTGGGGTTTTGCACCACTGTCCTGGTCTCGCACCATTCGGAGGTCTGTACGTGGCGCGCTCGTGGGTCGCAGGCGCGCCGGAGAACACGCCTCTAGGCTCCAAGCGCCTTTGAGGCCGCATCGGCATCCGCGGGGTCTACTAAAATCATGAGCTGGTACTCGCCTCCCGCGATCGTGGCGGCGCTCAGAAGAATGTTTATGCCTTCATTTGCGAGAGGTTTGGTGAGATCCGCTCCCGCCCCGACCTGGTCCGCTCCCCTCAGCAGGAATCCGGTATATCCCTCAAGGGCGCGCCCCTGTGCCTGCGCAAGTTCTTTCAGCGCCTCGGGCTTGTCCGCGATCATGAATGCCGCCCCCTTGCCCCCACCCGCGGAGAAAGCAGCCAAGAAACTGATGTTGGCACCCGCGCCGGCCGCGCTCGATAGCACTTCGTGTAGAGCTCCAGGTTTGTCCTCAATGTCGATTTTATAGACCGTCTCTTGGCTTGCTGCCATTTTGGACCCCTTTTTTTGCCGCGCTTCCCGTGGTGGATATTCTACCATCCGGGGCTTTTCAATGTGCACTGAAAGCAGTCGAGGGCAGACTCCGGGTCCGCCCTCGACTTTACCCCCAGTGAGTTCTTTAGCTTGTCATCGCCGCTTTCGTTTTAGACTGAAACCGCCAAGGGAAAGTACCCCAAGCATAACGCCGAAAAGAGCCACACTGATTCCCGCGCTCTGGCCGCGATCCGTCTATGCCGGCGTGGTACGCTTTACACGCGCCATAGCCAGCTATATGATTTGCCCGCGTTGGTAAGTTAATACAATGTCTTAATGGTCAGAGCGTTAACCATACTTGGTTCCAAGATAGAAGGAGTGGTTCCGGATGGGTTCTAAATACGGCGGATACATGGGTAGGTTCTTGGATATTGATCTCAGTACCGCGACCGTAAAGGACTATGAGATATCCGACGAGATGCTGGAGCTGTACCTTGGTGGCAAAGGCCTCGCAACACGGATTCTTTACGACACAACCCCTGCGGGAGTCGACCCTCTCGGACCGGACAATGTACTCATCGTTAATACCGGCCCGCTTGTGGGCTCAAGCGCGTCGTCTTGCAACAGGTTCAACGTCACTACTAAATCACCGCTGACGGGGACAGCTTTTTCATCGAACAGCGGCGGGAACATCGGACTGTACCTGAAGAGGGCGGGAGTTGATGGCATAATTATAAGGGGCAAGGCCGAAAAGCCGACCTGGATACACATCAAGGACGGCATAGTCGAGCTTCTCGACGCGAGCGACCTGTGGGGCCTGGATACACAGGAGACGCAGGCCAGGCTTCCTGCAAAAACGGGCAAGATGGTGATAGGCCCCGCGGGTGAGAACGGTGTGCTCTACGCGTGCATAATCTCCCAGGAGAGGGCCGCCGGGCGCGGTGGGGTGGGCGCGGTGATGGGCTCGAAGAACCTAAAGGCCTTGACGGCTACCGGTAGTGCAAAAGTGCCGGTCGCTAATACCGAGAAGTTCAAGGCTGACATTAAAAAGTGGGCAAAGCTCCTCCAGGATCATCCTACCACCGGGGAGATGATGCCCAAGTTCGGGACCAGTATCTTCGTGAACCGATGCAACGTGACCAACTGCATGCCAACGCACAACTTCAAGCGGGGTACGTTCGAGCATGCCGAAGAAGTGAGCGGCGAGGTAATGGCCGAGACGTTGCTGGAGAAAAACTTCGGGTGTACAGGGTGTGTCGTCAAGTGCGGCCGCCACGTGAAGGTCGGTGACAAAGTAGTGAAGGGGCCAGAGTACGAGACACTCGCGCTGCTGGGCCCGAACATCGAGAACACGGACCTGGAGAAACTGTGTGAGTGGAACTATAAAGCCGACCTGATGGGGCTCGACACGGTTTCCCTGGGCAATACCCTCGGCTTTGCGATGGAGCTTAATGAGAAGGGGCTGTGGGATTCCGGCCTGGAGTTCGGGAAGATAGAGGGAATCAGCGAGCTGATCGAAGACATCGCCCACCGCCGCGGTGTGGGAGATGAGCTGGCGGACGGGGTCAAGCGCCTGTCGGAGAAATACGGCGGCAAGGAGTTTGCCATACAAGTGAAGGGTTTGGAACTCCCGGGCTACGATCCCCGGGGCGCTATCGGACATGGTTTGGGATACGCCGTGGCGAACCGGGGGGGCTGTCACCTGGGCGGTGGCTATATGGTCTACGTGGAGGCTACCGGGCCTTTGACCATGGACCCGCTCACCACGCACGCGAAGCCCCAGTTTACCGCTTTCCTTACGACATATCTCGATTCGGTTTCAGTTGCGGGGAGCTGCAGCTTCACCGCGTGGACGATGTTCCCAAAGCAAGTAATTGCTTTGAATCCCTCAGGCGCTATCTATCGCGTCATCGCCAAGGCGACCGAGGCGATCGGTCCGACGTTGAGCCTGATATTGAAATACCCGCGGATGCTTGCCTTCGTGCCCCCTATGGTTGTACTGCCGCATCCAAAGGCGCTCAAGGACCTCACAGGTATGAAGATGACATGGGGCAGGTTTCTCGAGGCAGGCGAGCGCTGCTACCTGATTGAGCGGCTCTACAATTTCAGGGAAGGAATCACCGGAGAGCAGGACACCCTGCCGCGCCGCCTTACCGATGAGTTGCAGACCGCAGATCCTAGGTCCAGGGTTCCACTTTCCAAGATGCTTCCGGTGTACTACCGCACCAAGGGGCTTGACAGCCATGGCGCGCCCAAACCGAAGACACTGGAAAGGCTGGGCGTTCGGGCGTAACCTGAAACCGCGAGAGTACTTCGCTTTTCCTTACTGGTGAATAGGTCGATGAGGAGGAAGACGGGCCGTGCCTAAGGTCAGGTATTACGCGTCGCTCCGGCAGGCCGCAGGGAGGCGGGAGGACGATTTCGAGGTGGGCACCGTTAAGGAGATGTTGGATGCGGTCTCAAAGGCATCCAACGGGAAACTCGACCGATATTTGAAAATAAGCACGGTGCTCGTCAACGGCAAGAACGTGATACACATCAAGGGCAAAAAGACCCGGCTCGAGCCCGACGACGTCGTATCGATTTTCCCGCCCATGGGCGGCGGCTAACCCACCGGTGCCAGGTCTGGAAAGGTTAGCGGGCTAATTGGGGGGGTCAAGTCTTGGGATGTGGGGTCTTTTTCTGGCGTCAAGTCTTTGGTGTGACCCCACATCCCAAGACTTGACCCCCTTGACGTGACCCCCCCCTGATCGTCAAATCGGGTTACTATTGGCTCTCAGTACACCCGACATCATCCGAATCGATGCTTATTTCTCCACTGCGAGCAGGTGCCACACCAGGGGTGTGTATTGCTCCGTCTCCATTGCGAGAGTTACGTTCAGCCCCGTGACCGCGCGGGACCCGTCCGTCTTGCCCTTGTGAAACTCGAGCGTGAGCGAATTTGCGTTCGGATCGGCGGACTGGACCTTCGCGTAGTAGCAAGTATCGTTCGCGACGTTCGAGAACTCCATCCCTGACACGTCGCCCTGCTGGGTTTGAGAGGGCACGTAGGTCGCGACTACCGTCTCTTCGCCCGAGACGGCTCGCTTGAAGCAGGCGTCCGCCTCCTGCGTCGGACCGGTTTGCTGGCTTTGCTCCGCGAGAAGCGCGCTTTTGAAGTAGGACACGTAGGTGCCTTTCCTGGAAAAACCGGTTACCCGGAATGCAACAGCCGTGTATTTACCGGTATCTCTTTGCATCGGCATGTAGACCGACTCGGTCACAGGCGGCCCCAGCGAGAGCTTATGTGGAACCGACGAGGGCCAGTCGGAGCCGAATAGGTTGAAGTAAAGGGCGCCGCCGGAGGGGTCCGCGTAGAGCCCCTCGATGGACTGCTCCTGAAGTCCGCCGTGCGTATACAGGTGGTCGACCTTATTCGCCGCTATGTCGTACCTCTCGAAGCCGACTCCAAACGGCTGGCCCGCTTCGATGTTGGCCTGGTCCTCCGGGGTTACCCTGGTGAAGTAGATATACTTGTTTGTCGGGTCGAAGGCGGGATTCTCGGCGAGCCCTTTCTCCGGGAGGGTCACCTGTGAGAGGTCACTTCCGTCGGGGTTCATCTTGTAGATGATCCTCTGGTCGCCGGGCGCCGCCACAAAGGCGATCCTCGAACCGTCCGGCGCCACCGCGAAGTCGACTATGTCGCCCCTGCTGGTGATCTTCTGCTGGGCGGCGCCGTTCAAGTCGATGGTGTCGATATCCTTGCCGTTGATGTATGCGAGCTTCTCGCTCTTCGCAGATGTGACACCGGTATTCGGGGTCGTTATGGTTGTGGTCTGCGAGGACCCCGGTTTATTTGACGAACTGCTTCTCACACCGAAGTAGGTCCCCACGGCAGCCCCCGCGACAACGAGCACCGCGACCACACCAATGATGACTTTTGCCATCGTGCTCATGCCGGGAGTCTTCCCGGGCGCCGGTCCCTGCTGCGCTCCGCCCGGGCCTGCTGGCACCTGTTCCGCGCCGCAGAAGATGCAGAATCTACGCCCCTCTTCCAGTTCCTTTCCGCACTGCCTGCAGAGCATGTGCTCCTCCTCGTTGCCAAACGATTTGCCCGTGTGACTACGACCGGGCCCCTTTCGCGCGATTTCCGAGACCAGATACGGTTCACGCTCGAAAAACGGCTCCTTGATGCATGATACAGGAGTTTCACCGGGATAGGAGAATAGAGGGTCGATTACAGATACGAAGAAGATGGACGCAAGCTCAGTTCGAATCTTAATGTAATCCGGTAGAGTACCGGAATCCAGCGTAAAGAGCGGAGGTGTGCGATGGAACAGGACGGCACGGATAGGGAAGCCAACGAGCAGCTCGATACAGTAATCGAGTTGCGCCGCACGGTGCGTTCGTTCACGGACGAGGTTCCTCCGAGGGAGAGTATCGAACAGATAATAAAGGCGGGGCTGCTTGCGCCGTATGCCGCGCCCGCCGTCGCGGGTGAGAAGGTTTTTCGGCGGTTTTTCGTATTTGAGCGTGCCGGGCAGAGTATGACCACCGCGGTTGATATCGCCATCAAACAAATGAGAGAGAATGTCCGGAAGATGAAGAGCCGGTGCGAGTCGGACCCGTCGTTTGCCCGGAAGGCGGGCGCTTTTGTGAAGCGCCTGGAGATGATAGCCGAGACGGGACAAGTGCCGCTGGCGCAAGCGCCCTACTTCATTGTGGTTGCTGAGAAGAAAGGCATACCCGCGGTGGAGATGCAGTCACTCGCGCACTGTCTGGAGAACATGTGGCTCAAGGCGACCGCGCTCGGTCTGGGGTTCCGCCTCATATCCATGACGACCCAGATGGGGGAGGACCCCGATTTCTGCAAACTTATCGGCCTCCCGCCAGGCGAATTCGGCCTCGACGGTTGCACCGTCGGTTACGCGACGGAATGGCCGCCCGCTACCGACAGACCTTCTTTCGAGGAGGCCGTATCCTGGTTGCCTTGACCAACGTCCAGCCGCGAGCGCGGGTACCCCGAAGAACGCGGTGGTGATGTAAGAAGTGCCGCGTGGCCAGGGAAACCCTCTACATTCCGCGTGATCAGTCCCCATGCAATCCGTTCCATCAGCCATAGCTTAAACCCCTCTGCTCTCCACGATCTCCTCCTGGTCTCACCTTGGTCGCATCTGCATCATAACGGAGATCTTCTTCCCAATTGCGAAAAGGGATTCGGCATACGGGAGGCGTATATTGAGGCATCGATGGCTGGAAAGGAAAGAATCAGCAAGGATGAGAGTAGAGGCGCCTATTAGAAACCGGATACGACCCATTGTCTCCCTCGCTGTAATGGTACTGGCCCTGTGCCTGACAGCGTTCTCCCCCAGTGCCTGGGGAACTCCGACCGCACATGATACAAGGAGCGCAAAGACCGGAGTGGCCGGTCCCGCGCTGACCACCACCCGGACCGAGGCCGACATTCTTGCCCGCTGGGCTGAGCTGGCTCCGAGGTATAACGGACCTGCCTATCAGGAAACACCCAACGTGGTTGCGCCATACGCGCCCGGCTCGACAAATCCGGGATTGCTTGCAGATGGGCTGAGCACCATCAACTTCGCCAGGTACCTGGCCGGTTTACCTGATGATGTATCACTCGATCCGGCACGCAACGCCGATGGCCAGTACGGCTCAGTACTGATTGCCGCCAGCCAGTTTTCTCATAATCCGCCCAAACCTGCAGATATGTCACAGGAGTTCTACGACCGGGGGCTCGCGTGCACTTCAAGCAGCAGCATAGGTTCCGGCAATTCAAGCCTGGCCGAGTTCGAGCAGTCATGTCTCGATGATTCGGATAGTGGAAATATCGATCGTCTCGGCCATCGTCGGTGGTTGCTCAATCCCCGGAAGCTGTCAACCGGAATCGGGTACGCGGAGCGGTACTGTACAACCTACGCGTTCGATGAAAGCCGCCCGGACTTCAGCTACGGCTACGTGGCATGGCCGCCTGCGGGCCTTTTCCCCGATAACATGTTTGGATCGCAAGAGGCCTGGTCGATCACTCTCGATCCGGCAAGATACCAGTGGGACCCAAACGGTGCTTTTCAAGTCAATTTGACCCGCCTGTCTGATGGCAAGAGCTGGTCGTTTGACAGATCCAACACCGATGCATCCGGCCGTTTCTTCAACGCGAACTTCGACCGCTACGGTGTGGACAACTGCTTCATCTTCCGCCCCGAGCCGGGTTCCGTGTCCTACCAGGCTGGCGATGAGTTTGACGTTGCGCTTTCCGGTGCAATCACCGATAAGAATACTGGCGCGCCGGCGACTGTAAGTTATCGCACGCAATTCATGTCGCTAGGTCACTCCTCCTTCTACTTCGCTGAAGGCTACACCGGTGACAACTTCGCCGAGTACCTCTGCATAGGAAACCCCGACAACAGCAGCGCAACGACCAACGTCACCTACATGTTCTCGGACGGCACTACCAAGGACGCCATCTACCAGGTCCCCGCAAACTCCCGTTTCACCGTGAACGTAAACAGCGAGGTGGGGCCGGGCAGGGAAGTATCCATGAGGGTGTTATCGAATACACCTAATCTGGTGGCTGAACGTCCGATGTACTTCAACTACAACGGTCAATGGTCGGGTGGCTCGGACGCGATGGGCGCTCCCTCTTCCTCCAAAGAGTGGTACTTCGCGGAAGGAACCACGTTGCCCGGCTTCGATGAGTACATAACGGTACAGAATCCGGGGACCCAGACTGCCAACTTGACCTTCCACTATATGGTGGAGGGAGATGGAGAAAAGGACTTCTCCGGACAGGTGAATCCCAACTCCCGGGCCACGTTCAAGACCAGGGACCAGGTTGGAGACAACAAGAATATAAGTCTCAACCTGGAGAGCGACCAGGACATAGTGGCCGAACGCCCCATGTACTTCAACTACCAGGGGCTGGCAGGCGACAACTGGACCGGGGGCCACGACGTGGTGGGGGCTAATTTCCCCGCAAATAGCTGGTCCTTCGCCGAAGGGACCACGCGCGCGGGGTTCGAGGAGTGGCTCTGCTTGCAGAACCCGGGCGCAAGCCCCATCAAGGTTAACGCCACCTATCAGCTAGGCCCAAACCAGGGTAAACCCGTAGCCAAAACCTACACCGTGCCGGCCCGGCAGCGCTTGACCGTATCGGTGAACAAAGAGATTGGGCCGGAGAAGGACTGTTCCGTCTACCTGAACTGCTTATCCGACTTCATAGCCGAGCGACCCATGTACTTTCTCTACCACGGGGCATGGACCGGAGGACACGATGTGCTGGGGGCGAACAGAGCTGTGACCACGTGGTTTTTCGCGGAGGGCTGCACCGCCGACAACTTCGAGGAGTGGCTCTGCCTGCAAAACCCGGGCAACGATACGGCCAACGTGACCATAACCTACTACCCGCAATGGGGATCACCCAGCAGTCAGTCGAAGACCGTAGCGCCCAACTCCAGGCTCACGGTCGATGTCAACGATGACGCCGGCCGGGGTATGGAGGTATCCGCGAAGGTCACCTCCGACAAGCCGATCGTTGTCGAGAGACCGATGTACTTCAACTATAACGGATGGACCGGCGGGCACGACGTGGTCGGGTTCGCGCCGTAGTGCGTTATAGATCGGTAGAATATACGTGGAACGGAAATGACCGACTCGGACTCATTCACATGCGCCATTGGAGGCTCAGATGAATGAGAAACGGTTAAGAGACTGGTGGAAAGACCTTTCGATTCCGAAGAAGTTCCTCGCCGTGATCCTTCTCTTGGCTCCCCCTGTGCTTGCCTGGTCATGTTATCTCTGGATAGTGAGCATGCATGGGGGACTCGGCTTCTTCCGCGTGATGGGCAACTTCAGAAAGACTTTCTTTGTCTTTGGCTTTGCGTGGATTGCCATCTCATTCCTCCTTATCGCTATTATGGTTCTTAAATTCAGACCATTTGTGATGAGCAAGAAGTACCTGGGAAGGTCGCTTTCAGTCATATTGGTGCTGCTTCTCATTATGGGCATCGCGGGTCCCATAACGTTTTACGTGGTTATCGAGGCTTATCGCATCGCCAGGAGTGGGGACAAGGCGCCGCAGCTTCTGGTCGCCGACGGCCATGGCTCGACCGGTATACCCAATATGGCGGTTTGCTTCTGGACCGACAATCCAACCAGGAACACTGTAGCCTGGGGGAAGAAAGGCTCAACGGGTGCCACCATTCGCGAGGAAAAGCCCGGCAGCCAGCACGCATTTAACCTGGTTGACCTCACCCCGGCAACGCATTATTGGTACCGCATAAATGACGGGAAGCAGTATTCGTTCGTCTCACCCCCGGCCAGCGGGGCCATCAGGTTCGCCGCGGTGGGTGACGCTCATTTTGGCAGCCGCAACCCTGATGCCAGCTCGCAGTTCGCTCTCAAGATACTGGATACCGTGACCCGAAACCCCGGCGAGTATGCCATGTTCATCGGGCTGGGCGACATGGCCGACCACGGCTTCAGGGACATCACCTGGAAAAGACTATTCGATAGCTTCTCCCCTTACAGCACTAAGATTCCGTTCCGGCCTTTTGCGGGCAACCACGACACACTTATGGATAACGCTCACCACTACCAGGAATACATGTATCCGGACCCGATGAAGCTGCAAAGTGGAACGAAGCTTTACTACAGGGTGGACGTCGGCCCCGTCCATTTCTTCATGCTCGATCTGGAGTGGGGGACGGACACCTTCTCGTCCGCGCAGAGGAAATGGCTCGAGAGCGAACTTTCAAAGGTTCCGGCAGGTGACTGGAAGATAGTGATGAGCCACTGCTTCTACTACTCTTCCGGAAGCATGGAATACGGTTGGCCGTGGTACGACGACAAGCAGACCATAGACGCTATCACGCCCATCATTAAGAAATATGACGTCGACCTGGTAATCGGCGGTCACAATCATCACATGGAACTGCTCCAGAAGGATGGCATCCCTTACTTGGTTGTGGGCTCCTTTGGAGGTGTACCGGACCCAGAGCCCCTTTACGTCTCTCCGGCCAGCCTCTGGAGGAAGTTCGGACAGTACGGCTTCCTCGATGTGACTGTCGACGGGAGCAAAGCATCGATGAACTTCAGGGATCCTGAAGGGCAGGTCCTAAAGAGCGCGGTTTGCGAAAAGGGCAAAGGGCTCGTCGAACCAGAACCCTGACAAAGGAGCTGAAACAGGAGGAAGGGACAAGGACGGATCCGTGTAAACAACGATACACATCCCAGCGGTTCGGCCACTGCTCGTGATTCTGCTAAGTCACGTACTGTCATAAAGGCCCTCAGTAAGTACGAAGGTTTGTATATGCTCTTCTTAGGAGCAACAGGACTATTCAAGAACCCGCTTAGCCACAGGGACCTCGACCTAGATAACTCCACAGAGGCCTACGAACTCGTTGGTTTTGCGGACCTCCTGCTTCGGATTATCGAGAGCAGACGGTCACTAGCACAGCCGGATAGGATCTAGAAAGACGCTATAGTGAAGTCTGATGCGTCAACTGTTGCTTCGCTGTCCTGCCCGAGCCGCCGGTTGCCTGTCGGCAAATATACTCGCGTTTTGAAGCGCTATTTGCAAGAAACCGGGCCGGGTCAGGGGACGCGGGCGTCTTCCTCGCTCGACACGGGCGGGGAGAGGACCGCGTCCTCGGGAACCTCATGGGATGGGTAATTCCTCATTGCGATCAGGCCGAACGCGCCCGCCGCTATAGCTGCCAAGCCGCCGACCGCGACCGCCCAACGCGGGCTTGCATGCTCTCCGATCCAGCCGATGACTGGACCGCCTATGAACGTCGAGCCCAGGAAGGCGACCGTCCACAGGGACATGACCCTGCCGCGCATGGCCTGGTTGCTCTCGAGTTGCAGCACGGTGTTCCCGAGAGCGTAGAACATGATCGAGAACACTCCCACCAGTGCCATCGCTATTATTGCGACCGAGATGCGTGGTGAAAGAGCGACCGTTATCATCCCGAGGCCGAAAGCGAAGGCAGCCCAGAGCAGCCCCCGCGGTGCGGTCCTATTCCGGCCCGCCGCGAGCAGGCCGCCTACGACGGCGCCCGCCCCCATGGAGCAGGTCAGCCAGGCATAGGAGCTCGCGTTCCCGTGGAAGGTGATTCTCGCCAGGAGTGGCAGCGTGACCCCGAACTCGTAGGTCAATGTCCCGATAATGGCCATCATTATGAGGACATCGCGCAGCACGGGGGTGGCTTGCACGTAGCGCAGGCCTTCGCGCAACTGGCCTTTTGCCCGAGCGACAGGCTCCACTGACTCGAGGTCTGCGCCATGCATCAGGAGAAGGCAGGCGAGCACCGCGGCGAAAGAGGCGGCGTTCAAGAAGAAACACCAGCCGATACCGAGGGTTGCTATCACGACAGCAGCGATAGCCGGACCGATGACGCGCGTAAGGTTCACCTCGATGGAGTTCATAGACACAGCGTTTTTCAGCTCGTTGTGCCCGGCGAGCTCGTGGATGAACGACTGGCGCGTCGGGTTGTCGATCGAGTTCACGAGACCGAGCGTGGCAGCAAGAACGTAGATCATCCAGAGCCTCACTGCGCCCGTGACTACCAGGATCGCGAGGATGAGGGCGAGTATCCCGGAGCAGGACTGAGTGATGTAAAGGATGTTGCGCTTGTGGAAGCGGTCGGCGACGACGCCTCCCCAGGGCGCGAGCACCAGCAGCGGCAGGTACTGCAGCGCGACAACGAAGCCGAGCGCCGTGCCGGAGTGGGTGATCTTCAGCACGAGCCAGGATTGCCCGATCACCTGCATCCATGCGCCCGAGAGTGATATGCCCTGCCCGATGAAATAGAGACGGTAGTTGCGAATCTTCAACGACGAGAAGGTGTCGCGGCCGAGGTTTTTAAGCGGACCGGCTATCTGGACTTTTCTGGACATGATCAGGCTGACCTACTCGGTAGACATTTCGAGGCGAAAGGACAGGCAGGCTCTACGGCGCATCCGATCTGACTTTATTATAAGTGAAATACTCAGCCGATCCCAAACCGCCTGAGCAACTCGTGATGTTTGAGTCGTAGACCTCTTTCGCTAGCACAATATTCTGACTCCCGGTGAACCTGGTTATCTGTCGGCCGATGATATAGAACCTGTCGGGAACGGGGTCGCCAGTCAGCACTGGACTGAGCTGTTCCTGGATGTCTTCGACCAGGCCTCGCTGGTAGTGGTACTCGAGCGGCTTCCCCTTCATCTTTGCTCCTCCTTTCCTTCAAAGGAAATGCGCTTCATTTCATTTGTAGCCCGCCCAAAGCACGGCGAAGGGTGACGCTGTCATAGGCCGAGGAGCGAAGCGTCTGCAATTATGCAATTGTCTAGCGTCTTCTCAAATACCTACAAAGAGGGAAAAACACGTGGCCTGGAGGTGACGTGGAGCGGTCGGTCGGCGAGCATGCCGAAGAATCCAGTCAACCGTGCCTGAAAGGCCGGAATCGGGCTAGAATGTTGGCGTTGGAGGAGGCAACATGGGGAATACCGAATAAAGCTGTAAGAGCAATTGGACGATAGCTATTACCGAGAAGGAAGGTAACAGCCAAAACAGCCGGTCACCATTCAGGACACGACGTCAAACAGGCAGAGACAACACGGTGACACGAAGGGGGCGGCATACGACTATCTTGAGAAAACAGATGTTTATAGCAATAGATCATAAATAGATTGAAGACCGTACGTTATAAAGGAGAATAAATTGTGAAAACACTAAGTAAGATGCGATTTATACCGTTACTACTAACACCATTACTGGTACTGGTAGTAGTTATGATGGTAGCACCTGCAACGAGTATGGCAGCCCAACTGCCAGTGAATCTCAGAACAGCCTCCACCTATGCGTTATTGGCCGGCTCGGCAATCACCAGCACGGGACCGACCACAATTAATGGAGATGTGGGGGTGCATCCAGGTACTGCGTTCACCCGTGGGGTACCACCCGCAATAGTGAACGGGACAATACACCTGGGTGACGCCGCTGCGGGGCAGGCCAAGGCCGATCTGCTAACCGCATATAACGATGCCGCTGCAAGGGCACCGGTTACTACTGTTGGAACTGAGCTTGGTGGGACTACCAGGACTCCGGGCGTCTACAAGTCAGCCGCCGGCGATTTCGGGATAACGGGCACTCTCACGCTCGATGCCCGGGGCGACCCCGATGCGGTCTTCATATTCAAGACCGCCTCCACGCTTGTCACGGCAACACACAGTAACGTTAACCTCATCAACAATGCCAAGGCCTCCCATATCTATTGGCAGGTCGGAAGCTCCGCGACCCTGGCAACAACCTCTCATTTCGAGGGAAACATCCTGGCACGGGCATCCATCACGGCGAAAACCGGTTCGACGGTGAAGGGGCAGTTGTTGGCACTGACTGGTGCGGTCACGGTAGACTCCATTACCGGCACAAATCCT
>Ga0209745_1000755_pt1 | contig 19389 bp, 16 predicted proteins | sample BarGraNGADG00312_FD_184495 | JGI IMG/M metagenome (GOLD analysis project Ga0209745, IMG submission 184495) | Arctic peat soil microbial communities from Barrow, Alaska - Barrow Graham LP Ref core NGADG0004-312 (SPAdes) (version 2) | ecosystem: Environmental > Terrestrial > Soil > Wetlands > Peat...
GTATCGCTGTTGGCCTTGTGGTGTCCCTTGGCGTTGCCCCGGTGCTTCCGTCCTACGCCGACACCCCCACCCCGACCCCCATCGCGGCGAGCGCAACGCCGTCGGCGTCCACCGGCTCCGACACCGACACCGATACCCCGGACGTCGTGCCCGACAACTCGCGCCAGGCGTGGGCGCTCGGCGGAGCAGGCGTGGTGGCCCTGATCGCCGCTGCTGTCGTCTTCCTGCGTCGCCGCTGACGCCTCACGCGAGCTGATTCAGCTCGACGACCACCTTCCGGAACACCTCACCGAAGCCTGCCAGTACGCCAGCGTTGGGATCCGGGACGCCGAACACAGCAGTCCCGTGACGCAGCCGGGCATCTGCCAACGGGGCGAGGTCGGGGTGTGCCAGCACCGCAGCGACGGCAGCCCGGTCACCGCCCAGCACCAGTGCCTCGAGCGAGCCCACGGCCGGCAGCAGCACCTCGGCGACATCCTCGGCCGCTGCGTCGAACGACTTCCCGGCCTGGTTGGCGCGGCGCCGCGCATAGCGCTGCTGCGACCAGCCGCCGGCCTTCGTCCGGCCCTGCACGTAGTGGTGGCCGTGCCGTCCGGTGACAAGTCGGGACCCCTCGAAGATGCCGACGGCATGTGCCTGTCGTCGGGCGATCACTGCCCCGACCCTGCGCTCCTTCGTGGCCTCCGCAACCAGTGCTGCCAGCGGGTCGCCCTCGGGAAGCGGTCCCCAGGCCAGCGGGAATGCTGCCTCAGCACCGTCCGGCGCATGCAGGGTGACTCGATCGGGTGTCACGTCGACTGCCGCGACGCCGTGGCGTTCGGCAAAGCCCGCGAGCCAGCCGGCCAGACGTTCGGGCGCGACGCCGATGATGCGCGGTCCCGGCTGCGGTGTCATGGCTATAGTCTGGCTTCCGAATCGCAGGGGAGGAGGGAATGATGAGCGACCTCATCGACACCACCGAGATGTACCTGCGAACCATTTACGAGCTCGGTGAGGAAGGCGTGCCCCCGTTGCGCGCCCGGATCGCTGAGCGACTCAGGCAGAGCGGGCCCACCGTATCCCAGACCGTTGCCCGGATGGAGCGCGACGGGCTGGTCTCCGTGCACCCCGACCGTCACCTGGTGCTGAGCCCGAAGGGCGAGCTGCTGGCCGCCCGGGTGATGCGACGCCACCGGCTGGCCGAGCGCCTGCTCACCGACGTGATCGGGCTGGAGTGGCACCTCGTCCACGAGGAGGCCTGCCGCTGGGAGCATGTGATCTCCACCGACGTGGAACGCCGCCTTGTCGCGATCCTCGACCACCCGGTGAGTTCGCCCTACGGCAACCCCATTCCTGCGCTGGAGGAACTGGGGGTAGACGCGGCGGCGGAGTCGTTCCTCGAGGGCGCCGAGCAACTATCCCTGCGGCTTGGGGACGGGCGCGAACACGACGTGGTTGTCCTGCGCATGAGCGAGGCCGTCCAGAACGATCCCGACCTGCTCGCAGCGCTCCGTGACGCCGGTGCGAAGCCGGGGTCCCCGGTGCGTGCGGCAGTGGTGGGACGTAACCTCGTGCTCGGGTCGCGCGACAACGAGGTGACCCTGCCAGGCGAGGTGGCAGAACACCTCTTCGTCGCCATTGCCTGATCGGCTGGGGGGAATACCGGGCAGGGTGTCCGGCGTTCATTGCACGTACCCCGATGGATAGGAAACCCATGGCAACCACAGCGCTGACCGAGGCCGAGTTCGGCCAGACCATCAGTGAGAACGGCATCGTCTTCGTCGACTTCTGGGCCGACTGGTGCCCGCCGTGCAAGATGTTCGGCCCGGTGTTCGAAGCCGCGTCCGACGCACACCCCGACGCGGTCTTCGCGAAGATCGACACCGATGACCAGCGCGAGCTCGCCGGCGGCCTTGGGATCAGCTCGATCCCCACCCTGATGGCGTTCCGTGACGGCTACCTCGTCTACCGTGAGGCCGGTGCCCTGAACAAGTCCCAGTTCGAGAAGCTCGTCCAGCAGGTCAAGGACCTCGACATGGAAAAGCTCAAGGCTGAGGCCGAGGCAGCCAAGGCAGCAAGCTGAGAAACACGCCTTCCGTGTCACCCATTGGGGTGACACCGCTTCGAGGTCGACCTATACTCGAAAGTGGTTCCTGCCCCATCCCCCCGGGCAGGAACCACTATTTTCTCGCTGGCCCGGCGTGGGTGGCGGCCCCGCCGGCCAGTTGAGTTGAGGAATTCAGCGCAGGTCGCCCGAATTTCAGCGGCCGATGCCCGCGGCGATGATGCTGGTCACGATCACGGAGGTGATGGTGACGGTGGAGAACCCGGCCACGATCATCTTCGGCAGGATCTCGCCCTCGATCGCAGCCGCCTCCTCCGGCGACTCGCCGGCTCCCTTTGCAGCCTCCTGCGACAGGATCATCGTGCCCGGGAAGCCGTAGAGCGCCGTGAGCCCGATCGCGATCGACATGGGGATGCTGTAGCCCAGCAGCTTGCCCACCACCAGCGAGAACACGGCGATCCCGACAAGACCGCCACGACGAACGTGTTCAGGGTGCCGTTGGTGAGGTTGTTGATCCCGATGCTGAGCAGGACGGTCACGCCGACACAGAACAGGGTGCCACGGGTGGTGCGCAGGAAGGACGGCAGCCTGCCTTCTGCGGCCGGACCCGCCTCCGCGACCACCGGTGCCTCCAGCCGTCCGGCGCGGTATTCGTCCTTCAACCGGGCGGCCTCGCGGCGCAGCAGCAGCGAGGTGAGCGGGAACCCGAACAGGCCCTGCAGTGCGGCGATCAAACCGGGAAAGCGGCGACGGTTGTCAGCCCGACACCGAGGGCGGCCTCCTGGATATCGATAACTATCGCTCGTCCAGTAGAGACGGCGGTGGAGGGCGACCGCCGTCGGTGACGCCTCCAAGAAGGGTCAATCGATTTAGCCAGAAGGGCTCCCGGCGGCACTGAACGTTCACTAGGCTGCTGAATCCTGGACCAGGTGTGAGCACGGAAGGCGACCCATGGACGTGAGCTTCCCGGACGTAACCGATCTCGATGCTGTCCCCACTGGTGACATGCCCGGCGACAAGGTGCAGATCACGCCGGGCCACGTCGCCGCGGCGCGCAGCATCTTCCCCCAACTGTGGCGCCTGCTGGAACCGGTGCTCGCTGCCAGTCCCCACCACCGCGCCGTGGTCTCCGTCCACGGTGGCTCAGGGGTCGGCAAGTCCGAGATCGGCTCGCTCCTGGCCCACGGGCTCAACGCCCTCGGCGTCGGCGCCTACGTCCTGTCCGGCGACAACTACGCGCGCCGCGTCCCCTCAGCCAACGACGCCGAGCGGCTGCGCACCTTCCGCGTCGGAGGCTTACAGGGCCTGGCGGCCCGGCAGGACTACGACGACTCCGTCCGTACCGAGCTTGCTGCGCTGCAGGCCCTCGACGCCGATGCCGACCCCCGGCAGGTGGCGGCGCATCCATGGCTGGCGACCTACCAGAAGGCCGGACGCGCGGCGCTGGCCGGCTACCTCGGAACCCCCAGCGAGCTGGACTTCGACGAGGTCAACCGCATCCTCGCCGCCTTCCATGACGGAGCCGACAGCCTGCTGCTGAAGCGGATGGGCCGCACCCCGGACGCCCTCTGGTACGAAGAGGTGGACGTCTCCGGCACCCGGGTGATCGTCGTGGAATGGACGCATGGCTCCAACGAGCACCTCGTCGGGGTCGACATCCCGATCCTGCTGAACAGCACGCCGGAGGAGACGCTGGCACACCGTCGTGCCCGCAGCCGGGACAGGGCGGTGGACAGCCCGTTCACAACGATGGTGCTCGAACTCGAACAGGCACGCCTACGGTCGCAGGCATACCGCGCGGCGATCATCGTCGCCCGCTCGGGCGAACTGCTCGACTACGACGGCTACCTGAGATCCATGGGCGCCGACCTTCCCGCTGCCGGCACCATGCTGAACGTCTATCCCGACAGCATCGGCGGCACCCTCGCCGACCTGGTCGCGTTCATCCGGCGTCCCGAACTGAAGGACGTGTTCAGCTCCGCCTACCTGTTGCCGAGCGTCTTCAACTCCGACCTCGACCGCGGCTTCTCCGTCATCGACTACAACCTGAGCGACCGGTTCGCGACGCGCGACGACCTCGCTGCGCTGGCCGAGGAGGGCATCGACTTCACGTTCGACTTCATCCTCAACCACGCATCGGTGCTGTCACCGCAGTTCCAGGACATCATCGCCAACGGTGAACGCTCCGCGTACGCCGACTTCTTCATCGACTGGAACGCGTTCTGGGCCGGCAACGGCGAGCTCACCCCGGGAGGCTACGTCGAGCCGCACCCTGAGCTGATCAAGGACATGTTCTTCCGCAAGCCAGGCCTGCCGATCCTGATGGTCCGGCTGCCGGATGGCAGTGAGAAGCCGTACTGGAACACCTTCTACCAGGAGGTGCGCTACACCGTCCCGGATACCCAGGACCTCATGGCCGCCACCGGCCTGCAGTACGGCGCCGCAGAGGTTCTGGCCGGCCGGCTCGCCGCCGTCCTCAACTCCCGCGGACGCCCGGCTGACGCCGACTTCACCGGCTACGAGGCCGTGCGCGACCGCGTGGTCGACCTCGTCGAGTTCCGACGCCGCTACCTGGGCCAGATGGACCTCAACATCAAGAGCCCGCTGGTCTGGGAGTTCTACGCCGACACCCTCGACAAGCTGGCCGCCTACGGCGCCCAGATCGTCCGGCTGGACGCCTTCGCCTACGCGCCAAAGGAACCGGGGCTGAAGAACTTCCTCAACGACCCGGGCACATGGGACCTGCTGGCGCGGGTGAAGGCGCTGGCCGAACGTCGGGGCCTGTTGCTGCTGCCGGAGATCCACGCCACCTACGCCGAGGGCATCCACGCCGCCATCGCTGCCAAGGGTTTCCTGACCTACGACTTCTTCCTTCCCGGACTGGTTATCGACGCCTTCGAGAACGCCGACGCCTCCGTGCTGAAGCGCTGGATCGGCGAGCTGCTCGGCCAGCAGATCCGGACGGTGAACATGCTCGGCTGCCACGACGGCATCCCGGTGCTGGACCTGAAGGGACTGCTGCCGGACGAGCGCATCCAGGCGCTCATCGCGACCATCAAGGGCCGGGGCGGCTACGTGAAGGACCTGCATGGCGCGAAGAACATCTACTACCAGGTGAACGCGACCTACTTCAGCGCACTGGGGGAGAGCGAGGCCCGGCTACTGCTTGCCCGCGCGATCCAGCTGTTCATGCCGGGCAAGCCGCAGGTCTGGTACCTCGACCTGTTCGCCGGCCGCAACGACCACGCTGCGGTGGATCGCGCGGGCGAGGGCGGGCACAAGGAGATCAACCGCACGAACCTGTCAGCTGAGGCCGTTACCGCAGGCCTCGACCAGCCGGTGGTCACCCGCCAGCTGGAACTGCTGCGCTTCCGCAACACCTTCGGCGCGTTCGGTTTCGACGCCACCTGCGAGCTGGCGGAGACCAGCCCCCATACGCTGCGGATCAGCTGGCGCAGGGGCGGGCTCACCGCCACCCTCGACGCCGACCTCGCCGCGGGGACCTTCACGATCGCCGCCGTCGGAGAGGACGGCTCCGAGCGGACCATCTAGCCCTCACCCGGAGAACGAAAACGTCCTCCCGGCGAAGAATGGGGACGGTTCTCATTTCCCGCCAAGTTGAACCGTCAACTTGGTGCGAAAAGAGAACCGTCCCCAATTCCCGCAGTCCCGGTCAGGAGAGCGGGTAGGCGACGTAGGCGAACCGGCGGCTGTCCGGTGCCCAGCTCGGCACGTTGATGGTGCCCTGGCCGCCGAAGAGCTGGACGACGTCGCTGCCGACGCCGCCTGGCCCGAGCAGGCGGATGACCACGTCGAGGTCGGCGGGGTGGCCAAGCGTCCCCGTCGGGAAGCTGATGTAGACCACCTGGGTGCCGTCGGGGGAAACGTGCGGGAACCAGTTCACCCGTTCGTCGTCGGTGAGTTGCTCGATGCCGGAGCCGTCCAGCCGCATCCGGAACAGCTGCGCATGGCCCGCCACGTCCGAGCCCCGCTCGGAGTTGAAGTAGATCCACTCCCCGTCCGGGCTGAACACCGAGCCGTCGTGGGAGGCTTCGCTGTTGGTGAGCTGGGCGTCCGGCCCGCCGTCCGTTGGCACGGTGTACACGTTCGTCCGGACGCCTCCGTCGGGCAGCAGGTCCATGCCGATGTAGGCGAGCAGGCGCCCGTCGGGGGACACCCCGTGCAGGAAGCGGATGAACCCCGGCCCGCGGTCGTTCGACACGCGCCGCGACGTGCGGGCCGTCAGGTCGACATGGTGGAGGTACCGTCCGGGCTCAGCACGTGGTCGTTGTTCAGCAACGGCAGGCCCGGAACCACGATCGGCTCGAGCTCGCCGCCGGCGGCGAGGACGCGCTGCAGCAGGCCATCACCGTTGACGATCAGCCAGTCGCCGTCCACCGTCCAGTTCGGCGCCTCGAACAGCATCGACGTCGACTCCGCCACCAAGGTGCTGGCGCCGGTGGCCAGGTCATAGGTGAACAGCTGCGAGCGCTGTCCCGGCTGCAAGGTGCGGGCCTGCTGTTCCATTGCGATCCTCCTCGTCGTGGCCACGTCGCCGCCAGCTGATCGGCGACAGTCGGTCGCCTCCGCGCCCACGATATGGCACTCTTTGGGAGCGATCTCACGAAGGCGGCTTGCGGGCGGCAGGAGAATCGCACGAGCCCGATGAAGAAGGAGAGCGTCATGAGTCTTGGCGGTTGGGAATGGGTCATCATCGCTGTCGTGGCGCTGCTGCTGTTCGGTGGTGCGCGGCTGGCCAACTTCGGCAAGGGCGCCGGGCAGGCGATCCGCGGCTTCAAGGACGAGATCAAGCCCACCTCCTCTGACGACGCCGCGAAGCCGTCCGACGACGACGCCGGCCCGAAGGCCTGATTCGAGGAAATCCCGTGGCCTCTGCCCGGGTGCGGAGTGCCGGGGCCGGGACCTGGCCGGGCCGACCTTCCGTCCGGTCCGTTGCGGATGCGGCCGTGCGCCATCCGGTGCGCTGAGGCGTCCCTGTGCAGCCTCGACGCTGTGTGAGCGTCGGTTCCGCCCGCATATGTATCGGGCCGATAACGATCAGCGCAAGAGGCTGATAATTTTGCATGAGAGCCGATGAGAGCGTTTGCGGTCTGTGCTAGCTTGCCTGCAGTTGGCTGCAACGCTGCGTTGGTGGCGGGTCCTCAGGACAGCAGCCGACACCTGGTTGGATCGGGGTCGTCGGGGTCAAGGAGGACTCGTGGGGCAGGGTTGGCTGGATCTGGCTGAGGCCACGTGGACAGTGCGCGCGGACGCGTCCGCCCGAGGCTGGCCAACGGTCCCCGAGGATCTTCGTAACCAACTCGCCGCGGGTATTCCGGCCACCGTGCCTGGTGTGGTGCACACCGACCTGCTGGCTGAGGGCCTGATCGACGACCCGTATCTCGGCACCGCTGAGGCCGACCAGCACTGGGTGGGCCAGCAGGCCTGGACCTACCGTGCCGAATTCGAGCTCGCCGGCTACGCCGACGAACTGAAGGCCGAGTTCTGCGAGCTGCTCTGCGACGGCCTCGACACCATCGCGGAGGTGTTCTGCAACGGCACATCGGTCGGCGGCTCGGTCAACATGCACCGCCGCAACATCTTCTCCGTCGGGAACCTGCTCCATGTCGGAACGAACGTCATCGAGGTCGTCTTCGCGCCCGTGCTGGAGTACACCGCGCAGATGGCGGCACTGGTCGGCGAGCGGATCCACGTCGAGCGCGACCCGTACAACCTGGTGCGCAAGATGGCCTGCAACTTCGGCTGGGACTGGGGGCCGCGCCTGATCACCGCCGGCATCTGGAAGACCATCGGCCTGCGCAGCTGGGACACCGCCCGCATCACCGACCTCGCCGTCTTCGCCACCGCCACCCCGAACGGCTCCGGCGGCTGGGACGGCGAACTGCGCGTGCACGTCCAGGTGTCCGGAAGCACCAGGTTCGCAGCCCTCACCGTGCGGGTGCACGGAGTCGGCGCGACCCACGCCGACGCTGAGGCAGGAGTGTCGGCGGAGGACTGGACGGAGATCGTCGTACCGATCAGCGACATCGAGCCGTGGTGGCCGCACACCATCGGCGACCAGCCGCTCTACAACGTCGACGTGATGCTCCACAACGACGTCGCCGTCCTCGACGAGGTGCGGCGCGAGACCGGCTTCCGCAGCATCGAGCTCGACACCACGCCGGACGCCGACGGCACCGGTGAGACCTTCGGCCTGCGGATCAACGGCGAGCTGGTGTTCGTCCGTGGCATGGACTGGATCCCCGACGACTGCTTCCCGAGCCGGATCACCCCCGAGCGTTACCGCGAGCGGGTGCAGCAGGCCAAGGACGCCAACGTCGACCTGCTGCGTATCTGGGGCGGCGGAATCTACGAGCAGGCCGACTTCTACAAGGCTTGCGACGAGCTGGGCGTCATGGTGTGGCAGGACTTCTGCCTCGCCTGCGCGGCCTATCCCGAGGAGGAGCCGTTCCGCTTCGAGGTCGAGGCGGAGGCCCGCGACAACGTGATCCGGCTGTCGGCCCACCCCTCGCTGGTGATCTGGAACGGCAACAACGAGTGCATCTGGGGCTTCCACGACTGGAACTGGGCAGAGCAGCTCGGTGACCGTACGTGGGGCGCCGGCTACTACTACGACCTGTTCCCGCAGGTTGTCGCGGAGCTCGACCCGTCCCGTCCGTACTGGCCCGGCAGCCCGTCGTCTGGTCCGGCAGAGGCGGCCAGGGGCCTGCACCCCAACGACATGAATTACGGCTGCGTGCACATCTGGGACGTCTGGAACGAGCGCGACTACACCGGCTACGACGCCTACTCCCCGCGATTCGTTTCCGAGTTCGGCTATCAGGGCCCCGCCACCTGGGCCACCTGGGCCCGCACGCTAGCCCCGGAGGACCGCAGCGCCACCTCCGGGTCGATGCTGGTACACCAGAAGGCCGCCGGCGGTAACACCAAGCTCAACAACGGCGTCGTCGGCCACCTGCCCGCTCCTGGTGAGGGCGCCGAGGACTTCGACGAGTGGCTGTTCGCGATGCAGTTGCAGCAGGCCCGCGCGGTGCGTTACGGCATCGAGCGGTGGCGTTCGCTGCGTGCTCGCTGCCTCGGCTCGATCGTGTGGCAGCTCAACGACTGCTGGCCGGTCACGTCGTGGGCAGCCCTCGACCTCGGCACCAACGCTGCCGGACAGCCTGTCGCTCGCCGCAAGCCGCTGTGGTACGCGGTGCGTTCGGCCTACGCCGACCACGCGATCACCCTGCAATCCGAGCCCGAGGGCCGACGCCTCGCGCTGGTCAACGACGGCGTCGAGGACTGGCACGCCACCGGTGCCGTCGAACTGCGTCGCCTCGGCGGTGAGGTGCTGTGGACGCTACCGCTGGACGCCGTTGTCCCGACCCGCGACCGCGTGGACGTTGCCGTCGACGCCCCGGTACCCGATGACGCAGCAGATCTCGCCCTCGTTGTCACCGTCGCCGGCGCGGAACGGTACGTGAAGCTCCTCGTCGAGGACGTCGCGGCAGCGATCCCCGCGCCCGCCTTCGAAGCGACGGCCACGGCGACAGCAACCGGCGCTGCCGTGACGGTGGTGGCAGGCAGCTTCCTGCGGACGCTGTGCCTGTTCGCCGACCGCGTCGCCGAGGACGCAACGACCGACACCATGATGGTCGACCTCTTCCCCGGCGAATCCCACATCTTCGACGTGGTCGGAGACCTCAAGGGCATCGAGCTGTCCACGCTCACCTGCCCGACAGTGCTGCGTTCCCTGACCGTCCCGCTCTCCCTCGGAGCCGCCCGGGAGAGATGAGCGCGCAGGCCCGATCCTCGCCGGGCACCTTCAACCGAACTCAAGTCAACGAAGACTCAACAACACCAACGGACCCCGGAGCGGGGCCAGTCAACAGGAGGAACTCAATGTCAGATTCCGTCTTCGAAAAGCCGTCTCGCCGCTCGTTCATCAAGATCGGCGGCCTGGCGATCGGTGGCCTCGCCCTCGCGGCGTGTGCACCGAAGGCCAGCACCGGCTCCACCGGCGCAACCGGTGGCACGGAAGCCAAGCTCGGCGTCGGCAACAACGGCCAGGTCGGCAAGGGCCGCGCCGGCGCCACCGGTGACAGCCTGCTGATCGCGGGCTTCCAGTGGGGGCCCCCGGCCACTTTCAACCCGCTGTCCCCGACAGCCGCCTGGCCGGCAGCAGCCAACGTGATGCAGATCGTGTACGAAACCTTGCTCCGCTGGAACATCGCGACCGGTGAGGTCATGCCTGGCCTTGCCAAGGAGTACAAGCTCGACGGCACCAAGACCATCACCCTGACCATGCAGGACGGCGTCACCTTCTCCGACGCCTCCCCCTGCACCGCCAAGGATGTCGTGGCCTCCTTCGAGCTCGGCAAGAAGAACACCGGCATCTCGACAGCTGCCTTCTGGGCCGCGGCCGACGCCATCGAGGCGCCTGACGACAAGACCGTCGTGGTCACCGTCAGCGCGAAGACCAAGAATGTCGGCCAGGTGTTGCGCATGCTCACCGAGACCTACATCCTGCCGGCGGCCGTGTTCTCGAAGATCGCCGACGACAAGCTGCCCACCGAGATCATGGACAAGCCGATTGGCACCGGCCCGTTCACGCTGAGCAAGGCCGACCAGACCCAGGTCGTACTGGCCCTCAACGAGAAGTACTGGGGCCAGACGTTCTACGGCGGCCTCCCGGTGATGAAGCAGATCATCCACCCGATCTTCAAGTCCAACGAGGACGGCAACATCAAGTTCCAGGCCGGTGAGCTGGACATCATGCAGCAGTTCGTCTCCCAGATCTGGAAGATGTGGGAAGGCGGCAAGCCGGTCGGCACCTACCTCAAGGACAAGCCGTACTACGTCCCGGGTTCGATGCCGATGCTGCTGATGAACACCACCAAGAAGGGCCTCGACAACGCCGTCGTCCGCAAGGCAATCGCCTCTGCCATCGACTACGCCTCGATCGCAGAGACCGCCATGTCGGGCTACTCGGCTGATGTTCAGCCCAGCCTGATCCTGCCGTCCGGCGCGGAGAGCAAGTTCTTCAACAAGGAAGATGCTGCGGCCAACGGCTGGAAGTTCGACGCGGTCGCGGCTGAGAAGCTGCTCACCGACGCCGGCGCGAAGAAGGGCAGTGACGGCGTTTACGTCCTCGACGGCACTCGCCTCGGCCCGTACAAGCTGATCACCCCGACCGGCTGGACCGACTGGAACGCATCCTGCGAGATCATCGCGAAGAGTTTGAAGGCCATCGGCATCGACTGCTCGACCAACTTCCCGCAGCAGGCGGAGACCACCCAGGCCATCCAGGGCGGCTCCTTCGACATGGCGGTCTGGTACGTCTCGGGTGTGAACCCGGCCACCCCATGGGCCCGGTTCAAGGACATCATGAGCCAGTCCGAGGTGCAGCCGATCGGAAAGACCACCTTCGCCAACTACGGTCGCTGGAAGAACGACGCCGTTGAGGCACTGCTCACCGAGGCCTCCCAGGCCACCGATGACGCATCGAAGAAGGCGGCCTACGACAAGCTCGACGCGCTCTACCGCAAGGAAGTGCCCGCCTGCCCGATCATGTACCGTCCCGACGAGTTCTACGAGTACAACGCGACCAACTTCTTCAACTGGCCCGATGAGAAGAACAGCTACGCTCCGCCGATGTTCCGCGGCGCCGGCAATACGTGGATGTACAAGATCAAGAAGATCGCCGGCTGAAGCAGCGACGGTTCTAGGAAAGTTGGATTGCCATGGGTCTACGGCGCTATCTGGCCAACAAGACCATCTGGTATCTGGGTGCGCTGGTGGTAGCAGTGGTTCTGAACTTCCTGCTACCACGGCTCATTCCGGGTAACCCGGTGGACGTGCTCGTCTCGAAGATGGGTCAGGGAGGCCTGTCCTCCGAGGCCCAGCAACGCACGTATGAGGCGTTCATGAGGGAGTTCGGCCTCGACAAGCCGATCTGGGACCAGTTCGTGCTGTACATCACGGGCGTGTTCCATGGGAACTTCGGGGCATCGTTCTCGTTCTACCCGACCCCGGTGTCGAGCCTCATCGCCCAATCGGTGCCGTACACCCTGGCACTCCAACTTCCCGCAATCGTTCTTGGCTGGATCATCGGCAACCTCCTGGGCGCCATCGCCGCCTACAAGGGTGGCGGCTGGGACAAGTCGGTATTCACCACCGCGCTGTTGTTCAACTCCACCCCGTACTACTGCCTCTCGATCATCCTGCTCTACGTCTTCGCCGTGGTACTCGGCATCTTCCCCGTTGGCGGTGCCTACTCCCTTGGCCTCTCCCCGGAGTGGAGTTGGGAATTCTTCTCCGACGCCGTCAGCTACTGGTGGCTGCCCTTCCTGTCGCTCGTGCTGATCAACATCGGCGGGCAGGCCGTCGGCATGCGCTCGATGGCCATCTACGAACTGGGTTCCGACTACGTGAACTACTCACGGAGCCTGGGAATCGGAGATCGGAAGATGACCGGCTACATCTTCCGCAACGCCATGCTGCCCCAGATCACCGGCCTCGCCCTCAGCATCGGCACGATGGTGGGCGGAGCGCTGATCACCGAGTTGGTATTCAGCTATCCCGGGATGGGAACGCTCCTGTTCGGCGCGATCTCCTCCAACGACTACCCGGTGATCCAGGCGGTCACCCTGATCATCACTGTGGCTGTGCTTGTCGCCAACTACATGGTCGAGATTCTCTACGGCTTCATCGACCCGCGGATCCGTGCTTCGAAGTCCGGGGAGAAGTGATATGACGAATATTCAGAGCGCCGCCGTCACTGCAGAGGCCGGGGGTCCACTGGTTCCGGAGGGACTGCCCACCGAACCACAGAAGGCCAAGCCCGCCTGGCGGAGCCTCAACTTCGGCCCACGCATGTGGATCTCGCTCGGCATCATCGGCGCGGTCGCCGCACTGGCTTTCATCGGCCCGTTGTTCTACCCGTACGGGCCGGACGAAAAGGTCGGGTCGCTCTACGACGCCCCGAGCGCTGAGCACATTCTCGGCACGGAGAACTTCGGCTACGACGTGCTCGCCGTGCTGATGGCGAGCGCCCGGAACTCGCTGATTATCGGCCTGCTGGCCGGCACCATCGCTGTGCTGATCGGTGTCGCCATCGGCATCCTTGCCGGCTACATCGGCGGCTGGGTCGAGGAGGCCCTGATGGGTTTCACCAATATCGTGCTGGCGATCCCGTCCATCGTGATCCTGATCCTGATCTCCATCTCGCTGCAGAGCACCAACGTCGCCTTCCTGAAAGGCGTCGTCGGGCTGGCGCTGGTGATCGGCATCACGGCCTGGCCATGGACGGCACGAGCCGTCAGAGCCCAGGCGAGTTCTGTGGCCACGCGGGAACACATCGACGTGGCCAAGCTCTCCGGCGCCCGCACCCCGAGCATCATGGTCCGCGACGTGCTGCCCTATCTGGCCAGCTACGCCGTGATGGCCTGGGTGCTCCAGCTGGCCAGTGCGATCCTCGCCGAGTCCACCCTTTCGATGCTGGGCCTCGGCCCGTCGGGCGCGAACTCGCTGGGCAAGCAGTTGTTCTGGGCGCTGGCCTTCCAGGCTGTGGCCACCGGCGCGTGGTGGGCCTTCCTGCCCCCGACGATCGTGCTGACCATGATCAGCTTCGGCCTGCTCTACCTGCAGTCCTCGCTCGACGAGGTGTTCAACCCGAGGCTGCGCAGGGGCAAGAAGAAGAATCTGGCCAAGGCCGCGGCACGCCGTGAAGAGACGGCACGCAAGCTGGCTGAGCAGAACCAGCGTGTGGAGGTGACTGCATGACCGGCATCCTGATGCGCGCGAGCAACCTGACGGCGGTGTACGCCGCCGACAGCGGCCAGGATGTGCCTGCCGTCGACGACGTCACCCTCGACGTGCCGGAGGGCCAGATCGTCGGCCTCGCCGGTGAGTCGGGGTGTGGCAAGTCGACTCTCGGCAACGCGCTGGCCATGATCGCCAATCCTCCGCTGTACGTCGTTGGCGGCACGATGGAGATCGACGACGAGGTCATCGACCTCAGCACCCTGCACCGTGGCGCCAATGAGGCCCACCGGCCCTACCGTGGTTCCACCGTCTCGCTGCTGCCGCAGGGGGCCATGAACGCCGTCAGCCCGACGCTGCGACTCCGCAACCTCGTCGTCGACGTGATGCGCGCCCATAAGCCCGACACCACCAAGGCTGAAGCGCTCGACAGGGCCACCGACCGGCTGAACATGCTGGACATGCCCACCCGGGTGCTCGACTCCTATGCCCACCAGCTGTCCGGCGGTATGAAGCAGCGCATGGTCACGGTGATCTCGACCCTGCTCAACCCGAAGCTGCTGATCGCAGACGAGCCGACCTCTGCGCTTGACGTGTCCAGCCAGAAGGCGCTCATCGAGATGCTTCTTGCGATGGTGGAGAAGAAGATCATGCGCGGCGTGATCTTCATCACCCACGACCTGCCGGTGCTGTCGATGGTCACCGACCGGCTGGCAATCATGTACGCAGGCAAGATCGTCGAGAACGGGTTGACGGAGGAACTGGTGAACAATGCCAGGCACCCCTACACGTCGGCGCTGCTGTCTTCGGTCCTTGATCCAACAGTGGAGACCAGGACCAAGCACGTCCTGGGAATCCCCGGCTCGCCGCCCAACCTCGCTAATCCGCCCAGTGGGTGCCGCTTCCATCCGCGCTGCCCGTTCGCGATGGACATCTGCAAGACAGAGGAGCCCGCGTTCCTGCAAGAGCGGGACCACGATGTGGCCTGCTGGTGGGCGAACGACCACGCGTACGAAACCGTCCCGATGGAGGTGAACCAGCTGTGAGCGACCTCGACTCCCTTGAGCCGCGCCCAGCGACCGGCCAGCCGGTGCTCTCGGCCACGCATGTCACCAAGCAGTTCCGAGTGTCGGGTGGTCACATCACCGCCGTAGACGACGTGAGTGTCGACTTCCACGCCGGCAAGGTGCTGGCTGTGGTGGGTGAGTCCGGCTCGGGCAAGTCGACGCTGGCCCGGATGCTGCTGCGGCTGATGCCGGTGACGAGCGGCACGATCACCTACAACGGCAAGGATGTCACCCACATAAAGGGTTCCGAACTTCGGGGTTACTGGCGCGACGTGCAGGCGGTCTTCCAGGACCCGTTCTCCTCGTTCAACCAGTTTTACACCGTTGGGCAGACGCTGCGCCGAGGGATGGGCTCGCAGGGCCTGGAGAAGGAGACCCTCGACCAGCTGATCGAGACCTGCCTCGGCTACGTCGGGCTGAAGCCGGCCGACGCCGTGCACAAGTACCCACACCAGCTGTCCGGCGGCCAGCGGCAACGGGTCATGATCGCCCGCGCGCTCATGATGAACCCGAAGGTACTGCTGGCCGACGAGGCCACGTCGATGCTGGACGCCTCGCTGCGCGTGAGCGCCCTGAACGTGCTGCAGGACCTGCGGGCGAACCTCGGCTTGACCGTGCTGTTCATCACCCACGACATTGGGCAGGCCTGCTACCTGGCCGACGAGGTGGTCGTGATGGAGCACGGCCTTGTCGTGGAGCGCGGCACCACCGACGCGGTCATCTTCGAACCGAAGAACGACTACACCAAGCGCCTGCTGGCCGACGTGCCCGACCTGAAGGGGAGCCTCAAGGTCCGCAAGGACGTGTGACACAGGCACCGCAGCCGTAATGCCACCCTGGCGTCCCTCGCCCGGCGGCGGGCGGATGCTGCCCCGTTGAAAGCCCACAATTGAAAGGTCTGCGCATGGGCATCGACTTCCCCGAAGGGTTCCTCTTCGGTTCCGCCACCTCCGCGTACCAGATCGAAGGAGCCGCTGCGGAGGACGGCAAGGAGGACTCGATCTGGGACGTGTTCTGCCGGGTGCCGGGCGCGATCGTCAACGGCGAGGACGCGACCCTGGCCTGCGACCACTACCACCGCTACGCCGAGGACGCGAAGCTGCTGGCAGACCTCGGCATGAGCACGTACCGGTTCTCGGTGTCGTGGCCGCGGGTGCTCGACAGCAACGGTGCCGTGATCGCCAAGGGCATGGACTTCTACTCCCGCCTCGTCGACGAGCTGCTCGCCAACGACGTGGCGCCGTGGCTCACGCTGTACCACTGGGACCTGCCGGCCGCGCTGCCGGGCGGCTGGAAGAACCGCGACACCGCCAAGCGGTTCGTCGACTATGCCGTTGCCGTGCAAGAGCACCTCGGTGACCGGGTACGCACCTGGACGACCCTCAACGAGCCGTGGTGTTCCTCGTTCCTCAGCTACGCAGCGGGCGTCCACGCCCCCGGCGAGACCGACCCGGCCAGCTCGATCGCTGCGGCGCACCACCTGCTGCTGGCCCATGGGTGGACGGTGCTGGCGCTGCGGCAGGCCGACCCCACCGCCAGCCTCGGCATCACGCTGAACTTCACCCCGGCCATTCCAGCCACGCGCAGTGATGCGGATTCCGACGTCGCCCGGCGCGTCGACGGCACGGCCAACCGCTTCTTCACCGACCCGATCTTCACCGGCGCCTATCCCGCCGACGTGCTCAGCGACCTCCGCGAGCTCTGGCCGCCCGGGCTGGTGCAGGACGACGACCTCGCCGCCATCAGCGCCCCGATCGACGTGCTGGGCGTCAACTACTACACGACGAACATGTTCCGGGCCGCCGGTCCGCACGAAGCGGCCGACGGCGCCACCCCGCACATCGCCGCGCCGGACGCCGTCCAGGTGTTGCGGGACCTGCCGTTGACCGAGATGGGCTGGGAGGTGGATCCCGGCGGGCTGCGAGACCTGCTCACCTGGCTGCACACCACCTATACCGGGCCGGCCGGCACGGCACTCGTGATCACAGAGAACGGTGCGGCCTTCGACGACCACGCCGATGCCGACGGCTTCGTCAGCGACGTGGATCGCGTCGACTACCTGCGCACCCACCTGGGAGCCGTCCACGAGGCCATCGCCGCCGGCGGCGACGTGCGCGGCTACCTGGCCTGGTCGCTGATGGACAACTTCGAATGGTCCTACGGGTACAGCAAGCGCTTCGGAGTCGTCCGGGTGGATGAGCAACTGCGACGCATCCCCAAGGCCAGCGCCCTCTGGTACGGCGAGGTCGCCCGCACCGGCCACGTCGACTGACACCGCAGCTGAACAGCACCCCGAACCCGACCGGAACCAAGGAGCCACGCCCATGACCGACATCCAGGCCAAGATCAGCCTCACCGGGGGCGTCGACTTCTGGCACACCCCCGCGATCGAGGACGCAGGCCTCCCCGAGGTGATGCTCACCGATGGCCCGCACGGCGTGCGCAAGCAGAGCGCCGCCTCCGACCACGTCGGCATCAACGACTCCTACCCGGCCACCTGCTTCCCGCCGGCTGTCGGTCTTGCCTCGTCCTGGAACGCAGAACTGCTGGACGCTGTGGGTGTGGCCCTCGGCGAGGAGTGCCGGGCGCTCGGAGTGGGGGTGTTGCTCGGCCCGGGCATGAACATCAAGCGGTCCCCGCTGTGCGGCCGCAACTTCGAGTACTTCGCAGAGGACCCGCTCGTTGCGGGCGTTCTCGCCAGCGCACTTGTGCGCGGCATCCAGAGCCAGGGCATCGGCACCTCGGTGAAGCACTTCGCAGCCAACAACCAGGAGACCGACCGCATGCGCCGGGACTCCCAGATCGACGAGCGCACCCTGCGCGAGGTGTACCTGCGTGGCTTCGCCAAGGTCGTCACGAGCGCCAGGCCGTGGACGGTCATGTGCTCCTACAACAAGGTGAACGGCACGTTCGCCAGCGAGAACCACTTCCTGCTCACCGAGGTGCTGCGGGACGAGTGGGGCTTCGACGGCTTCGTGATGAGCGACTGGGGCGCCGTCCATGACCGCGTCAAGGCGTTGAAGGCAGGCCTCGACCTGGAGATGCCGGCCCATGCTGCCCACGAGGAAGGTGTTCGCAAGGCCCTGGCCGCCGGAGAGATCGACGAGGCCACCATCGAGCAGGCCTACGCCCGCATCGAGCGGGTACTGCGTCTCGCAATCGCCAGCCTCGAGGACGCTCCCGCCAGCTTCGACGTCGACGCCCACCACGGACTGGCCCGCAGGACGGCCGAGCAGTGCATCGTGCTGCTCTCCAACGACGGAGTGCTCCCGCTGGCGCAGGAGACGAAGGTGGCCGTGGTCGGCGAGTTCGCCCGCACCCCGCGCTACCAGGGCGCCGGCTCTTCGCGGGTCAACCCCACGCGCCTCGACAACGCGTTGGACGCCATCACCGCCGTCGTGGGCCACGACGTGCCGTTCGCACCGGGGTTCGTCACAGCGCCCGGCCAGGAGTTGGCGGCGTCTGCGCACCACGACGCCGTGGCCGTCGCCCGCGACGCCGACGTGGTGCTGGCCTTCCTCGGCCTGGGCGAGAGCCACGAGTCCGAGGGTTACGACCGCGGCACCTGTGACCTTCCGGCCGAACAGCTGGCACTCCTTGAGGACATCCTGGCGGTGAACTCCAACGTCGTTGTCGTGCTGAGCAACGGCTCTTCTGTGCTACTGCCGTTCGCCGATCGCGTCCGCGCGGTCGTCGAGGGTTGGCTGCTCGGCCAGGCCGGCGGCCCGGCCATCGCAGACGTGCTGTACGGCGTGGTGAACCCCTCGGGCAAGATCACAGAGACCATCCCGCACCGGCTCGAGGACGTGCCGTCGTTCCTGCACTTCCCCGGAGACACCTCGGGCGTCCGCTATGGCGAGGGGCTGTTCGTGGGCTACCGCGGCTACGATGCCTCCGGCACCGACGTCGCATTCCCGTTCGGGCATGGCCTGTCCTACACCAGTTTCGGCTACTCCGACCTCTCGGTGTCATCCAGCGACGCCGGGCTGGCCGTCGCCCTGACGGTGACCAACACCGGCGAACGGGCCGGCCGCGAGGTCGCGCAGGCGTACGTGTCGGTGCCGGGCTCGAAGGTCGTCCGGGTGCCGCGCGAGCTGAAGGGCTTCGCCGCAGTCACGCTCGAGCCGGGAGAGTCCCGCCGGGTCGAGATCGCCGTGTCTGCCGACGAGCTGGCGTACTGGAGCGTCATCGACCACTCCTGGGTCGTCGAGAGCGGCAGCTACACCGTCGAGGTCGGCTCCTCCAGCCGTGACCTGCGGACCTCGGCCAGCGTCGAGGTGGCCGGCAACGAGCCCGTCCGCCCCCTGAGCCTGGAGTCGACGGTGGCAGAGGCCATGACCGTGCCGGGCTTCGAAGCGGTCCTTGCTCCGATGATGACCATCTTCGGCGAGGATCCCGACCTGCTGCGCATGATGGAGTCGATGCCGCTCGCTGCCCTCATCGGCTTCAGCGGGCAGTCGGAAGACACGTTCCAGCCGGTGCTGGACGGGCTGAACGCCGCTCAGCACTAGG
>Ga0209745_1000756_pt1 | contig 19387 bp, 4 predicted proteins | sample BarGraNGADG00312_FD_184495 | JGI IMG/M metagenome (GOLD analysis project Ga0209745, IMG submission 184495) | Arctic peat soil microbial communities from Barrow, Alaska - Barrow Graham LP Ref core NGADG0004-312 (SPAdes) (version 2) | ecosystem: Environmental > Terrestrial > Soil > Wetlands > Peat ...
AGCACATTATTACAATCATCAAACCACCCCAGGCATGGCAAACTCATCATCCCCTCCTCATCCCTCTCAAACATTCCTAAAACAAGTCCCGGAGCGTGTATGGCATCCCACTGGTGTTTTACAAGATCCGTGCCACCTGTATAATCCATCAGGTTGTCGGTAGTGGAGCGGGTAATCTGATACTGGGTGTCGAAGGTGTGGTTAAGATTAAATATGCCATGTGTGAGTTCGTGGGCAATAGTGCGGTAAAGTGCCTTCTCTCCCCCCAATAGTGCGGTTTTTTTAAACAGGTAGCCGAACTGCCTGCTTCGTGGCATATCGCCGGTAGCATTTTTGTCGTCGCTGCTTTCCAACACGAAGAGGTATAGGGCTGCAGCATCAAAATCGCTCCCTTTGTGGGAGATAAAAGCATTATTGAGCCTTTTCATTCCCGGTGTATATTGACTAAACAGTCCGCTGCCTGCGACATCTAGACTGTCGGCCGTAGCACTGAAGTTGCTATTATCGATGTTCACCTGCCAGTCTACTGCTATCGGAAGAAATACTTTATCGAGTTCTTCTTTTACTTTACCGGCATCAAGGGTGTTTCCACTTACCGGAACCAATACTACTTTCGGACGTTTTATAGAATAGCTTATTACAGTAAGCTTGCCAAGAAGATATGGTTGTCCTCCCTGATGCGGATACAAAGCAAAAATATCAATCCCATCATTCTCCTTACCCGAAGGAATTGTAAGGATATACTGACCTTTGGATCCGGCAGGTTTTGAAGTGTACTTTGTTCCTGTTCCGCTCTGAAAAACAATACTGTCCGATTTAATTATATTATCCTTTATTTCCGTTTTAACTAAAACCACATCGGTCTCTCCCGCCGGGATAAGCTTAAAAGGCACATCGTAAAGTGTTCCGTCAGTCATTGGAATAGTCTTATATTCTTCCATGAACAAGCTGCTTTTTGAATACTGCTTGTTTCTCTTATCAAATGCATAATTAGTTTTCCCTGGAATGACCTCAAAATATACGATTGCTTTACCTGAACTCAAACTTGCAGGGAGTGTGGTCGGTTGCTGAGTGCTGCCGGTTGGTGCCTTACCTATTGAAGTAGCTTTGCCGGATTGCGTATCGACACTATAAATATTACCTTCAGAGTCCTTAATAGTAATTGTTTTAGCTTTCTCCTCCAATTGTTGTGAGATGTCAGTTCGAATGACTTCCCCTTCCAGAGTTTGAATTAATAACTCCTTTTTTGCAGTATCTATTCTGATAGCTCCTTCTCCGAAGATAACAACTTCCGGAAGTATTATACTGACTCCTTCTCTACCGCTAATCACCTGCCCATTATTTGAGCCTCCCTCAAAGACCTCATCAATATCCCATAATGCGTTATCACCTCCTTCACTCTTATCAGTCATAAGGCGAATGGTCCCTTCTGCCATCTGGTAATCGGTGTTAACGAAGATGTTGATAAACTCGCACCGGATTTTCTTATGGGCAAACAGAGGTACCTGCACAAAACCTCTTCCGGTAAACCTTCCCGGAGCTCCGTTTTCGTTCAGAGCGTCAATAACTGTAACCATAAAGCCTCCTGCTTCAATCTCCTGCATCCTCATTAACGTATTTAGTGGTTCGCGATTACTGATCGACGCAGCCTGATATTGTGATCCGCAAACTATAACTTCGGGCATAGGCAACAAAACTGTGTCCATATCACTAAACCCACCCCAGATCGAGTTTTTCTTTCCCTGCACCCGGCAGTCGTAGATATTTCCCGGTGAAAGTCCATTTAGCTCAAATGTATTAAGAATTGTCGCTTCTTCATACCATCTGGAATCACCTCCTTGTTTCCGGTAAAGTACTTTGTAGCTGTCAAAGTCGGGCGAAGCATCCCACTTCAGTTTTGCTTTGCGAGGCGACAACGCGGTAGCATTGAAATTTTCAACATTATCAGAGGGCGGTGCCGTATTTTCTGCTACTCCGTAAACAAAGCTGAATACTTCACTGTACCCATCATTTCGAATATAATCACGCCCTTCCGTGTCGAACGCCCTGATACGCCATGCATAACGTAACCCTGCTTCCAGAACCGGATCGCTGATTGAATATAAGTAGGTTGTACGATCTGTCTCGGTTGTAAAAAACGGTCGTGTGCTCTGCACTATTTCAGCAGGATTCCGGCCATCGAGACGTATTTCAAATAGATCTAACCTGTAGCGTGTCGATTGTGCTGAATTAGGTGATGATGTGCTGCGCGAAAGCCACTGAAAATTTATAAATTGTGAAGGTGATGAAGGTACTCCCGTATTATTCAGAGGGAAATTAAGGATCGGGGGATCGGTTTTAGCGAGATAACAAAACATCGAACCTCCGTTACTGAGCGCTACATCGCGACGGGTAAAGTCGTAAGCGGTAAATGATATAACATAAGCTCCTTCCGGTAATATCCTTGTTCTTAGGTATGTTTCACGAATATCTTCCACCAAAAATTCCATATTTGCAGGATCGAAGAAGGGGTAAAGGTCGGAACCTGATATCACAGTTGGAATGCCCGGATCGAGTGTTAAGGGAGGTGGAACATATTGGGGTGATGTGCGGATGATAACCCTGCCATTTAATGCAATTTCCATCTTTAAATAGAGCATATAAGGCGCCTGTGTAAGATCGCGCTGTACTATGATCAGCTTTAGTTGCTCACATCCCGGCGCTACATAGTCGGCAAGATTTACAGAATACGGTGGAATAAGCTGTGTTGTTAGACTTACGGGGTAAACCTGAATCTGTGCGTTTAGGGGAGATAGATTTAATATCAGAAAAATCGTAATGCAACCACAAACAAGTTTCAGGGAAGATAAAATCATTCCTGAAATATTATTATGTGTAGTGCTTACGATCATTTTTCTCGAAGTTGTGGGTTCATAGGTTAAAATGTAAAAGCATAATTCAGGTTTGCTGTTAATTCACTTCTCTTTAGTTTTTGTAATTCTGACGGGAATCGTTGAACCATTGTTAAATTAAAATTAATACTGTGTTTCCCTTCTTCTGTTTTCTTTGGTGAATAACCAAGATTCAGTCCTGTTGACAATACCGGCGAACCTTTTTTACCGTTCAAAGTATTCTGGTTATAAGTAGTGTTGAAGCCGGCACGGAGAGTTTTATTCATGAACATTTTACTGATATTCATGCCCGGACCCTGGTAAAATGACTTCGCTTCCGGGGCTGTGCTGGCGCTCAGATTATACGAGAGCGCCAGAGATAAACCTGCCTTCGGCATTAGCTGGGAATAGGATGTGTTGGCAGTTATAAATCCCGAAGCGGATTTTCTTTGCGCACCCTGATTTGTTTCCTCGGCTTTTTGGTATGAAGTATTTATCATTAGATTGCGCGGGGCATCCTTTTTCCCGAAACTGTATATCACAGATCCTCCGATTTGATTTGTTACCTGGTAAAAATTAAGGCTGTCCATACTATCATTAAAGAATGGATCTGTTTGAGGTCTCATGTTTGTATAGGTAGAAAAATTGGAGTAGTTGAATGTAAGGTTCCATTTTTCGGCAGGAGTGAAAACTATATTCCCGGCTCCTACCCATCTTTTTGTTGTCGATTCGCGGCATTTATCGAGATTATTTCTTTGTAAACCAATATTCCCTGAAATTGCAAGACGACCTTCAAGCAAACGGATATTTGGTACCAGCGTAATGTTCTCCAGGTCGTTATTAAAATAGTAGGCCCCAAGTGTCTGGTAATCAGGTGCTACTCTCTCGTAGCGAAGTATAAGTCCGAATGGGGAGGTTTGGTAACCGATCCCAAATGAGTATGCATCAAATTTCCGTGTTATGCCAGCTTGCTCGTTTTTCGCTTCGCTATCGGAATTTATTGTTATTGAATCCGTTTGAGCTAAATCATGACTCATATTGCTTTTGAGTATTGACAACGCGTACTCACCTTCCAGTGAAATGTGATCAAGAAGGGTAGTACGTCCTGAAACACCTAATACCAGGTTCTCCTTTGGTTGAGGGAAATTATTTCCTGTATAATGTTGAATTGAGTTTTCATCATCTTTTGCAGTAAAGACATTTGCAGATATTGAGTTTTTGCTTTTTTCATAACCAACCTTTATCCCATATCCCATCCTTTTGTAGGAGGTTCCTGCAGATGCTTCATTGAGAGGATTATATTCAATTGCCTTTTTTAACTGACCTGCCATCAACGCCACTCTCCAGCTACCAGGAGTTAGTTCAACACCACCTCCCTTGAAACTATGTCCCGACAAAGTGTAAGGCGAAAAACTCATACTTGTGTACCCGATGTATGCCTTAACCCATTTATACTGCGGAGTAAAGCTCAGTCTGTTAAAGGGTTGGGTATAGCTGCGCTGTGAGTTGCTGTATGTAAACGAAAAGGGTGTTACATAACCAAAGATGTTAAGATTAAGATTGCCCGAAAGAATATACTGATATGGATCACGTCTTGAAATAGAATCGCTCGAATGATAAAAAATATTCGAGATATTGATCCCCCCGGTCGCTTTAATGCCATTCTTAAAGCCCATACTACTAAGATCCTGTGCATCAGTATAATAACAGAGCGTCAGTCCTGAAATTATAAAAATTATATTTATTTTAAAGTTTGCCAACTCCTTCTAAAAAATATTATTGTGAGATAATAAACAGAATTGCTTTATAATCATTATCAGCAATAACCCAAAGCACATAAGTTCCCGGGAGAGCACCCTGAATATTTATTTCCTGCTCAAGTTCAATGGTCTCAGGATATCTTGCGGAATAATGGATTTTCGAGTAATAATCCAATACCTTGATCTGTATCTGTTGTTTTGTATATAATTTGACCTTCACCCTAAACAGTCCGCTATTTGGATTAGGAGAAACCTGTACTTTTTCAATTCCTTTAAGAAATTTGTCATTCGGTAAAACCAATGGATCAAAAGGGGCAATATTTATCAGTTTTTCGAGGGAATATTCGCATGTTCCAAAATATCCGGTCATTTTAACGGGATAAATCCCCGCCATATTATATTTAACCTTAGTCTCAAGTGTGTTAGATGAGATTACAATTGCTTCAGGTGAAAACACCCATGAAACACTCTCCGGACTTGGTACACTTACATCCTTAATTACAAGCGTATCAAGCGCATAGCGGCTTGTTGCAACCATAAAGTTAACCAGTGGCATTATATTTCGCACTCCTACCTGAATTGTCGATTCTGCTCTGCAATTGAATGCATCAGAGGTATATATTCTATGCAACCCGCTGTAAACCTGGAATGATGGGTCTGTCTGCATCTTCAATTGATCAATGCTGTACAAGTATGGTGGGGTACCTCCTGCCGCAACACTAAATATGATACCGTTTGGTAGTTGAACACATGCCGGCTGAGATGTTGCTGTAATATTTAAAGGTGTAACTTTTTGATAAATTGTTGTGCTGTCGTACAAAGAAGGACAGTTAGCCAGATCGGTTACCTGAACACGGTAATCGCCCGGAGCAAGACCTGTGATCCTGCTGCTATCTGACCTGAGATATTGCCATGTGTCCCCGGATTTCTTATACCAGTTCAAACCGAAACTGCCTGAACCTCCGGTAAGGGATGCCTGAACCTGACCATCATTTTTCTGGTAACATCTTATATCCTGAGGAAGAAGCGTAATTGAGGGTTTTGGATAAATACTGTTTATGGTCGTGCTGATACTATCCAGACACCCGTTTCCATCTCTTACCATAAAATGATAATTCCCTGTCGGAAGTTTTTTAAATTCATTGGCCGTAACAAAACTTTCCCGGTCTATAAGGTATTCATAAGGCTGCACACCTCCGGTAGCTACTAGTTTTATGGAACCGGTCGAGTCATTGAAACATTTAGTATTTGTCAATTTTGAAACTGTTAAACCAACGGAAACTGATGGCTGGTGAAGGGAAACCGGCAGCGTTGCAGAACATCCTCTTCCATCTGTGATTTTAACAGAGTAACTGCCGGCTTTCAGATCCGAAAACACTGTATCTGTCTGGACCGGCCTGCCGGATAATAAGTATGAATAACCCTGATATCCTTCACCATTGCCACCATAAGGCATAACAATCAGCTGCCCGTTACTGTCGCCAAAACACAAGACATTCGATCCGTTAAAGTCTTTTGCTTTCCATGTTAGTCCCAGTGCACGGGATGGCTGTGTAATAGTCACATATTCAGGCCATTCTGTTTCGCATCCTTTCACATCCTTAGACCTGATTCTATATGAACCAAACGGCAAAGGGTTACCTGATATGTAATTTTCGGGTGGTCGGGTGTTTACTGAATATTGATAAGTGTATCCTCCATTACTGCCGGATGCCAGTATCTGAATACTTCCGCTCTCACCGTAACAAACAATATCTTTCACCTTAACACTATTTATAATCAGCGGTTGAAGCGGCTCTTTAACTTCGAATATCTTATCTGAAATGCAACCCGCTGAATCAGTAACAGTAAGATTATAATTTCCTTTTAACAAATTCTCAACATACGGGTTTGTGGCTGGAAGATCCTTCCATTGATAGATAAAAGGTTTAGCTCCACCTGAAATACTTACTGAGATTGTACCACTGTTTTGACCGAAACAGTTTGCATCGGATATTCTGCCGGTCAAATCCATTTCAGGAACCAGATTAATTATTGAAGTGTCGAAAATCTGTGTACAGCCATTTGCATCTTTTACTGTGAAACGATAAGAATTAACTTTAAGATTGCTGAATTCACTTCCTGAAACAAAGACATCATTACCCGCTGAATATGTATATGGCAAACTGCCTCCTGATGCAGCCAACGAAACCCTTCCGTCTGATCCTTCAATACATGTAGCCATTTTAATTCCGGTTGGCCATAGTCCTAATTCCGACACTGGCTGGCTTATCTTTATCTGATTGTTTATGGTGCAGCCCCGTCCATCTGTTACCTTTAGAACATAATCCCCTGCATATAACTGTTCAAACAATGTGTCTCTTTGAGGTGGCCTGCCTGACAGTAGAAATGAATAACCCTGATAACCCATGCCGTTTCCCCCTGATGAAGTCACAATCATTCTTCCATCATTATTTCCAAAACAAGAGACATTATAACCGGCATAATCTTTTGCCAGCCAGGTGATATCAAGAGGTTTATCAGGTTGCGTAATAACCATATTTTCCGGCCATATTGTTTCACATCCTTTAGCATCCTTAACACTGAATCTATATTCCGAAAATGGTAGAGGAGCTCCAGGAGAATAATTTAAATATGACTGATTGTTTTGTGAGTACTGATAAATATATCCGCCATTACTCCCTGAGGCTTCAATATCGACACTTCCACTATCTCCAAAACAAATAATATCCTGCAATTTTAAATGGCTGATTACTAATGGTGTAACTCTTTGAATAACAGAGGTGCTGTCGTAAATTGAAGGGCATCCGGCCAGATCGGTCACCTGAATGCGATAATCTCCCGGTGCAAGTTGTGCTATCCTGCTGCTGTCCGACTTAAAATAATTCCAAGAGCTGCCAGTTTTCATAAACCATTTCAGGCCAAAGTTTCCTGACCCGCCAGTTAATGACGACTGTACCGATCCGTCGTTTTTCTGATAGCAACTTATCTCCTGAGGAATGAGCGCCAATGAAGGTTTTGGGAATATATTACTGATAACTGAACTAATTCCGCTAATGCATCCATTTTTATCCCTCACAGTGAAATTGTAGTCGCCGGGTGGGAGTTTTTCAAACTTAGTTGCAGAAACAAAATTTTCCTGTCCTATTTTGTACTCATATGGGTGATTCCCCCCTGAAGCTTCCAGGATTATTACTCCTGATGAATCGTTGAAACACTTTGTATCCTGAAGTTCTGAGACTACCAGACCCAATGGGGCTGATGGCTGTAAGAGAGAAACCGATCTTCTGACAATACAGCCTCTTCCATCGGTTATGCTAAGGTTATATGCACCTGCCGAAAGATTGGAAAACACTGAATCGGTCTGGATAATTCTTCCCGACAATAAATATGAATATCCCTCATAACCTGAACCGTTCCCACCTGAAGGTTTGACAGTAATACGACCATCACTGGTACCAAAACACGATATATTAAATCCATTAAAATCTTTTGCAGTCCATGTAAAATCCAGAGATTTAGCGGGTTGGGTAATAACAATGTTATCGGGCCAATTAGTTGCACATCCTTTGGAATCCTTAACTCTTATACCGTATTCGGCAGAAGGCAATGGCGCTCCGGGTGAATAGTTTACAAAATCCATATTGGTTTTTGAATATTGATATATGTAACCTCCATTACTTCCTGAAGCCTGGATATCAATACTTCCACTTTCAGAATAACAGACTATATCACGCAGAGTTACCTTATTAATTACCAATGGTGAAACCTTTTGATACACCGCAGTACTATCATAGATCGCTGGGCATCCGGCGAGATCAGTTGCCTGAATACGGTACTCTCCGGGAGCCAGAGTTGTGATCAGTGTACTATCCGATTTAATGTATTGCCATGAATTGCCCGATTTCAAATACCATTTCAAACCGAAGCTGCCTGAACCTCCGGATAATGAAGCCTGTATAATGCCATCGCTTTTTTGATAACATTTTATGTCTTGCGGAAGAAGTGTGATGGCAGGTTCCGGATAAATATTCGTTATTACTGAACTTAAAGTGTTAGTACATCCATTTTTGTCCCTGACAGTAAAGGAATAATTACCTTTTGACAATCCTGCAAAGTAAGCGGAACTAACAAAACTCCCCTGCCCGATCATGTATTCATAAGGTTGTGCTCCCCCTGAAGCCGAGAGGGTTATTGCACCTGAAGCATCGTTAAAGCATTTTGTGTTTATATGGTTTGAAGCCGATATTCCGACTGGGACTACAGGTTGTGTAAGAGTAACAGACTTTGAGACAGAACACCCCCTGCCATCTGTCACTTTCACGCTATAGGTTCCGGCAATGAGGTTAGAGTGCACACTTGTTTGAGATGAAGAGCCACCTTCAAAGGAATATGTATAACCATTATAACCGGAGCCATTTCCACCGATAGGATTAATTGTTATATTACCATCCGATTTGCCATAACATGAAATATTCAGCCCATTGTAATCAGACAAACTGGTAGTGAAATTCAGGGCTTCTGTAGGTTCGGTAATTTTTACCTCACTATTCCACTTTGCCTCACAACTGTTTAAGTCTTTCACTATAACTTTGTATGAAGAAGCAGACATCGGAGACCCTGATGTAAATTGAGTATAAGATGCTCCTTCATTTACGGAAAAGAAATACTGGTATCCTCCTTTTCCACCTGCAGCAGATATGTCAATGGTTCCAGTAGTTCCAAAGCAGACAATATCGTGTGGAACAACTCCGGATACTGAGAGTAATGTCGGTTGACTAATAACTGTGCTATCATAAACCGAGCAATTATCTGAATCAGTGGTTATAAGCCGGTATTTCCCGGGATCAAGATTATTGATGTTGGAAGTTCCTGTAGGTTTAGTCTGCCAGTTCACTCCCATAAGTTTTTGCCAGACATTAGTATAGCCTCCAGAACCACCTGTTATTGTTGCAGCTATTTGTCCGTTGCTCTCACCATAACATAGTACATCCTGTTGTACCAGCATTGTTTGAATTGGTTGATTCTTATGCACAATTGTTGCAGACAAATTTTGTATGTACCCATTCCTGTCTTTTACTGATATTTGGTATGTGCCAGCGTACAATCCGCTAAATATACTCGTGCTAACGAAACCATTGCTATTTATTTGATAGGTATAAGGTCCTACTCCACCCGTTGCATCGGCAGTGATTTTGCCAGTTGCCGATCCAAAACATTTTACAGGCTCAATGGAAGGCGCTGTAAGATTAAGAATATCCGGTTGTGTAAGTGAAATCGAATTTGAGACCTGACACCCCCTGCCATCGGTAACTTTTATAATATAAGTGCCAGCTCCAAGATTAGTAAATACACCATTGGTCTGATCATTCCTCCCTGTTAAGGAATAAGTATACCCACTGTAATTACCGCCATCTCCTCTTTCTCCGTTCCCCCCGGTTGCTGAAATTATTATACTTCCGTCAGACTTTTCATAACCTGAAATGTTGAATCCGTTGTAATCAGACAGAACATTTCCAAAATTTAAAGCAGAAGATGGACCTGAGATTATAACTTCTTCCTCTTCTCCATATTCTTCCCAAACAGCTTCACACCCTTTTGAATCTTTAACTTTCAAAAGATAACTACCTGCTGAAAATTGAGATCCTGAACCAAATCCGGAATACGATGCACCATTATTTGAAGAATAGAAAAAAGAGGAACCACCATTACCACCCTGAGCAGTAATGTCTATCTGGCTTTTATTTCCGTAGCAGATCAGGTCCTGAGAAGTAACACTGTTTATTGAAAGAAGGTCTGGTTGGTTTATTGTTGCAGTTCCAAAAGCGACACACCCTTCCGAGTCAGTGGCTTTCACACGATATTCCCCTGCAAATAAGTTGGTTGGTGAAGCTATATTGGCAGAATGAGGAAACCAGTTCCCATTAACTTTTTGTTCCCAGGAGTATGAGGTATAATTACCTGAACCTCCCGTAACTATAGTATTAATAATTCCATCTTTATTTTCAAAACAGTTAGCATCTTTGGGTGTAAGGTTTATTTCTAAAAGCGGGTTTGTCTCTACTGTTATTACCTTAGAGGCCATATCAGCACAACTTTCATCAAGGTTACTCACGGAAACAGTATAAGAAAGTGCCTTAAGCGACGTGAACTTCGCAGGATTTGTTGAAATAAAATCACTACCGATATTGAACTTATAATATCCTGAGCCACCAACAGCAGATACTTCAATTTCTCCCGTGCTCTCTCCAAAGCATTTAACCTTTTTGATATTGTTCGTCAATAATTCAAGTGGAGCAACAGCTTGCAGTACTTTGGCTGTAGAAACAACCCCCGGACATCCTGGATTTTCATTATCCCGTACATTAATAATATAAGAACCTCCCTGAAGAGAATAATATTCCCAATCCGGACCTTGCCCAAAAGCTTTAATAAGCGGGCTGCCTGAAGGATAATCACTTTCTTTATATATGTAGTAATCGTATTTAGCTTTTGAAATCCCTGCGGCTTCCACTTTGAAACCACCATTAGGAGTTGAAATACAAGTGGGGTTATTAGGGGTTAGTTTTGTAATTACTACAATCTCAGGCTGTGTAATTGTAACTATATCCGGACCCATGTTGGAACAAAAGTCGCTCACTTTTACATCATAAATTTTGGCAGGAAGACCTGTAAAGTCGTTGTCTGATTTGTTGCTGACAAAGTCATCAACACTAGTGGTAAAATTTCCTGCCCCATCCTTAATTTCAATCCTGATGGAGCCATCAGAACCTCCCGGACATGAAACATCTTTTGTGAAAATCTGATAATTGAGTTTAGGAAGCGATCCTACAGTTACTGATTGTTCAGTAAAGCAGTTATTAATGGCAGGATCCTGATACGTAAGGCATAGATTGAACAAACCTGAGGCGTTATTTTTAATAGTAATATCGTATCCTTCAAATTCAGTTGACTCAGCATCCAGAGTGTCTGAGACACAGGAAGTTGCCGAATTCACTATACGATAGGTATAAGAAAATGTATTTACAGGACTAGTGATATCTGAAAGTGTAATCTCTCCTGTAGCAGTATCTGCACATGATTCTTTTGTAGAAATTGAATTAGCGTGAGGTGGTGAAGGTAAAACAGTAACACGCTTCTCATCAGACCATTGACTCAATTCACCTGTGATAGTGCTTCTGGCTCTTGCTTTAAAGCCGAGTTCAGCTCTTTCGGTGAGTTCAGAAAGTTTAGATCCAGGACTGAATTGGACAGATTCGGTTGATTGGATTCCTGATTCAAAGGGAATCCACTTCTTTACTGAAATATCAGGTAGGTATGGAACAGGACAATCTGAGCGAGCAAATAATGCATTTTTAAATTCATTTCCGAGAAAGTATTTTTCATCATCGGAAAGATAATAATCATCCTGATTTAATATGGCATTCAGTAAAAGCTGTGCTATATAACCCTTATAATAAGGCAGATTTTCGTATAAATAAAGATAATCCGTCATGAATGCATAACTGGTATTACATATTGCCGGGAGCAAATCATTACAGTTTAAACCACCTTTAGCTATACACTTATTGTACAAACTTTCTGCTATGTTGTTCATGAAATCAGTAAATACCTGATTCTTTTTAAAAGTATACGTGACTAAACCGTATTCCCAGTCATATACCAAACCGGAATTCTCGGAAAAACCTGGCGAATTCGGATCTGCTTTCATCCAGAAGGGTATATTGTTACATTTTCTTTCATTACTAATAAAAATATCCGGCTTAAATGCAGAAATTTCTACTTTTAAATTCGGACTCCAATTCACTGCCAGATCCGAGCCGTTTGCATCTTTGAATAAAAAAGGCAAAAAGATCGTTAACAGTACTATACAATATTTCTTTATGGTTAAGTCCATTTCAATCCTAATTTATTTCAGAATCAGAGCTTGATAATGAAGAAATAGATATCAGTCCTGAGACTATTCCATTTCCTTTTTCACCAAAAATCTTAATCATATACTTATAGGCTGTATTTATTTCAATATCTGTATCTATAAACATCTGATCTTCACCTTCTAATGTAGAATAGATACTTATTGGTGAAGAATCCCTGCCACGATAAACAATGGTCTTAACCGGCTTAAATCCTTCGGGGGCTTCCCATGAAAGCAAAATAGTTCTGCCATTTACGGACTGTTCAGCCCTAAGATTAATTGTTTTTTTTGCTGCACCCGGGAAATAAACCATACGTTCAAATTTTGAACTGTTTCCGGAAAAGTCGATGGTTTTGATTAAGTAATAATAATTCATACCCGGTTCTTCAGGGCTGTCTTCGTAACTATCCGGAAGATTTGCCTTCCATATTTTAAGATTTTCCTGTATGCTGTCTTTTTCCTGAATTCGAACCAGTTCATATTGCTTGACATCCGTGGAAGGGCTGCTTTCAAAACGAAGTATAGCTTTGCCTTTAATTAAATCGATACGGTTTATAATAGCCGGAGCCGGACTAATAGTGTCGGGGCGCGTAAGTATAAGAATTGCCGAATAATCAGAACTGTTGTATCGTTTGTCTATTGCAACAACCTGATAGCAAATTTTTTGGGTAAGTGTATTAAGGTTAATAGTGTCATTACAAACATTTTTAGAGGTTAAATCACGGTTCAGAGCTATAAATTCGTCTTCAGCCCTGTTGGCACGGAACACTTTATAGCCCAGAAGATCCGGTTCAGTGTTCTCCTTCCAAACAACAGTTACTATACCTGAGGAATCAATCGAGCCTGTGAGCATCTGAGGAGGTGAGGGCGGATCATTATCTTCAGTCTGAACAAAATATGGAAAAGATGATGAAGTTAGATTATCCTTACCTGTCAGTATTAGTCTATAATAATTAGATAATTTTGGCCCTGCATCGATATACATTCTTGAATCAGGAGCCAATGCCCTTGCAGAGAGGTTTTCAAATACTCCATCATACTTGTCAGACCTCTGAATACTTATAGACTTCACAGGAGCCGATTCACTCGCAGTAACACGCCAGCGAACAATAATCTTTTTATTTTCAATCACCTCTGCAGTATCAATAACTGCATAGGCAGAAAATTCCGGAGCTCCTTTCCCTGCTACAACTTCGGAAACAGGCCCTTCTTCTCCAAATGGGCTGATACCTTTTACTCTGTACCAGGTTAGTTCGTTATTATTTATGAGTGAGTCTGTATAACTGAAATATTTGATATTATCATTTTCAGTAAGGTTTACAAGAGGCAAATCAGAAACAGAAGTGAAAGATTTTCCATCAGCACTCTTTTCAAGAATAAATGCCGTGTAGGTACCTTTGTACAACAATATTGGCCACTGAAACTTAACTACCCTATCGAGAAACACAGCCTGTATATCAGTAACCACAGGCAGTTTGGTTATTATTCCTGCATCAAGAACCACAACAGCAGGGTCAACCTGCATCCCATCAGGAATATTTGCCAGGGAAATACTGTAAGCATACCGCTCGTCTGAAACAATATTCCGGTCGGTAAACCGAAGTCCGGCTGCCTGTGAAATTGCTGACGATAAATCACATATAAACAAAGCAAATCCGAAACGCACTTCCAGCTCGTTATAGGCTTTCATGAAGCCGGCAAAATTGTCAGAACCTTGTGGCGGCTGAAATTCTGTCCCAAAAAGTGCCTCCTCTACAACAGCAGCCCGGGGATCCTGCAAAGTCAGTTTCTCAAACAGCTCTCTCCCAAAAGGTTTTACGGGGATAGGAGTAAGAAGCTCTGCCTTACTTAATCCATCTGGTATGAAGACTCCTCCTTTTGATATTGTATAACGTTTAATAATGTAACCATACTTTATCCCTACCTGCCATACAGGAATTGAAGCTGGCACCCATCTCAGGACGACCGAATCTTTTTTAACCAGGGCAGTGCAGACTAATTTATTATCCGATTGCGCCATCGCCCGGTTTCCGATAGCTAAAAGTATCAGAAACAATAAGATGTTATGGCGTATAGTTTTCATAATTAGTCATTTACGATATTTACATTCTAATTCTATCAGTAGTTAATATTAAATTCTCTGGATGTAGTTATGAGATTCAAACCGGGTAAGCTGTAATTGATTCTAAACGGATAATTCCCGCGCGATAAGTCATTTATGTTTCCTGCCAGCAACCGGTAGGCCTGAGGTGGCAAATTTGCATTTCCCAGGTATTTCGCGGCAGCTTTGTTACGCAATTCACAAAAATCGGTATATACATAATGGCCAAGATCATACCTGATGATAATATCACCCTGTTTAGCAGATGATTGTACACCATTTAACAGATAACCCTTTTCGCCTGAATTATAAACAGACATAGCCTTGAGTGGCAATAATCCTAAAATTTCAGTGTTACGGTTGAGTACTATATCAGGGATAGTACCATATAATTCATACAACTGAGGATTCACATGCGAGTCTATCCAGAGATTACCTCTTTGTGCTTCAACAGAGATCAAAGGATTAAATGAATTCTCCCTTCCTTCAATCTCATATTTATCGAAGGTTTCATTTAATGTGGTTTTAATGCCAATAATACTCATCCTGGTGGCATCAATTCCATATTGCGTTTTCCAATTATACATGCTGTTAAGTTTTTCATTAAATGTTGAATATGTGCTTGTTCTGAAAGAATACGAATGAAGAATAGTTTCTGTTTCTGCACTTATTGTACCTGTTAACTGGTTACTTGAAAGGCTGAGAGAGTCGGCAGCATTTACAGTTGTTAAGCTAATTTCACTCCTTTGAAGGTTACGGTCAATAGCCCCACCGGAAGAAGGCTTCTTAACAATTGTCAAGTCGTAAGCTAAAGATGTACCAAGGGTTTTCGGAATATCGAAATAGACTGTTGACTCAGCGTCGTTATAAGTAACCGGTGACTCCACCACACCACCAGTGCTATTCTTAAACCTTGCAATAAAATCCCATCGCGTTCCTTCAGTTTCAGAAAGAAACAGGTTTCTCTGTCCAGTGCCTAGCTTTATATAACCTTTGGGGTACTCATTCCTATAGAAATTGTATTGATTTTTAAGAGGATAACTGAAAGCTACATTATTGTCTGAAATTGATTTTGGTTCATCACCTGTTACAAATACCGATTCACTTATTTCAGAATTGGCGGAAAGGACTTCCCAGGTTCCCGACTTCGACTTTTTTTCAATATGCACTTTTACCGAAGCAGTTAATTTTTGTTTCCCGGGGAGGGTATTCTTCAATTTCAGGGTGGCAAGATCCTGAATATTATTCCATTGAATAGTTCCCGGGATTATTTGATTATCTGAAGTCAGCAAGTTAAACTGATCGACTCTGACACGATACACTTCATATTGATCGGTAACATTGACCATTCCAAATTCTTTATCAATATTTGTGTTAAATGAAACCTGCGGTGCGGCAAAAACATCAACATCAGTGCTGCTTCCTGCCGGTTTAATATCTCCAATCAGTTTAATTCCGGCAAGCTCATTTCCATTAGTAATCAGAATACATTCTTCCCCAAGGGTGACTCCAACATTTACCTTTCCTTTAACCAGTCCGCCCAGAATACTGTACCTGGCTGCGATGTTACCCTGAAACCATGTAGGGTTGGGCATTTTAGCCTGAAGAAGTAATGCGGCAGCAACACTCATAATGTCAAACTCTGAATTCTTTACCCTTACCCCTATTTTGCCGATCAGGTAGGCATAACCCTGTCCTGATGCATACCACCCGTCTATGCCAATTGGCCCGGAACGACCCGCACACTGAACTGTACCATAATTCCTTAGCATGATGTCAGCACCTGCACCTGCGTTGAAGTAGGCATAAACAAACCCCTTCTCTTTCCCCACTCCGGCATTTGCTTTAAACCGAATCCCAAAAGCAACACCTCTTCCTGTGGCAACACCACTTTCGCTTTTCATAAAATCCATATCGATATTCTGGATAATGGATGCAACTTCAGATGGTGGCAGAGGCATGTTTTCTATAATAGTACCTGCCATGAAATAAGATTGAGATTCAAACATTCCCAGCACATTCACGCCCAGGGGAGAGGAAGGACGACCTATATAAATGTACCAGTCTTTCGGATCGCAATGAATAACTGATTCTCCCATTAACCCATCGGGACCAATACCCTTAATAGCATTAGCAATATTCATATAAACTTTCAGGTTAGCATGAAAGACATCATTCTCGTTATCGAACACCATGTTAATAGATGCTGACACCGAAGCATTTGTTCCGCTTTCCACATCACCGGAAAAGAATTGACCTTTTCCTATGAACCCGATATATTTTACCCCGCTGTTTTTATTAAAAGCTATTTCGAACAATGCGTCGGCAGAAAAAAGCTTCTTATCCTTCACATAAAGGCCTACACCTGCCATGAATCCGAGACCAGTATCTTCTTTTGGGACATACTCCGACTTATTATCGTTAAAGTCTTTCCTCTCCATATTACTGTATGCTCCACCAACCAATTTACTTAGCGTAATAGTTCCCATCGGAAGATTGGTGGGGATATCAATTTTTGCATACCAGTATTTGTAATTGGCTTTTGTACCAAAATAGACTTCAACTTTCGCTGTGTCCTTCAGAATTTTGTCTATCATCAGTCCAACCTGTCCATGGAATCCGTTACCATAAACCGGGTCGTCTTTTAGAAGATCAATGCCTCCATTAATAGAGAAGATAGATACACTTCCTTTTACATATATTTTTTGAACAATAGTACCGTCATACCTCCATTTTTGCCTTGAATAAGATGAACCGGAAACGTCGGGGGTGGCTTCAACAGAAGCGTTTACAAAAAATCTGGTACTTGCACTTATCCCCTTCTCACTCTTATTCATAAGGGATAGTTTGACATCAAACCCTAAAGATGATCTGCCTGAAAGGAAGCTCAGTGAAATATTGTTGATTCCCACATCAAAACCTGAGAGTTTAATACCAACTGAAGCAGTAGATGAAAATGTTCCTCCGGAAATATATGGACTTTCTGCGCTCAAACGCAGTCCTTCAAATCTCAGTTTTTCTAAGTTAACCAGTTCCTTTTGAACCGAAAGAGTCCCGTTGAGAATTGCTGAAGGAATAAATTTTCCATTCCCGGCCTTCATTTCAAATTGGCATCCTTTATCGAGCATGACTGTTCCGCCAAAAGGCATATTAAAAGTTTTGGTAGTATTGGTTATTACAGTGAAGTTATACTGCAGCCCTGTTTTTGTGCTCTCAATCTGGGCGAGATACCCCAGCGTATCACTTCCAAGGAATGGAACACCAATAGCACCTCCTAAAGAGCCACCAGTCAATTTGTTTTGTGTAATCCCAATGTCAATCCGATCGACAGAAAAAGGCCAGCCCGAGGCATCACCCTGAGTAATAGGAAGAACATTTGTAGCAGAGAAGTACCCTGATACTCCGGATTCGTCGATCAATAAATTATAAGCGTTAATTGCCTTCCTCTCTGAAGACCCGCTTACTTCAGGTGGAAGAAGGACAGTAAGCTCTTTCACAAAAAAGCCGCGCCATAATTGTGGCGCTTCCGAAAAGATATTCTGATAACCGGCTGGTACAACAAAACCCTCACAGTTAACAAAATCGCTCATATCGACAGAAGCCTGCCGGGCAATAAAAGTAATGTCACCTAAACCATTGATTTTGAATGGGTCTATTGATATGGAAATGAGGATGTTGTTAAAATCGGTGGTATTTACTTCAAAACTGGCAGTGACATTTTTCTTGTTATTGCTCAATAAGGGATCGGGGATAAAATAGTCGCCCGAAAACTCAAATATACCCCTCAGGTTCACTGAACGAAAACCGTTACAGTCCCATTCTATATAATTACTTCCATCAGCAGGAAGAATAAGTTTAACCTGGTCGCTGATGGGAATTATAAACTCACTGATAACTACCAGTCTGCTTGCAGCTGTGAGTGAGATGCCGGCAGGAGTCACCAGAATATTTCGTGCTGCAAGAGATATAGGTCTTGTAGTGCCTGGCAATGTTACCTGTGTATAAGCGCTGATTATCATCCCTGCGGGAGTGAGAATGGCACTATCTACAGCGATAATAATTTTAGTACCACTTATGGTCTTCTTAATACCAACCGGAAGATTTGTGAGATTATTGGTAATAAGTTCATCAACAGTCCGGTTTTCATTCTCCACTTTTGCCAATAAAGATGAAATCCGTGCTTCTTCCTGATTAGCATCTTGTCCATGAAGATTCAATGACAAGAACAGACAGAAAACACAGACCAAAGGTCGATACGATGTTCCAGATACTTTTAGCACAGTTCTGAAAATTTATGCAGCAATGTTGAGACAGGAACAAATATATAAAATAATTTAGAAAAATTACTTTCTTAAATAAAATTTTTACTGTTTTAGAAACAGGGCACAAGGACGCAAAAAAGCAAGGGCAGGAAGAAAGAGGGGGAGATCGAAGCGACGTGAAGATTCCGCGACAGCGGAAAAGGGGGATACTCAAATAAAATTATACCATACATTGCATATAGTACAAATAATTCTTTATACTTTTGTAGATACAATGTGTAAACTTATAATATGAAAGCAACAATTCAAAAATGGGGAAATAGTCTTGCTGTCAGAATTCCAAAAAATATTTCTAAAGATACTGGATTATCAGAGGGAAGCAACATTGACATAATGGTTGAAAACGGACATATAGTTATAAGTCCGGGAAAAAAGGAGTATTCCTTAAAAGAGCTTTTAAAGAATATTACTATCGAAAA
>Ga0209745_1000758_pt1 | contig 19371 bp, 21 predicted proteins | sample BarGraNGADG00312_FD_184495 | JGI IMG/M metagenome (GOLD analysis project Ga0209745, IMG submission 184495) | Arctic peat soil microbial communities from Barrow, Alaska - Barrow Graham LP Ref core NGADG0004-312 (SPAdes) (version 2) | ecosystem: Environmental > Terrestrial > Soil > Wetlands > Peat...
AGCGCTAGCGCTTCTCGCCGCGGGCAGCGCCGTACTCGCTCTCGTCTTTCTTCTGCGTAACGATCTCGGTCCGTGGGTGCAGTCGGGTACATACGGCGCTTTTCAGGGCCGCGCAAGCATGGTGATGTCTGTGCCCTATCTTGGCTCGCTTGAGATCGATCCTGCCGGCGCAGGGGACAAGTTCGCGTTCGTGGCGATTGTGGGCTGGTTTCTTCAGTTCTTCGGCCTGACTCGTGTCCAGCGGGTGCTCGGCTGGATCGTCTGGGGGCTCAGCACTGCAGTGGCCATCACTGCTCAGGGCCGTGGCGGCCTAATGGCCATCGTGGCCGGCATGGCCGTGTTGTCCCTGTGGAGGTTGAAATCATCCTCCGTCCGACGGCTGAGAATTGCCATCACAGCTGGAGCGGGAGCTGCAATACTGGGGGGCGCGATGTGGTGGGCCCTGACCAGCAACTGGTCGCCACTGTTTCGTGAGCGAATCATCGGCGCGCTCTCTAACCCCTCTTCGGATGCGCACTTCGTCGGACGCATCGTCCTTTGGCGCCTCGGCATTCGGGAACTGGTGTCCCATCCGGCCGGCATCGGATTCTCTGGCTTCGTGTACCCGCAAGCTCCCACTTGGGGCGTTCACAACTTGTGGCTCTTCGTTGGACTGAGCTTTGGGTGGCTTGGCTTGATGGGGCTCGTGCTCACGCTGGTTTGGCTACTTGGGAAGTTCCTCTCATCTGTGAGGGCCAGGCAAGCCCCTGTTCAGAACCTGGGCATCCTGGGGATCACCGCGTTGTTGTGCGTCGCGGTCGCCGGACAGTTCTCCCCTCTCCTGTGGGAGCCGTACACCGTAGTCATTGTCTGGGGGCTGTTGGGCATTTGCCTTGCTGGGGGTCGTCTAGCCAACGACACACACACCCGAGCCTCCGGAGTCTTCCGCGGGCTTCGTGCGTCCGAATCCTCGCCGAGCAAGAGATGAGAGACCTCCAGACTGTTCTTGCCTTTGCTCACCCGAAACAGCGGCGGCGGGTTCTGGACCTAAGCAGCCTGAGCGAATGAACGCGCTGGTCGTCAGTTCAGCGGCACCGGCGATGTCTCCCTTCAATACCGACGAGAAGAGGCCGCCGCTCGGCGTCGGGAGCCTCATAGCCGTCGCTCCAGCTCAGGGTCACAGGGTCGACTTCATCGACAACTACCTCGAGCCGACGGACTTCATCGATGCGAATGCGCTGAATGCGGGTTATCGTAAGATTGCCAATCAGAGTTGGGCACTGGGCCCAGGGATGGGATGAAGGCCGTGAAGGATACTGCTACCGCAGCGCAGGTGACTGTGGGTCTGGACTCGGGCGAACGCCACATCCGCGTATGCGCTCTCGATGAGACCGGCCAGGCGTGCGAAGAGGTCCGCATCGTCACCCCGTGAAGCTGACAGTGAGCGCGGCGAAGTGATCATCGTCCAGATCATCGGCGGCCTCGGGAACCAGATGTTCCAGTATGCCCTAGGCAGGCGCCTCGCGGACGGGTTGGACGTCCACCTCAAGCTGGACATCACGCCCTTCCGGTCCTACGCGCTGCGACGATACTCACTGTGCGCCTTGAACATCCGTGAGGAGCTGGCCACCGATCGCGAGGTCGCGCGGGCGCGTGCGGGCCGGCTGCCACGCGTGCGCAAACTGCTTCATCGAGTCCTCCCGTCAGTCCCGACCGAGTCTCCCCGCCTCGTCCGAGAGAGGACTCGCGGATTCGACCCAGCCATTCTCGACGCGCCCGACGGCTCCTATCTCGAGGGGTACTGGCAGAGCGAGAAATACTTCGATGTATCGGCAGAGCGGCTCCGGGTGGAGTTCTCGCCGCACAGTCCACTCAGCGGGCAGGACGCCGCCGTGGCCGAGCGGATGCGGGAGGGGGACGCGGTCAGCGTTCATGTCCGGCGCGGCGACTACGTCTCCGACCCCGCCACTTCCAAGGTTCACGGGGTGTGTGACGAGGCGTACTACGCGCGCTGTGTCGACTACCTCGCCGAGCGCCTTGAGGATCCTCGGTTCTTCGTCTTCAGTGACGAGCCGGAGTGGGCGCGAGAGAACCTCAGGATCCCTTTCCCGACAACGGTCGTTGACCATAACAAGGGCTCGCTGGACTTCGAGGACCTGCGGCTGATGAGCATCTGCCGTCACCACATCATCGCCAACAGCTCGTTTTCGTGGTGGGGCGCCTGGCTGAATCCTGAGCCGTCCAAGATTGTCCTCATGCCCCAGCGCTGGTTCTTCGATCGCGAGCCTGAGTATGCAGCGGACATAAGGCCGGCTGGGTGGATCGCCCTGTGAGCACAGGGCGCCCGCCCGATCAGGCTCCGATATTCGCGCTAGCGATGCCCGCGTACAACGCCGCGTCCACGCTCGGCGAGGCCGTGGAGTCCGTTCTCGCGCAGACGTTTGAGTCCTGGGAGCTCGTCATCGTCGACGACGGCTCCACGGACCGCACCCCGTCCATCACCGAGGCGTATGCCGCCGGTGACCCGCGCATCAGGGTCATTCATCAGGCCAATGCCGGCTGCGGGCCGGCGCGGAGCGTGGCCATAGACAACTCAATCGGTCCGTACATCGTCCATTTCGATGCCGACGATGTGCTGCTGCCCGGCTGTCTGGGTGCTTATGCCGGGTTCATCTCCGATCATCCGTCGTACGACATCTTCTCCTGCGACGCGGAGGTCTTCGGGCAAGCCGGGCCGGTCGTTCGCTACTACGGCGAACAGCGTTTCCCTGGCGAAGAGCGTTTCGACGCCGTGGCGGAGTTCGGGCTCGAGGAGATGTTCGACAGCAACCTCATCTTCAGCGCGGCGGTGGTCTTCACGCGCGACATCTACCGGCGCGCCGGCGGCATTCGGCCAGATGCCCACACGGAGGACTACGACCTCTGGCTGCGGGCGATGGCGGTCGGTGGCCGGCACATCTTCGTCCCTGAAGTCCTCGTGCGCTACCGCATCGGGTCGAGTCAGATGAGCGCATCAATTGAGCGCATTCTCGACGGCTCAGCCGAGTCATTGCAGCACTTGGCTGCCTCCGGCGTGCTGGACCTCCGGCTGACGGATTTGGCCCGCAAGTCGGCGCGCCGCTACTCGCGACTGGCGAGGCGCGCCGCCGTCGCCGTGAGACGAGCGTCCTGTGAAGAGCGCCTGTGCAGCGGCGATCTAGGCGGTGCGCGCTCAGGCTTTCTCAGTGGCAGGCTGGCGTATGGCAGCACCGTCAAGTTCGCCTTGGGACTCCCGGTCGTGATGCTGAGCCCTCGGCTCTACGCGGCTATCCTGCGCCGGCGTCGGCGTGCATCTTAGATTGGCGCCGCATGCGCTTGCTGCCGCGGTGGTGTGGTCTTCGGCATGATGCTGGAACACTGGGCAAGGCCCTCGTGATATCATCGAGCCCACCGAGTGGCACTCGAGGGCATCGGTGCCGCGACCCACCGCATCGGGTTCCCCAAGCCACGGCAGAACGGCTACCGCGAGAGCTTCCATGCCCGGCTCCGCGACGAGTGCCTCAACTTCGAGGAGTCCTGGAGCGTCGAGTACGGCCGGGTCGTACTCGAAAGATGGCCACGTGAGTACAACAGCGAACACATGTACAGCTCGTTTGGCTATGCGATCCCGGCCGAATTGACGGCGGCCAGCCACGGCCGGTAGCGGTTGTGCCGGCATGATTCACTCGACTACGATGACCGACACACGCAGGCTCTGCTACTCAGAGTTGTGCTGAAGATGGGGGCCGACCACATGCGTATTCTCTTTGTTGGCATGTCGGATAGCGTCCACGCCGCCAGATGGGTGCGGCAGCTGTCTGGCGAGGGCTGGCAAATGAGCCTTTTTCCAGTCGCCACCGTACCTCGACATCCCGACTTGTCGTCTGTGACCACTCATCCGCTCTTGTGGTATGGGAGACTGGGAAGTTGGATGGTCCCGCGCGGTGCTCTTGGGTCGGCATACGTTCGCGGGATGCAAGCCTCTGAGAGGCTGGCCGCGAAAGTCCTGGACTGGTGCCAGCCGGAATGGCGGGCACGCCGGCTTGCTCGTGTCATCGAGCGATTTAGGCCGGACGTCGTGCATTCCATGGAGATGCAGCATGCCGGCTACTTGATGCTAGAGACTCGGCGTCACCTCTTGGGAAAGGTGCCTCCGTGGATTGTGGGCATTTGGGGAAGTGACGTCTTTCTGTTTGGACGCATGCCGAGTCATCAGCAACGCGTCCGTGCGGTGCTCGCTGCGTGTGATTATTATCTTTGCGAGTGTCAGCGTGATGTTGACCTTGCTATCGCCTTGGGGCTGCGCGGGAATGTCCTACCTACTCTGCCAGCCCACGGAGGTCTCGACATAACCGTTGTCCGGCGAGTGCGTGGATCGGAGCATCCATCGTCGCGCCGGGTCATTCTGGTCAAGGGATACCAGAGCTTCTCCGGTCGTGCGCTTGTCGCACTTCGAGCGGTAGCGCTCGCTGCCGAAGCGCTGAAGGGGTATCAGGTTCGCGTCTTCTCTGCGTCAGCAGACGTGGAAATCGCCGCCGAGATACTCGCTGTGGACGCCGGTGTCGACATCCGGGTACTTCCACGGTGCGGCCACGAAGAGTTCATGTCTCACATTGCCCAAGCTCGCATAGTCGTCGGGTTGGGAATCTCGGATGGCCTGCCATCATCGCTCGTCGAAGCTATGGCCCTCGGCGCTTTTCCGATTCAGTCTTCGACTTCGTGTGTTGGGGAATGGATTGTGAATGGCGAAACCGGCTTCATTGTGTCCCCAGAAGACCCATATGAAGTCGCACAGGCGCTGAAGATGGCACTGGAAAACGATACCTTGGTCGACCACGCGGGCGAAGCGAACCCTCGGATTGTTGAGGACAACCTGAGTTCAGACGTGATCGCTTCCCGTGTCATCCCCATGTATCGAGAGATCGTAGTCAACAGCCGGAATGGTTACCGAGCGGCTTGGATGTGAAGAGTGGGCGATCGGATGATTCCGGCTGCAGCGGGGAGGGCCAATGAGGGTGTTCCTGGCCGTCGGGCATAGCCCGAACCAAGCGCTGCCCGCTTCGCGTATTTGGCATATCAACCTCTGTTTGCCGCTGAGGGACCTGGGTCACGAGGTCATCGAATTCGACTATCATCTCGAACCCATGTGCGCGCACGCGGATTGGCGTGATCCGATGCAGGCCGAGTTCAGCAAGAAGGCGAGACCGAGGCTCGAAGCAGCCTTGCTGGAACAGGTGCGCCGAGCACATTCAGAAAGGCCAATAGACCTCTTCTTGAGCCTGCCTCACGCTCGCGCTGATCGAGGCTTGGCGGATCGAGTACAACAGCGAGCACCTGGACAGCTCGCTGGGCTACAGGACGCCGGATGAGTTGGCAGCACGCTGCGCAGCAGCAATCGAACAAGACGCGGCCTGAGAGGTCCAGCTATCATGACCGACGACTGGGGACTCTGACATCAGGAGCAGTACTCAAGAAGGGGCCCGGCCGCATGGCTGCCGTTGGGTTCTGCGCTGCGCGATTGCGGGGATGGATGCGGCCTTGATCCGGCTTGCGCGGGCTCGGCAATCATGCCGGCAGGAACGGCGAGGATGCACTCCCGGGGGGGCAATGGTCACATCAGGGTTTGTGCGCAAGAGACACCGCTGGTTCCTGCGAGCGGATGGCCGCCATGATTCCGTGCGTGTCCAGCCCTCGGCCTGCTTGAGCGTGCGGCGATGAAGCCGCCTTGCGCATCCATACTGCGTCGAAATGTGCGTGGCGCCTGTGCACGACTGGGCAAGGGGCTGCTGGGCGTGGCAGTTGCTGCGGCTGCTCCGGTTGTCGCGCCCGCCGCGCGTCGCGGGATCGGCTCTGCCACGTGTCTTCGATTCGGGTTCCTGCCTGTGCCGATCCACTTCTACTCTCCGGTACCCGATGTGGAGGACCTCCGAAGGCGGCGCGTATGGGATGCGCGAAGCGAGTTGCCCGGCGTGGCCTTCAATCGCGACTATCAGCTTGAGCTGCTTGCCTCTGTAGGTGAGGCGTTCGGTCATGAGTGTGCTTGGCCAGCCCGACGTCCGGTAGATGCGGGCGCGTCTGACTTCTATACCGAGAACGGCTCCTTCAGCTTCGGCTGCGCAGCGAGTACGCACTGCATGATTCGCCGATTCAAGCCCAGTCTCGTGGTCGAGATCGGCTCGGGCCAATCGTCCATTGTCATCGACCAGGCTCTGGCGGCGAACTCCATGGAGACCGGCGCCCCCGCAAGACACTGTGTCGTTGACCCCTATCCGTCGCCAGCCCTCGCCCAGCACAGAGGCGTCTCTGCGGAGCTGACAGATACGCCTGTCGAGCTCCTCGATCCGCATTGGTTCGATGCGCTTTCTGCTGGCGACATCCTTTTCATAGACTCTGGCCACACGGTGCGCATTGGAGGGGACGTCAACTTCCTCTTCCTGGAGGTCTTGCCGAGGCTTGCTCCAGGGGTATTGGTGCACGTTCACGATATTCCGCTTCCATGGGACTACCCGCCTGCGTATTCGACGAGACCGGGGGTACGGCATTTCTGGACCGAGGCCTATCTGCTGCAAGCCTTCCTCGCTTTCAACTCGGCGTTCGAGGTAATGCTCGCGATGAGGTATCTCATGACTGAGGAGCGCCAGGCCTTCCTGAGGGCGTTTCGTCACTTCGAACCTCTCTCTCACCAGACGGTAAGCGGGAGTTTCTGGCTGCGAAGAGTCGGGTGAGTTGGTCGGCCCCATCATGCAAGTGCCTGCAGCGCTCTTGGTCGCGACGTGCTATGTTGACCATCCCAGCGTCAGCGGCGAGCACGCTCGTGACCATGTTTGAGGCCAGCAGGATCTGCTGTTCTGGTCGTGCGGGATCGCTGGTCCGTGTCAAAGGCTTGGGGTGCCGCGCAGGCATCAGGCTATGCTACAGCCTGGTCGAAACGTGCGTCACGCACCGCTCGGCAACCCGGCTCGCGGAGGCAGGCAAGGAGCGACTTGGGTTTGAGCGACACACATCCCGCCCATCCGGCAACGCGCGCCATCCTTGCGTTCGGGGCTCGCCGGTCTTCTGTACTTGAGCCGGTTGTTCGCAAGTTCTGGGCGGCCGCACTCCGCTTGTCACCAGGTATTCATGCGGTCACCTGAACTCAGCTCCGATGAGGACCTCCCGTTGGTGTCAATCGTAACGGCCGTGCGAAACGGGTCGCGCTACCTCAGCGCCTTGATTGAGAGCGTATTGGCACAAGACTACCCGCGCATCGAACATATCGTGATCGACGACGGTTCAGACGACGACGGCGCTACGATTCGAATACTGGAGCAGTATCCTCATCTCAGTTGGTGGACGCGGGAGAACCAAGGGCAGTATGCGACGCAGAATGAGGGTCTTGCGGCTGCGACCGGCTCGATCGTCAGCGTCATTTGCGCCGACGACTGCTACGTGACGCCCAGTGCCGTCAGCCTCGCCGTCGACCACCTCCTTAAGCATCCGGACTACGGTTGCGTGTTCGGCAGGACACTCAACATTGGAGAGGATGGCGACATGACGCCAGATGAGTTCGCAGCACGCTGCGCAGCAGCGATCGAGCAAGACGCGGCCTGAGGGAATCGGCTACTATGGCAAATGGCTGGAGATTGTGACATCAACAGCAGTGCTCAAGAAGGGGCCCGGGCAGACATGCACATAGTCACGCGCATCGCCTGGAAGGAGAACCACCTCCGGCTGGCCCACCAGAGCGAGGTCGTGCAGTTTCGCGTCCACGACACGGGTGGTGTACGCGGAGACTATCTCGATGTCTATCCGGTGGTTGTCAGGCCGTCACTTGAGTGGCAGACCAAGCCGCCTACCGGTCCATGAGGGTCTTGTACGTCAGCTACGCGGACGTTCGCGGCGGCCGATTCAACGGGTATGCACTGCTCGAAGCCCAGGATTCGTTCGAAGGTTTCGCAGCCGAGATGGCGGTATGGCGAAAAGACGGCCACCGAGATGACGTGCATGATCTTCATCGGGGCCGTGTGCGCTTGGCGAACGGCGTCACCCGGCGGCTGAGTTGGCCACTCGGCCTTGACGGCTTGCTCGGACTGGGTGGGGCATCGCTGCTGCGCCTGCCCGCCTTCTCGGCTGCAAATGTGATCCATCTTCAAGTGATCCACAATGGTCCGTGGTTCAGTGTCGCGTGGCTTTCCTGGCTCGCGCGACAGAAGCCGGTCGTGTGGACGATCCACGACGTGTGGCCCATGACCGGGACGTGCCAGCACTCTGCGTCGTGCTCGAAATGGCTTGACAGCTGTGGCGGAAGATGCCCTCGCCCCCTCGACGCGAGCCCGCTTGACCACTACTCTCCAGCGCTGCTGTGGCAGGCCAAGCGTCTGGTCTACTCGCACTCGTCATGCCGCTTGATCGTCGCCTCGGACTGGACGCGATCGCGGGTCGAACGGAGCCCCCTGCTGCGTCGGTTCCCCCGCACGCAGATCCCGTTCGGGGTGGATCTAGACGTCTTCTCACCGGTGCATCGCGGCGAGGCTCGCGCGCAACTCGGCCTGGACGACGACGAGCCTGTGATAGCGTTCCGCGGGGTTTCCGTCGACAAGGACAACGTCAAGGGCATGATCTCGCTGCAGAACGCGCTGCGTTCTCTCGATGTCGATCGCCCGACGACGCTGCTCATCGTCGATGACGGACGTGCGTACGTCGACGTGGGAGGTCGGTACCGTGTGCGCGATCTGGGGTGGATGGACGAACAGGCGCTGGGTCGTGTTCTTGCGGCCGCCGATGTGTTCGTCGTGTCATTAGACCAGGAGTCGTTCTGTCTCATGGCGGCCGAAGCTATGGCGGCCGGAACGCCGATGATCGCATTCGAGGGTACGGCGGCCGCCGAGATCATTCGACCGCCCGAGGGCGGTGTTCTGGCCCCCGCCCGTGAGGGCAAGGCTTTGGCGGCCACCATCCGTTCGCTGCTCGCCGACAGAGCCCTGCGCCTGCGCTTGCGGCGTTCCTCCCGCCTCCTGGCAGAGCGCGAGTACGGCTTCGAAACGTACGTTCGCAGGCATCTGGCCGTGTACGACTCGGTCTGCGCAGCGCATCCTCAGGCGCCATCGGCACCTGGCCGGAATCGGGCGGCAGGTCGATGAACGATAATCCGAGGCAGCCGCTCGTCTCGATCATCACCCCCGTCTACAACGGAATGCCTTTCCTGACCGAGCTGATCGAAAGCGTTCGCGGGCAGAACTATCCGAACATCGAACACATCGTCATCGACGATGGTTCCAAGGATGATGGGGCGACGGTTCGGGCGCTTGAGAGGTACCCGACAGTGACATGGTGGACCAGAGAGAACAAGGGTCAGTACGAGACCCAGAACGAAGGCCTCGCGGCCAGCACCGGGGCGATCGTGACGATCATTAGCGCCGACGATCTCTACGCGCGACCGGACGCTGTGAGCTCCGCCGTAGACTACCTGCAAGCCAACAAGCGTTTCGACTGCGTCTTCGGCAGGGTTCTCGATATCGCCGAAGACGGAGAGGTCCTCGACCCCCAGACCAGGCTGTCCGGCCGGTGGGTGGCGACTCTCATGGGGATGTACTTGTTCGTCCCCCACTGCGGGCTGTTCTTTCGTCGCGCGGCCATCGAGCGAGCCCACGTGCGCTTCGATCCATCATATAAGTACGCCGGAGACTGGGAGTGGATGCTGCGCCTGCGGCGCAGCGGCGCGGCGTTCGGATATATTGACAAGGAGATCGCCTGCTATCGCCTGCACGGAGGCCAGACAACGCACGCAACTGGGGCGGCGAGGATCCGTGCGGAGCATCGACGAGTCTGTCGGAGCCACGGAACAAGCTACGTCGGACACGTCGCCATCCAGACGGCGGTCGACTTGCGTAGCATCGCCTTGAAAACGGTGCGCCTGGTTAGGCGAGAAGGCGTGGGGTCCCTGGCTCCGGCGATTCGCGACTGGGTCTCCAGGCGTACGGTGCGCAGCTGATGGCTCGGAATGAGGGTGTAGCCATGTTCGGCCTCGCGAGCGGCAGTTCCCATGAGGGCGCAGCGTGAGCCTACGGCGTCTCGCTTTCGTTCTCTGGAATGGGAACCTTGGGGGCTCCGAGCGCCTAACCATGGAGCTGTGCCTCGCGATCCAAAGGCTGGGACTGGCTGAGGCCAGCGTGGTGTTCGTTGAGCAAGGTCATTGGCTGGCAACGCAGCTCGATTGCGTCGGGATCGACCACAGCCAGCTGGGTCTTCCGCGGGGCCGTTCCGCTCTTCGATGCTGCCGTAGACTCGTCCGCGAACTCTCGTTGCGAGGACCGGACGGTTCCGTGCTCGTACACGGTGGGTACCTAGCTGCGGCGGCGCGACTGGGCGGGTATCGTGAAGCCCTGCTCAACGTCGAGCATGGGAGCATCCTGTTGTGGAATGAACGCCGCCCCGCGAAGCGCTTCGTCGATCGCGTCAGCCTCACGGTGGGCGCCAGAGCCCTCGATGGGACGATCGCCGTCTCCGACTTCGTCCTCGAGGAGGTTCGGCGGCACCCGCATCCCAGGGTGGTGGAGCGCGTTCACAACGGCGTCGACCTCAAGCGCTTCAAGCCCGATCCGCGCGGCGACGAGCTCAGCGACCGATTCGTCATCGGCATGGCCGGCAGATTGATCCCCGGCAAAGGCACCGTCGAAATGGTCAGAGCGTTGCGGCCGACCATCGAGGGCGTCAGGGCGCATCTCCTGATTGCCGGGGACGGTCCTCTGCACGCTCACTTAGAACAGCTGGTCGTCGAACGAGGGCTGTCAGCCTCGGTCTCCTTCGCAGGCGTGGTCGCGGACATGGAGTCGTTCTGGTCTCAGTGCGACATCGCCGTTCACGTGACGAACGGCTTAAGGGAGTCGTTCGGCCTCGTGGTCGCCGAGGCCATGGCCTGCGGGTTGCCGGCAATCGTCAGCAGTGAGGGAGCGCTGGGAGAGGTAGTCGAAAACGGAGTCACCGGGACACTCGTGCCGGCAGGTGACATCGAGGCGCTGTGGAGTGCGCTCAGCGACTATGCTCGTGATCCGTCGTTGCGCCAACGGCATGGGGTGGCTGCCCGCGCGCGGTGTGAGGCGATGTTCGACGTCGCGCACACGGCGAGGCGGTATGTGTCGCTCCTCGACACCGCGCAGTCCCGACGCCGCGGGCGTGTCAGAGACGCGCGGTGAAGGCCGCGGTCATTCGGGCGGGACCACGCCGTCAGTACCGTTTGAGCTGTTAGGGTCTCCTCGAAGAGAGGAGATTGCGGGGCGAGCATCTCAAGCGATGGGCTCTCCTCGACACGTTCGACATGCTGTCGCCGGTCTACGACTTGCCTGCGACATTGAAGGAGTTCAGAAGCTGGTTCGATGAAGCGGGCATGACCCAGGTCAACGTAGCCCGCGGGTACAATGGAATTGAGGGGCGTGGAGTCGTTCTCCGGACCGATTCCGTCGGGGCGACAAGTAGAGAAGGCTCTCGGGGAGCGGAAAAACGGTCTCTGGTCGAGTAAAGGTGGTCGCGTTGGTGGTCATAGCATGCGCCTAGGTGCGCGAACCGGCGCATCGGAGGCGGCCGCGCACGACTACACTAACGTCTACGCTCGGCTTGCTGCGCGCCTTGATGAATTGGTGCCGGCGCGATTCGAGCGGCCATGGTCCGTGCTGGACATCGGCTGCGGGTATCATGCCCCAATCGTTGCGCTGTTCGAGCCGCATCTTGCAGACTGCAGGGGCGCCGATGTCGAGCAAGTGTTCCTGGGCGATGGGAGGCTACGTGTCTTGCGGGTGCGTGTGCGGGAAGTCGGGCTCATGCGTGCTGCCAAGTGGGCCACCGTCCGCTACTCGTGGTACAAGCGCTACTATGCAGCGCTTGCTCACGAAGCTCAGCGGGGCATCAGCCATGATCGCTCGCGTGTACAGTCCTACGACGGTCGGCACTTGCCGTATCCGGACGCCAGCTTCGACGCCGTCGTCTCCAACGCAGTCATTGAACACGTCGTCGATCTTGGCGCGTTCGTTCGGGAGGTCGCGCGGGTTCTGAAGCACGGGGGCGTCACTGACATGCTATGGCACAATTTCTACTGTCCCTCTGGATCTCATTTGAGCGCCCAAGAGGTTCGAGAGTCACCGTGGGGTCATGTGACTGGCGAGGTGAAGACCGAAGTACTTAACCGTCTCAAACCGGACGACATCGCAGCAGCCTTTGGCGAGTATCTCCATGTTGAACGCGTCACTGCCGCAGACAAAGCGCATCGTCTGCACGGGGAACCGGGATTTCGCCGCGAAGGCACGGATCTGCTGACACCTGAGTGGCGCGCTAGGCTGACTCAGTACCCCGAGGAGCTCCTCACTACACGGGGATACCTTATCCAGTGTTCGCGAGCATTGGCCTGAGAACGCGGCATCTCTGGAACCTGCTTGAGGGACGCGCGAGAGCCCGGCGACTCTGGTTTGGAGCAAGAGCCGGGCCCAGCAGAACCGTGACGGGTTGAGTCTACGTTTGGCAACGAGAGGCACGCATACGGAATGTGCGGAATCTGCGGCATAGTGCGATCATCGCCCGCTGACGTGGTGCGCCAAGGGCGCCTCTTCGCCATGCGGGACGCTCTGGAGCATCGCGGCCCCGACGAGGCCGGGCTGTATCTCGAGCGCAACGTCGGCCTCGCCACGCGCCGGCTCAGCATCATCGACCTCGAAGGTGGGCACCAACCTCAGACGAACGAGAAGCGGTCCGTGAGGGTCTGCTGCAATGGCGAGATCTATAACTACAAAGCGCTTCGAAAGACGCTCGCTGCAGCAGGACACGTCTTCACGTCGGCCTCCGACACCGAGGTCATCGTCCATGCCTACGAAGAGTACGGCGACGAGTTCACGGCGAAGCTGCGTGGCATGTTCGCCGTTTGCGTCTGGGATGACGAGAGAAAGCGGCTACTCCTTGCGGTGGACAGGTTCGGGATCAAGCCGCTGTACTACTCGACGGCCGATGGCGGCATCGCGTTTTCATCCGAGCTTGGCAGCCTCTTGCGAGCAGGTACGATTTCCGAGGCCATCGACTTCAGCGCGCTCGCGCAGTTCTTTCGCCTGGGGTTCATACCACCGCCGGCAAGCGTATACAGCTCTGTTAAGAAGCTCCCGCCGGGGCACCTGCTGGTGTGGGGCGGGACTGCGCCTCCGAAGCCCAAGCGCTACTGGGAACTGCCCGTCGCAGTGCCGAGGGACGGCGAGAATCCGGCGGATCGTCGGGCTGCTCTGCGTGCGCACCTTAGCGAGGCCGTTGCCAGCCATCTCGTCAGCGATGTTCCTCTGGGCGTTCTGCTGAGTGGCGGAATCGACTCGGCTTCCGTGGTCGCGCTTGCCAGCGAAGTCGGATCTGCGCGGCTCGCGACCTTCACCGTGGGATTTGAGGGAGATCCGTCCGACGAGAGGGCTCTCGCCGCGACTGTCGCCAAGCGCTATGGCACGGAGCACCACGAGGTCGTGCTCGATCCCAACGGTGCTCAACTGCTCGAGGGCATCGCTTCGCACTTCGGCGAACCCTTCGCCGATGCATCCGCGCTACCGACGTACCTGGTGAGCAGTGTGGCAAGGCAAAACGTGAAGGCGGTCTTGTCCGGCGACGGCGGCGATGAGCTCTTCTTGGGCTATACCGCTTTTCGGGGTCTGCGCCTGGCCGGCATCGCGGAGAGCATTCCATCGCCGCTGCGCCGCGCTGGCTTGGCTTTGCTACAGGGTCTCCCGCGAGTGCCACGCGCCCGCCTCAACGACAGCGTGGAGCGTTTTGGGCGCCGTGCTCGCGCTACGCTCTCGGGGGCAGACGCTGCCTACTTCGCGAAAGTCGCGCCGGTCGGGATAGATCCTGCCGTCCCGTATCTCTCAGTAGAACTGCGGGAACGGATGACCCCGTACGACGGCCGCGATGTCGTGCGCGCGGCCCTGGAACAGCATCGCATGCGATCTCCCGCGGACCCTCTCGACGTGTATGTTCACGCCAGTATTGGCATCGGCCTGGCCGGCAGGATGCTCGTCAAGGTGGACAGGATGAGCATGGCCAACAGCCTCGAAGTGCGCGTGCCGTTTCTTGATCACAGACTCGCCGAATATGTGGCGAGGCTCCCGATCACTGCTCGGATGCCGCATTGGCGGCTGAAGGGGTTGCTCAAGGATACGATGGCGGATGCGTTGCCGCCCGAGGTGCTGCACGCACCGAAGCGCGGGTTTGGGCTGCCGCTGGCGCGCTGGTTCCGCGGCGACCTTGCCGGCTTCGCTTCAGAGCGGCTGCTGTCGCCTGAAGCGAGGGCCTGCGGCGCCTACGACCCGACGTCCGTGGCAGCCTTGCTCGAGGATCATCGCGCTGGACGAAGAGATACGAGCGGCGCGATCTGGACCCTTCTCATGTTCGAGCTGTGGCGCAGTCAGTCGGGCGCCTTGGCGTGAGCATGAAACTGCTTGTGGTCACGGCGCATCCCGGCGCGCACGGCCCCATACCCAAGCACGCCCCCTATCTCATTCAAGGCCTGCGAAACCTGGGGATCGATGTGACGGTCTGCTTCTGGGGCCGCCGTCGTGTCGACAACACGTTGACCCAGCGCCTGCTGGACAGGGCTCGTGACGTCGTGGAAATTGCCACGACGGCAGCGTGTCTTCGACCTGATGTCACCGTGCTGAAGACATCCCATGAGTCGCGCACCCTGATTCGAGACATCCCGCTCTTGGCCGCAGTGAGACTCTCGAGCGACATGCTGGCCGTGCAGTATCACGGCAGCCAGCCAGATGCCCTGAACTCCACCGGCCATTGGTTTCTCAAAGCAGGCACACGACTGCTGCTTCGGCTCGTCGATGGGCTCTTGCTCCTCTGCTCCGATGAGATTCAGGGATTCTCCCGATTCTCCAGTGCTTGCAAGTATGAGCGTGTAGCCAACCCTGCTGTGCCTCTGCCTGCTGCGGAAGGTGACGGTGAGCTAACGAGCGTTGTCCGTAGGCACCAGGCATCAGGTCAATTCGTGGTGCTGTTCGTTGGTCGGATGGTCCGGTCCAAGGGAGTTTTTGACCTCTTGGTGGCCGCGGCAGCACTTCGGAGTACGCTGCCGACCCATCTGGTCATTGCGGGAGAAGGCAAACGCTCAGCGGAGCTGAGCAACGCCATACGAGACCTTGGGTTGGGAGACATGGCGACCCTCTGTGGCTACAGACAAGGCTCTCAGCTGAGAGATCTCTACCTCGCCGCTGATGTTCTCTGCTTGCCCACATATTGGGGCGAGGGCTTCCCGACGGTGATCACCCAGGCCAACGCAGGCCTACCCGTGATAACCACATGCATTAGGGGTGCGGCCGACTATCTCGTCGAAGGCGAGAACGCCTTGTTCGTGCACGCGCGCGACCCATGGTCGATCGCCACTGCTCTCGTTCGGCTTCATGGAGATCCCATCCTGCTTCAGCGCATGTCTGCTGCGAACTTGAGGGACGTACAGCGCTTCTCGGCCCCGTCGGTTGCCCGAGGCTATCTTGCTGCGCTTGTGTCGATCGCGCGTGGCGGCCGAGAGAGGTAGGGACGCCATGTGCGCGGCTTTTGCGCGCGGGCCGGATGACCAGAGCTTCTGTCCATTCGACGCGCGGAGCCAGCTGTTTCTGGCAGGCTCAGTGTGGCCGAGTCTGGTGATAGTCTCAGAATGATAGTATCCAGCGCCCCGTCGAGGCGGCCGGATCTCCAGCGGGAGGGTAATGTTTCGTAACAGAACAACGAATCGTGAGCGGCGAAGAGTCACTGTGATCACCGCTCTTCGCACGCGTGGCGGTGTCGGCAACTACTACGACGTGGTGCTCCCCTGTCTTGGCGATGAGTTTGTGGCGTGCCGCGTGGGTTCACCTATTCACGGCCAGGGGGCGATGCGGAGGGCAATCCCCGTGGTTCTAGATGCAGTTCGCCTCGCCCGCGTACTGGTCACAACCCGTGCTGACACAATGCTTGTCAATCCGAGCCTTGACGCACGCTCTCTCGTGCGGGATGGGCTGTCCATCCTCATCGCCAAAGCGCTTGGTCGTCGTGTGGTTGTGTTCTTCAGGGGCTGGGATGTGGCAACTGAGTTGAGACTCCGCGGTCTGCGGATGAGCATGTTCCGCGGCGTATTCTTCCGAGCAGATGCGTGCATCGTCTTGTTCTCGGGGTATCGGGCGACGCTGAGGCAGTGGGGATTCAGGAGACCCATCCACGTCTTGAGCACCGTCGCAGCGCGCGGCTGTTTCGATGCCGGGGCCGCGAGGGAATCGAGGCTCACGCACTCGCGAGATGGCGTGGTGAGAGTGCTGTTCATGGGATGGCTCGCCCGTGACAAAGGCATACTTGAGGTCATCGAGGCCTTCGCGCTCGCCAGGCGCAGGATGGAGACACTCGAGTTGGTGGTGGTTGGAGAGGGGCCAGCAGCCGAGGACGCCCGCCTAGTCGCTGCGGAGCACGGGGTAGCCGAGGTCGTGTTTCGGGGCCACTTGAGTGGCAAGGCAAAGTTCGTCGCTCTGAGCGAAGCAGACATCTTCATCCTGCCGTCAGGCCATGGAGAAGGCATGCCAAATGCCGTGCTGGAGGCCCTTGCATCTGGTCTGACCGTGATCGCATCCCCCGTCGGCGGGCTGCGGGATTTCCTTTTCGATCGTCGCCTGGGAATGGAGGCAGCGGATGTTTCACCAGAGGGTTTGGCAGCTCTGCTTGTCAAGGCCGCGGGCAACTCGGCCGGGAGGGCGGAGTTCGCCGTCAATGGACGAGACTTCGCGAAAAGGCACTTCACGCCGGACACATGTGCCTCTGCACTGCGTGAGGTGATCGACCTTCTCCGCGATCGCGATGGTTCCGCGGAGAGCCAGGTGGAAATCACGTGGTATGAGGTAGACGGCGAGCCGGGGGCGGCAAGGGCACCGGAGGGGCCGCCGCATGCGACGCAGAGTCACCGAGGCATTGAGGTACAGCCCCCATGATGACCACGCGCATCAGGGGTTTGGCCGGTCATCTCTTCGAAAGCGAGAACGCCCAGAACGTGCAGGCACGTGAACCACGGTGGAGCGCGCGCGGTGACTCAGAGAGGTAGTGAGGCCATATGCGGCTATGTGGCGTCTTCAATTGATCCTCTGAAGAGCCGGTCTTGGCGCGCCGTGTCGAAGCGATGAGCGCGGTGATGACGCCTCAAGGGCCGGATGATCAGCGATTGCACTGTGATGGCGACATGATCATGGGTATGTGCCGTCTCAGCATCATCGACGTCGAGGGCGGCGCCCAGCCCATGACTGGCGAGACGCCTCGCGTGTACGTCGTCTGCAGGGGCGAGATCTGCAACCTCCGCGAGCTTCGCCGAGAGTTAGAGGCCAAAGGACACCGATTCGCTACTCGTGTCACTGACGCTCCGACACCGAGATCTGTCACCCTTTTGGTTCATGTATCCTGCGGACGTGAACTCCTGCGCCACTGCGAGTGGTCCGACATATTCGTCCAGTTGTCCCGGCGAGCGAACAACGGCGACAGGGAAGGTCTTCCCGGCGCCCTGCTGGTGGCGATGACCGCTGCGAGACCCGTGGTCTCGACGAATCACGCCGGCATACCATACGCCGTGCGCGACGGCCGAGAAGGCGTGCTGGTGTCAGAGAGGGACCCAGCCGGGCTCGCCAGATGCATCCGGCTGCTGGCGGACGATCCTGCGCTGCGGCAGAGGCTGGGGTCGGCCGGCCGCCGGCGTGCGTGTGGGTTGTTTGACGTCGATCGCCAAGTCGCCCGTCTGGAGGAACTGTACGACGATCTCGCGCGGCGAGGGTCGTAATGCGCCCATGAAGAGCCACTCCGCAACCTCCGGCGCGCCACTGCAGATCAATGCGCGTGCCCCCACGGTCTGGATCGACATGTTGAATTCCCCGAACGTCCTGTTCTGCAGGCCGCTCATCGAAGAGTTGCGCGACCGTGAGTACGGCGTCTTCGTCACTGTTCGCGACTTCGCTCAGACCCGGCAGATGTGCGAGCTCTACGGCCTGCGGCATGTTGTGATCGGCGCGCATGGCGGCGCGCATCTTGCCGGCAAGGCAGCCAATCTGGCCGGCCGCGTCGGGCAGCTCCTGGCCTTCACGCGGCACGTGCGTCCGGATGTGGTCCTCACTCACAACTCCTACTCCCAGCTGGTGGTCGCACGGATGCTGGGCATGCCCTCCGTGACCAGCATGGACTACGAGTACCAGCCGGCGAACCACCTTGCCTTCCGGTGCGCCGACGCCGTGTTCGTGCCCGAAGCGTTCGACGAAGCCGCGTTGGACAAGTGCGGGGCATCGCCGGCCAAGGTGTGGAGATACCCCGGGATCAAGGAGGAGATCTCGCTGGCTGGATTCGTACCTTCGCCCGGGTACCGAGCGAGTCTTGGAGTTCCGGATGACCGTGTGTTGGTCGTTGTCAGGCCGCCCGCTCGATTCGCCCTCTACCACAGGTTCGACAATCCGCTCTTCGCAGCCGTCCTCGATCACATTCTCGAGGTGGAGAATGCGCACCTGCTGATTCTGCCGCGTACGCCTGGGCAGGCGGAGGAGCTGCTCGCCTCAAGGTACGCCGCCGACGTGTGGGTGGGAGAGACGCTGGACGGGCCGAACCTCATCGCTGCCGCGGACATGGTCGTGAGTGCGGGTGGCAGCATGGTGCGCGAGGCCGCGGCGCTGGGCACTCCGGCGTACTCGGTGTATGCGGGTCGACTGGGGGGAGTGGACCGCGGCCTGGAGCGTGACGGCCGGCTGATCATCGTCCGCGCGCCGGCGGACGTCGCCCGGGTGCTCGTCGTGCCGCGGGCAGACAAGAGTGTCACCCAGGTTAGCCGAAGTCTCGTCATGGACTTCATCGACCAGGCGGAACATTCGTGGGCATTGCAGCGGCGCTAGGGAGTCAGCGGGCCCGCGGAAGGCGGCTGCTCAGGCGCCCGATCGCCTGACGTCCTGACAGCTTTTGGTCCGCAGCAGCTCGTAGAGTCGGAGTCGCTGCACTTTACTCGTGCGCAAACCTGTATATAGTTGACTCAGCGAGATATCGGGGGGCCGCCCGCAGACTCATGAACTTGACTTGAGCGGTGCCCGTTGGGTGAGGGGGAAGGGTGGAGGAGGTCGCGTGACCCAGGTACCGTTCGTTGATTTACGCGCGCAATCACGCGCGCTGCACGACGAGCTGCATGAGGTCTTCGAGTCGGTGCTCGCGCGCGCCGCCTACTCCATGGGGCCCGAGCTGGACGAGTTCGAGGCGGCTTTCGCCGAGTTCTGCGACGCAAGCTTCTGCGCCGGCGTCAGCTCAGGCACCGACGCGGTGCGCCTGGCCCTGCAGGGCGCCGGCGTCGGCTCCGGCGACGAGGTCATCGTGCCGGTCAACACGTTCATGGCCAGCGCCGAGGCC
>Ga0209745_1000760_pt1 | contig 19350 bp, 18 predicted proteins | sample BarGraNGADG00312_FD_184495 | JGI IMG/M metagenome (GOLD analysis project Ga0209745, IMG submission 184495) | Arctic peat soil microbial communities from Barrow, Alaska - Barrow Graham LP Ref core NGADG0004-312 (SPAdes) (version 2) | ecosystem: Environmental > Terrestrial > Soil > Wetlands > Peat...
AGAGGACGACTGGGTGTGGGTGCGATCGGTGGATGCGATGCTAGGACGCAGCGCCTCGTTCGTAGCGGCGCTACGGGCGAGGCCGAGGACAACGCAGCGCGCCGCCGAGCGCGGCCACGCGGCGGAGTGCTTCGTTTCGAAAGGAGTTTGATAAAGAAGGAGGGCCGCCTGGGCGGCCCTCCAATCCGGTTACCAGCGTTGGATTTGGTAGAGGCGCTTCCAACGACCTAAGTCGCGGCGCGGTTTGCGAGCCCCCTACGCTGGCTAGGCGATTCCCGGTGGTCCCGGGGACACGCCTCTACCCGCTGGTACCTCCGCTGCCAGTACTACTTGAAACCTCCACTGGACCACCTCCTTTCCGCGATACGCACATGATATCCAGACGGTCAAGACGGAAACCGCCGCGGTCCCGCCCTTCCTGTGGAGGGCCTGGCGACTTCTCGTCGATGAGAAACGTCAGCGCCGGAAGACGGCGCTTCATGCGCGATACCCACGGTTGTGGAACGAGAGTTCCACTTTCATCACGAGATCTCCTTGACGCGAAGCGCGATATCTGAACGGTGTCTAGAACTCGACACAGAATGAAGCTCGGTTCCGCGCCCACTACTCGAAATCGACGTCTTCTACGCCCGCCCACTCCTCCGGGAGCGGCGTCCCGGCCGACTTGTGCAGGGCGACCTTGAGCACGCCCAGACCGAGCAGCGCGCACTTGAGCCGGACCGGCGTCAGCGGGGTGCCGCTCTCGACCATCATCGCTACGAGCGGCGTGTCGTCCTTGCCGATCTCGGCCACCTCCGCCGCCTTGCGGCCGACGATCTCCTCGCTCAGCATCGATGCGGCGGCCTGGCTGATCGCGCAGCCGTGACCGTCGAAGGCGACCTCTTCGATCGTCTCGCCGTCGGCGCCGAAGCGAAGCGTGACCGTCAACTCGTCGCCGCAGAGCGGATTCTGCCCCTCGGCCTCGGCGTCGGCGGGCTCGAGCCGGCCGTGATGGCGCGGGCTCTTGTAGTGATCGAGAATCAGCTCGCGGTAGAGATTGTCGATGTCGTTCATCAGTGCTCCGGCCAGGGCGCGACTAAGGACAACGCAGCGCGCCGAGTGATAGCGGGCCAGAAGTCGGAGGGTATTGCTGGATGGAGCACTATGCGAAGACCTTCCGTGCCCGCTCGAGGCCGGCGACGAGGCGGTCGACCTCCTCGGGCAGCGAGTAGAGGTAGAAGCTGGCGCGACTGGTCGCCGAGACGCCGAGCTTGCGCATCAAAGGCTGGTTGCAGTGGTGGCCCGCGCGCACGCAAACGCCCTCCGCGTCGAGAATCTGGGCGACGTCGTGGGGATGAATCCCCTCCAGGTTGAAGGAGACGATTCCGGACCGCCGCTCGAGCGGCGGCCCGTAAAGAGTCAGCCCGGGAATCTCTGCCATCAGTTCGAGCGCGTAGGCGGTGAGCTCGTGCTCGTGCGCGGCTATCGCCTCCAGCCCGATCCCCTTCAGGTAATCGATAGCGGCTCCGAGCGCCACCGCCTCGGCTACCGGCGGCGTTCCTGCTTCGAACTTGTGCGGTAGCTCGGCCCAGGTCGTCTTCTCGACGGAGACGCGGCGGATCATGCCGCCTCCGGTCTGGAATGGGCTCATCCGCTCGAACAACTCGCGGCGGCCGTAAAGCACCCCGACGCCGCTCGGCCCACACATCTTGTGACCCGAGAAGGCGAGGAAGTCGCAGTTCAGCGCCTGCACGTCGACCGCGCGATGAGGCGCCGCCTGGGCCGCGTCGACGACGGCGATCGCTCCCTGCTCGTGCGCGAAGCCGATCAGCTTCTCAACCGGGACGATCGTCCCGAGCGAGTTCGAGACGGCGGTGATCGCAACCAGCTTGAGCCGGCCGCCGGCTACGAGTCGATCGAGCCCGTCCAGCTCCAGCTCTCCCTCGCTCGTCACCGGCACGACGCGGAACTCCGCGCCGGTGCGACGGGCGACCTCCTGCCAGGGCACGAAGTTGGAGTGATGCTCGAGCTCGCTCGCCAGCACGATGTCGCCGGGGCCGAGATTGTCCAGCCCCCAGGCGTAGGCCACGAGGTTGAGGCCCTCGGTGGTGTTGCGGGTGAAGACGATCTCACCCGGCGAGCGGGCATTGACGAATCTTTGTGCCTTTTCGCGCGCCTCCTCGTAGGCCGCGTTGGCGCGTTCTGCGAGCGCATAGACGCCGCGACCGACGTTGCCGTAGGAATGCTCGTAGAAGTCCTCCAGCGCCGCCAGCACCTGGCGCGGCTTGTGTGCGCTCACCGCCGAATCCAGGAAGGCGAGCGGCTTGCCACCGTCTTGCGGCTCGAAGATCGGGAAATCGGCGCGGATACGCTTCGCATCCAGCTTGACGTTTTGCTCGACGGCCATGGATCTATCGTACCGAGCCGTCCCCGGCTCGCCCCGCCGGGCCGCCCGACCGGTGGAGGGATCACGCCGCGCTCAAAAAAGGACGTCCGGGCCGGTGCTACCGTGCCGCGAACGCCCTTTTCTCCATGAGCTTAAACCGCAGACGGCTGTCTGTTCAACCGAGATTCAGCCCTCGAGCAGGCGGATAGTGATCCTGTCGCCCGGGGAGGCGCCAAACATGTCCGCCGCGTCGCCGCCCGAGATGGCGACCGCGAGATTCTGGAACGAGTCCTCGTAGAGCATGATGTCGCCGCGCCTGGCGTCCGAGAAGGTTCGGGCGGTGATCGCGTAGTAGCGCTCGCCGCCGTGCTCCAGCTCGATCTTGGTGCCCACCGAAAGACCCAGCGCCTCGAGATGCTCGTTGCGCAGGTTGAGCTGCATGTTTCCGAAGCGGTCGGTATCGACGACGGTGGCTTTGATCCGGCCGTGACGCGCCACCGGCTTGGGAATATCCAGCCGGACGAGCTCGCCCAGTTCGAGTTTCGGACCTAGCTCCTCGATCGGCACGCCGAGTGCGAGGTGCGCCGCCGCGGGGGAGAAGACATCGCGGCCGTGGAAGGTCGGCGACACCTCCTTCATCGCGTAGGCGGGATTGGTGATCTTGTGCGCCTTCGCGATGCCGCCCATGCGCTCGGCCGCAGGCAGCAAGAGACCGTTGTCGGGCCCGACGTAGAGACGCCCGCTCGCGTCCTCGATCGCGATCGCGTGACGGTCCGTCCCGACACCGGGGTCGACTACCCCCAGATGCACACCGAGCGGCATGTAGGGAATCGTGTCGGCGAGCGTCATGGCGCCCTGGAGAACGCGCCGAGGCTCGATTCCGTGCGTGATGTCGATGATCTCGACATCCGGTGCAATGCTCTTGATCACGCCGTGGCAGGTGCCGACGAAGTCGTCGCGGAGACCGAAGTCGGTCAGGAAAAGAATGAAGCGAAAGCGCATCGTCTGTTCCATTGTCACCGCTTCGGCAACCGATACCAAAGCCCTGTTCGCCCGGAGCTCGTCAGCTCAAACAGCAGCATCGATCACCGCGAACACGAGGAATACGACCGCGATCACACCGTTGACGGTGAAGAAGGCTGCATCCAGCCGGCGCAGATCGCTCGGTCTGACGATCAAATGCTCGTAGAGGAGAAGCGCCGCGACCGCGGCGACGCCGATCCCCCAAATGATGCCCGCGTCGCCCACGATGCCCGCAACCGCGAGCGCCACGACGGTGATCAGGTGAAGGGCTCGCGCGGCCCAGAAGGTCGCCGGTACGCCGAAGCGGGCGGCGAACGAACGGAGCCTTTGCTCGCGGTCGAACTCGAGGTCGAACAGCCCGTAGAGAAGGTCGAACCCGGCGACCCAGCTGCCGACTCCGATCCAGAGAGCGAACGGCGCCGGATTGAGCGGCCTACCGACCGCCAGCCAGGCGGCGAGCGGGGCCAGGCCGATGGTGGCACCGAGCCAGAGGTGGCAGAGCCAGGTCGCCCGCTTCAGATAGGGGTAGATGACGAACGCCGCTACCGGAAGTGGCCACAGATAGCGAACCACGTGCGCCAGCCGAAACGTCGCCAGCACCAACAGAGCGAGCGCGGCAAGGCAGAAGACGAGCACCTGCCACAGCTCGAGCCGCCCGCTCGGCAGCTCGCGCCCGGCCGTGCGCGGATTGCGGGCGTCGATCTCGCGATCGACCACACGGTTTATCGCCATCGCCAGCGAGCGAGCCCCGACCATCGCCAGGGTGATCCAGACGAGCTCCCGCCAGCCCGGCAGCACCGACGCCGAACGAAAGGCGAGCAGCGCACCGACGTAGGCGAAGGGCAGGGCGAAGAGCGTGTGCTCGAGCTTGACGAGGGACGCCAGGCGCCAGGCGATCGGCGTCTGCGAGCCGCTTTCCGTCACCCGCCGTGCCCCGGAGCCGGCGGCGTGGCGCCTGCCCCGCCCTTGCTTTCCACACAATCGTCGAGATCCCGTAACAGGCCGTTGATCCACCAGGCGAGGTCGTGCTCGCCGACCCAGCTGCGAATCCCCTCGATCCAGCGCCCTCTTACCTCGGCGGGCAGCGTCAGCGCCTCGTAGATCGCATCCGCCTGGGCGCGAATATCTAAGGGGTCGATGGTCAGCGAGAAGGAGCCGAGCTCCTCGTGCGCTCCCGTGTTCTCCGAGAGGATGAGCACCCCTTCGCGCTCGTTCACCAGCGGCGCCTCCTTTGCGACCAGGTTGAGCCCGTCGGAGATGGCGTTCACGAAGAAGGCGTCGTACTGCTTATAGGCGGCGAACGACTGGTAAACGTCGTCCGCTATCTGCAGGTCGATCGGAAGCCACCCTTGCTGCTGGAAGCGCTCGTTGACCCGCCGCGCCTCGCGCTGAATCGCTTCAAGGTAGTCCTCGTATTCGGAGATGTCGAGCCGCGAGGGATCGAGGCAGGAGAGCATCGATACCCGCCCGTGCAGCTCGGGATGCAGCTCGAGGAAGAGCTCGTAAGCGCGAAAGCCGCGCACGATGTTCTTGGACGGATCGGTGCGATCGACGCGCACCACCAACAGCTCCGGCCGCGTCTCTTCGATCCGGCGCTCGTGCTCCGCGACTCTTGGATCGCCTGCCAACTCCGCCAGCTCGCGCGGGTCGATCGAGATACCACGGGCGCTCAGACAGGTCTTGGCGCCGGCGTGCGAGACGGCTGCTTCGCCCGGAACACGCTCCGCGCCCAGCACCGACTGGGCCGACTGGATGAAGTTCCGGCGCCAGCGGCTGGTGTGGAAGCCGACCACGTCGTTCGCGAGTAGGCCGTCGTGGACGCCCGCACTTATCTCCTCGGGCAGAACACGCCAGCAGGCGGGCTGCGGCCACGGAATGTGCACGAAATGAAGCAGCGAAGCCTCCGGGGCGCTGGTCCTGACCAACCGCGGCGCGAGGTAGAGGTGGTAGTCGTTGAAGAAGACGACGGCTTCGGGCTTTCGCGCCAGCTCCTCCAACGCCGCCTTCGCGAAGGCGGCGTTGATCGGCGTGTAGCCGTTCCGCCAGGCCTCGATCAGCCCGCTTTGCTCGTGGTCGGGCACGTTGACCAGCTCCCACAAGCAGTGCTGAACGAACCAGAGCGTCGGATTGGCGACGACGTTGTAATACCCCTCGTACGCAGCCGGATCGTGCGCCAGGAAGCGCAGCCGATACTCGGCGCCGTTCGGGAGGACGTCCTCGACCGCACCATCGCTCTCGGCGGCGATCTCGCGGTCGACGTCGCTCATCGCGCTGGCGATCCAGGTCACGTCGTGGTGCGTCGCCAGGCTCATCAGCGCCGTCACGAGGCCGCCGCCTCCGCGCCTTGCCGCTCGAACTTGATCGGGCCCGCACTGATAGGTGACCGGCCCCCGGTTCGAGACGATGATGATCTCTCGCCGCTCGCGCACGAAGCTGGAAGCCTACTAGCTGGGCCCGCGCTCCCCGCCGGGACGCCGGCTAGACCTTGGCGATCAGCTCTGCCTCGGCGCCGCTGGTCTCGTTCCCGAGCAGGTGGTTGAACAGCACCAACCAGTCGCGAAGAAGCCGCGGGGTGAGGAACTTCCGCCGCACGTCTTCCTTCCCGAGCAGCGCCCGCCTGCGGGCCTGCGCCGGGTCGCGCAGGATCTCCAGGCAGGCCTCCGCGCACTCCTCCGGCGAGGAGACCAGCCGGCCCGTCTCGCCGTCACGAATTTGAGTCACGATGCCTCCAACCCGCCCGGCGACCGTCGGTCTCCCCTTCCAGAGCGCCTCCGATACGGTGAGCCCGAACCCCTCCCGAATCGACTTCTGGATCACGGCCGCGGAGTGCACCTGAAAGGCGTTCACCTCCACCGAGCCGACGTTGTTCAGGTTCGAGAGGATGTAGATGTCGGGGTCGCCGTCGGCATATTCGACCGTCCGGTTGTAGTAGTCCCAGCCCTCTGGATCGTCGTGGGCCATCGATCCGACAAGGGCCAGCTGAACCTCCGGGAACTCCTGCTTGACCTGCCTGTAGCTGTCGATCACCCCGAGCGGGTCCTTCCACGGATCGAAGCGAGAGACCTGCGTGAGGAGCGGTCGTTCGACGTCGATTCCGAACTGATCGAGGATGTAGGCCGCGTCCTCGCTCGACAGAGCCATGTTCTTCGGCGCCAGCGGATCGATCGCCGGCGGCCAGATGAAGGCGGTGGGCAGGCCGGTCCGCGCCGGGATGTACTGCTTGAGATGGAAGATCATCGCGTCGTAGTGCGAGATCTGCGGCGCCAGGAAGTCGATCACATCTTCGTTGGGCTCCGAGAGATCGATGTGACAGCGCCAGATCCATTTGGCCTTCGACGAGGCGAAGTGCTCGATCACGCCGACCGGCTGCGGATCGTGGATGATGATCACGTCGTAGTCGGAGTCGTCGATCTGCGCCGCGTTCAGCTGGTTGTAGCGCCTGAAGATCTCCTTGTCGTCTTGCGTCAGGCTTTGCGGATCACCCTGCAGCGCGTTGTGCACCGCCTTGGTGACGTTGAAGAACTCTTCCTGACCGTGGATGATCCGCCACTCGACCTCGAGCCCGGCGTCGCGCATGAGCGGGATCAGCGTGTACTGAATCTCCGCCACGCCTCCGCCGAAGGCCGTCGCCGAAACATGCAGCACGCGCAGGCCCTGAATCGGCTCGGCCAAGCGCTTGATCTCCTCCATCAGGCCGCGCGATACGATCGACGCGTAATCGGCAAGCGACTTGTGCCCGGCGTTCACGAGCTGCAACGTCGTCCCCGAGCGAGCGCTCCGGGATCTCAGTCTCTCGCCTGGGCGGACTTCCCTTAAGCGTCGAGTCTTTTTTCGAATCGAAGCCGTGATCCGCCGCCCATCTTCTCACTGATCTCCAGATCATCGGCGAGCGCCCGGATGATCGCTATCCCGAGCCCACCCTCGCCAAAGTCGATCTCCTCGAGGCCGCTCGGAGGCACGAAGCCGCGTCCCTGGTCGCTCACCTCGACTATCAGGCGATCCGGCTCGAGCTCGTAGAGAATCTCGACCGTCCCGTCGTCGGAGCTGTAGGCGTGCCTGACCGAGTTCGAGCAAGCCTCCGTCAAGGCCAGCTTGAGATCGGCAAGCGTCTCCTCGGGAAGCTCGCGCACGCGCGCCAGCGCCGTCAGGGCCAGACGCCCCAGCGTGATGTACTCGGCCTTCGCCGGGATCGTGAGGTTGATGACTGCGCTTTCCGAACTCATCGCAAACTCCGACTCCGCACCGCTTTATGCCAGGCTCCGAACCGGCCTCAGGATAGGACGATCGCTGCAGTGTATTCCCTAGCCGGCGCCAATCATGCACTCAGGCGCCGAGGCCGGGCTCCGGAAGCGTCTTTCGTCCTGTCGCCGCGCAAGCAAAGACACTCTCCTCTCGCCTCCCGGCAGCCGTTTCCACGTGGAAACGGTGCGCGGCCGAACCCTTAGGCCTCTTCCTCGCTCCCGGCCAAGGGGAGCGAGAGCACGAAGCGGGTCGATCCCTGCCGCGAGCCCACGGTCAGATCGCCGTCCATCCGCCGCGCCCACTCGCGGGCTATCGCCAGACCGAGGCCGCTCCCGGACGACTTCTCGCCCTCGAGCCGGTAGAAGCGCTCGAACACGCGCTCCTCGCAGCCCGCCGGAATTCCTTGCCCGTCGTCCTCGACGCTCAGGAGAGCGCGGCCATCCTGCTGGGCGGCGCCGATCGACACCGAGACGCCGCGCGGAGTATGCACAAGCGCGTTCTCGAGCAGAATCCGCCCGATCTGAAGCGTCCGTTGCTCGTCGGCCTCGGCGATCGGCTCGGCTCCGTCCGCAGCCTCCGAGGCGATCGAGAGGGGATGCCCGGAGAGCTCGGCGGCGGCTTCGAACTCGTCCTTCAGCGATTCGACCGCGCCCACGAGCGCCACGGGCTCGGTCATCAGTTCGAACTTGTCGGCGTCCAGGCGCGAGAGGTCGAGTAGCGCGGTGGCGAGCTTCTCGAGGCGTTCGACCTGGCCGCGCATCGTCTGAAGGAACTCCTGCCGGTTTTGCTCGTCCATCTCCTCTTCGCTCAACAGCTCCAGCGAGCCCGAAAGGGCGAAGATCGGCGTCCTCAGCTCGTGTGAGGCGTTGGCGATGAACTCGCGGCGCGCCTCATCCAGGCGCGCCAGACGCTGGCGCATGCGCTCGAATGAGAGCGCCAGCTGACCAACCTCGTCGTTCCCCTCGACTTCGATCGGCAGCTCGAGCGAACCTGCCGCGATCCGGTCGGCGCCGCGCTCCAGCCGGCGGATTCGGGAGGTGAGCCTGCGTGCCCCCAGGATGCCGATCAGGAGCGCGATCAGAAGCGAGGGTATGGCCGCGATCAGAAGCTGCCGGCGCACCGTGTCCACGCTCTGTTTCGCGTCGCTGAGGGAGCCGGAGAGAAGGAGCAGCTCGGAGCTCCCGGCGACCGGGATCGCCACCTCGGCCCGCGCGGCGTCGTTTCGATTCACGGTTCCGCGTGCCGCCCTCCCGTTCCTCGCGGCGGCAAGAGCCACGGGGTCGGAGTTGATCGCGTTCGAGCCGGCGCGCAGCGAGTCGGCTAGTACCGCCAGCTGAACCGGAGGCCCCAACTCCTGAAAGACCACGACTCGAACGTCCAGCGCCGAGGCGCTCCCCTCGACTCGGGACTGGAGGAAGAAGCTGTCGCCGCTGGTCACCGCCGGGGCGATGCGGACCGCCGAGCGTTGGAGCTCGTCCAGGCGGTTCGAGACGAGTTGCTGGTTGAGCGTCGGGACGACGACCAGGTAGCTCGTCGCCAGCGCGACGAGGACGAGCACGACCAGCGTCGCGACGAGCTGACCGCTGACGCTCCTCAGCGTCTTCATGGCTCTCGCAGCCGGTAGCCGACTCCGCGAACGGTGAGGATCAGCTCGGGCTTGCTCGGGTCGAGCTCCAGCTTCTCCCTCAGGTGACGCACGTGAACGTCGACCGTGCGCGGATCGCGGTACTCCGAACTGCCCCAGATCTCCCCCAGGAGGTCAGATCTCGAGAAGACCCGGCCGGGTTGCTCGGCGAGAATCCGCACCAGCTCGAACTCGACGTAAGTCAGCTCCGGGGTTTGGCCGTTCACCTCTACGCGGCGCCGAGCGCGATCGATGCGAAGCGGACCGACCTCGATCGCCTCGCGAGAGGCCGCCGCTGGCGCAAGTGATGCCCGCCGCAACAGAGCGCGCACTCGGCTGCGGAACTCTCGGATCGAGAAGGGCTTGGTTATGTAGTCGTCGGCGCCGATCTCGAGACCGATCACCTTGTCGATCTCCTCGTCGCGTGCGGTCAGCATGATGATCGGCACCGCACTACGCGCACGCAGACGGCGACAAACCTCCAGTCCGTCCAGCTTCGGCAATGCGAGATCGAGAACCACCAGATCGACTGACTCCTCGTCGAAGCGACGTAGAGCGGCTTCGCCATCCCGCGCCTCGACGACCCGATAACCGTCTTTTTGCAGCGGGAAAGATAGTAGTTTCTGGATCGCGTCCTCGTCGTCGACGAGGAGGATCGTGGGAGTGTCCGGCATGCCTGTTCCCAGTCTGGTGCCTACTATAACCGCACTGTGAGAGTCCCAGCGCGGCCCAGACCTCATCCGGCGCGACCGCGGCCGGGCTCGCTCGAGCGGCCGCTCAGCGCACGAATCTACCGGGGCTCCTGGATCGTGGTGGTGATTCCTCTCCTGATTGTCGCCTTCAGTGTCGCTCGGCAGGAACCGCTCGCGGTTCCGACGATCTCATCGGCTTTCGACCCGAACGCGGTCGTTGCGACGATAAGCGATACCAACAACGGGCTCGCGCGCCTATACATCGATCGCAGCCCCGGGGCGGCGAACAGCGGAACGCTCCGCGACTGGGTCCGGGGACAGTTCACCGCGCTCGGGCTCAAGACGACGGTCGACCAATTCGAAGCGCCGATTCCCGGTCTCGGCAAGGTAAGTCTCAGCAACGTCAGCGCAACCGTTCGCGGCCGCTCCGCCACGGAGATCGTCATTCTCGCCCACCGCGACAACAGCGGGCTGGCGCCCGGAGGGGGCGCGAACGACAACGCCTCCGGTACGGCCGCGATGCTGGAGTTGGCGCGGGCGTACCAAAACCGCGCCGGGCCTGTATCCCCGCCCGAACCGGCGCACACGCTCGTCTTTCTCTCTACCGACGGCGGCGACTTCGGGGCGGTCGGGGCGGCAAGGTACGCCGAGCAGGCCGGCGCCACGCACGTCGCGGTGGTGATAGTCCTCGACTCGATCGCGGGGAACGGGAAGCCGCGCATTCTCTTCAACGGCGACACGACCAGGCTGCCGGCGCCGTATCTCGTTGCTACCGCCAGCCAGATCCTTGCCGACCAGCCGGGCGCGGTGGTAACGCACACAAATCCGGTCGACCAGCTGCTCGACCTGGCATTTCCGTTCAGCCTCTATGAACAAGCGCCGTTCGTCGCGCGCGGAATCCCGGCTGTGACTCTCACCACCGCCGGCGACAGGTACCCGAACCCGTTCACCGACACGAGTGAGAACATCTCCAAGCCACATCTGACTCAGATCGGCCTCGCCAGCGAGCAGTTGCTGGCCGCTCTCGATCAAGGCGCTCCGGAGCCCCCCACGAACAGCGCCTCGTACATCTACCTGGGCGGGCGATTCGTGTACGGCTGGGCGGTGCAGCTTCTGCTGCTCGCGGCTCTGATCCCTGCCCTGGTCACCATCGTCGATCTGTTCGCGCGCTGCCGCAGGCGCAGGATCGCCTTCCGGCCGGCGCTGCGTAGCTTCCTCCGCCGTTTCGGCTTCTGGCTCGTGCTTCTGCTGCTCTTCTGGCTGTTCGCTGGCTTCGGCTTCTGGCCGCGGGGAGACGGGCGGCCGCTATCGCCCGACAGTCTCGCGGTCAGTTCGCTACCGCTGGCGGCGCTGGTCGCCTTTGGACTTCTCACCTTCGGCGCCTGGCTTATCTCGCGCGACCGCCTACTGCCGCGCCGAGAGACAAGCCCGGAGCAGGAGCTGGCGGGCTACTCCTGCGCGCTGCTTGCAATCGCGGCAGCCTCGCTGTTCGTGGCCTGGTTCAACATCTACGCCCTCCTCTTCCTGCTCCCGCCGCTTCACGCCTGGATCTGGATGCCCCAGGTACGCGGCTCTCGGCCCTGGTCTTCGCTTGCGCTTCTGGCCGCCGGCTTGCTCGGGCCGGCGCTGATCTTCCTGGAGCTGGCGACGCGACTGCACCTCGGCCTGAGCGTGCTCTGGTACGTGGCGGCGCTCGCCGCCGTCGGCTTCCTCAAGTTCCCTGTCCTGATCGTCGCGACCGTCCTCGCCGCCGCCGGCGCGCAGCTCGCGGCGCTCAGCGTCGGGCGATATGCGCCGTATCCGGCCCCGGACGAGCGTCCACGGGATTTGCTCCCGCGACGAGTCGTGCACCGCGTCTCGCTCCTTTCACATCACTGGAGCGAGGTTCGGGCCGCTCATCAGCCGCACGGCGACTGATCGCTCAGGGGCCGGTAGTCGTTGCTGAGGTGGTGGTCGCCGGCGGCGGCGGTTCAGTAGTCGTCGTTGCTGGAGGTGGAGGCGGCGGCGTGGTCGTCGTCGTTGCTGGAGGTGGAGGCGGAGTCACCGTCGTTGTCGGGTTCGCCGTCGTCGCTCTTGTCGTCGCTCTCGTTGTGGTCGCGGTCGTCGTCGAGGTCGTAGGCGGAGTCGTTCCGCTCGAGCCCAGATAGCCGTAGCTACCCTTCGTCCAGGTCACGAATCGAGCCGGCATCGTGGGCGCGGCGAAGTCGAGCATCGGGGCGCTGGCCAGTGCCGGCGACATGAAGTCGTGCCAGATCGAGGCCGGGATGTTGCCGCCGGCAAGCGAGACACCGTGCACGTACACGGGGCGCTCGGCGTCGGGGTAACCGACCCAAACGGCGGTAGCGAGCTGGGGCGTGTAGCCGCAGAGCCAGCCGTCGGCGTGGTTATCGGTGGTTCCGGTCTTTCCGGCCGCGGTTCGACCGAAGTAGGCACCAACCGCGGTTCCGCCGGTCATGTTCGATTCGAGCACCTTGGTCACCTCGTAGGCAACCCAGTCCGGAATCACGCGTTGGCGTTTCGGCTTACCCCAACCAACGCTTCGGTCGACCGAGCCGTCCGGGAGAACGACCTTTGTTATCGCCAACGGCTCGGAGTAGATTCCTCCGGCTGCGAGCGTTGCGTAGGCGCTGGCCATCTCGAGCGGCGTCACGACATCGGCCCCCAGGCCCATCGATGGAACGACGTCGAGTTTCGTCTGGCGGATGCCGAGCTTGTACGCCATGTCGGCGACGTTCTGCGGTCCGGTATCCAGCGTCAGCTGAGCGAAGACGGTGTTGTCGGATTGCAGCGTGGCGCTGGCCACCGAGATCGTGCCGGCATAGCTGTTGCTGTACGTGTGCACCTGCCAGGGAGTAGAGCTCGGGTCGGGCTGGTAGGTGAACGGCGCCGAGGTGTAGTAGGTCGTATAGGGGTTCATCCCCTGCGAGATCGCCGAGGTGAGAACGATCGTCTTGAAGGTCGAGCCCGGCTGACGCTTGGCCTGCGCGGCAAGATTGAATTGATTGTTGTTCTGACCAGGGATGATGCCCGTCATAGCCTTGATCGCGCCGGTTCGCGGATCGATGGCGATGACCGCCGAGGCGGGGTCGGTCTTGTAGTAAAGGTTGTCGCGGATCGCCTTCCTGGCCAGCCGCTGCATGCGCGGATTGATCGTCGTGTAGACCTTCAGCCCGCCGGATTGCACCGTCTCGGTGCCGTACTGCTTGACCAGCTGATCGGTGACGTAGTCGAAGAAGTAGGGCTCCTTGATGTCCTGGTAGAGCCTTCCGCGCTTGAGCTTGATCGGGGTGGCGACGGCCTGGTTGTACTGGGCGCTGGTGATGTCCTTGTTGTCGAGCATCGCCTTGAGCACCTCGTTGCGGCGCTCGAGCGCGGCGGGCGCGTTGTAGAACGGGTCGTAGTCGCTCGGTGCCTGCGGCAGGCCGGCAAGCAGGGCTGCCTGCACCAGCGTCAGTTGGCTCGCATGCTCTGAGAAGTAGGTCTCGGCCGCGGCCTCGACGCCGTTTGCGTTCGCCCCGTAGAAGACCTGGTTCATGTAGGCCGTCAGGATCCTCTGCTTCGACCAGGCGTGATCGAGCTTGCGAGCCAGGCAGACCTCCTTGAGCTTGCGGCTGATCGTGCGCTTTCGGTTTCCGATGTAGAGGGCGCTGGCCAGCTGCTGGGTGATCGTCGAGGCGCCCTGGACGACCTTGCGAGCACGAAGGTCGGCGACGGCAGCCCGGACGATTCCGACGTAGTCGACGCCGCCATGCTCGTAAAAGCGCCTGTCCTCGATCGCCACGACGGCCTTCGGCATCCAGGGCGAGATCTCGCTCCACTGCACCACCTGGCGGTTCTGCGCGGTCTGGATCGAGCCGAGCAACGAGCCGTCCGCCGCGTAGACGAAAGAGTTCTCGCCCACGGCCACCGGGCTGAGCGAGGAGAGGCTGCAGTTGGTGAAGACGATGCCGCTGCCGGTGACGCCCCCGATTCCCAGCAGCACCACGAGGCCTCCGAAGACGCCGAGGATCGCCTTCTTCGTGTGCTTGCGGCGAGCCAGCCGGGCTCGATGCCGACGCTGGCGGCGGCGCATGTCGGCGTTCTCGTCGCCGCTTCGGGCACGCGGAGCCGGGCGACCGGGCGGCCTTCTCGAACCAGGGCTCACCCGAACGCTCCATCACTGCGAAGCCGTTCGTGCACTCGCAGTCTCAGTTCGTTCTCGAGCGTCGCCGCGGCTGCCGGGTCGGGCGCGATCGCGCGAACGCGGATCGTCGCTTTCTCGGCCAGATCACTCACGTAGACCTCGAGCCCCCCTTCGTCTGCAAGCGCTTCCTTGAGCCCGGCCACGACCTTGTCGAGCTCCAGCTCGATCGGGACGAGAGCGCTGACCTCGGCACGCGTTTCATGCTTTCGGATCGAGGCGTTCTTAATGGTATCGGAGGCAAGCTTCTCGTTGGGAACCACGAGGCGCGACCCGTCGCCGAGGCGGATGAAGGTGTAGATGAGCGTGATCTCCTCGACCTCGCCGCGCTCACCGTCCGTCTCGATCACATCGCCGATGCGCAGCGGTTGGGTGGTGGCGATCATCAGGCCGGCGATCACGTTGGCGATCGTCGTCCGCGCCGCAAATCCAAAGACGATGCCGACGATCGCCGAGGAGGCGAGAATCCCGCCCGCGACCGCTCTGACCTGGGGAATGACGAGCAGGGCGGAGAGCAGTCCGACGAAGACGATGCCGGCACGAACGCTGCGCCTGAGCATCCGGTAGCGGGTAATCGCGCCCGGGTCGAACTTCCGCCGCCCGAGCGCCCGGTCGACGAGCTGCGAGAGCACGAACGTGAGCACGATGACCGCGCCGAGGACGGCCAGGCGGTACCAATCCCAATCTGGCATAGCCTCCTATTCAACGGGCGAGGGCGACTTCCTCAACCGGCGGGGACCTTGCAGCAAGACCGCAGCCGGACCGCCCCGATATCATCGGGGCGAAGTGCGATCGCTACATGCAGTTCGTCGTCGAAACTTGCAGGCGAGGCTCCTTCGCCGGCTCCCGCTGCTCGCTCTCTTGCCGGTCCTCGCGCTTCCGCTCTTCCTGACCGCCTGCGGCGCGAAATCGGAGCCGACCGGCGCGAGCGTCCGACTTTTTCCGCTCTCGGTACACGGTGCAGACGGGCGACTCGTGACCTTGCAGGCCAAGCCGCGGTCGATCGCTGTGGCCGGCCAGTCTTCGATTGCCCTGGCCGCGGCGCTGAGGCTTGCGGTGACTCGAGTCGGAACCGGTAGCGGCGATCTCGATCTCGGGCTGTTGCGGCGACTTAAGCCTCAGCTAGCGCTCGTCGGCTCGGGAATCACCAGGATCGCGGTCGAGCAGGCACGGGCGCTCGGGGTCGCCGTCTACACCGTTCCCGACCGAACGCTCGACGGAGTGGCGCAAGCGCTCTCCGATGTCAGCCTGCTTGCCGGCGTTCCGCTGCGCGGGCGCAGCGAGAGAGCGCAGCTAGTCGATCAGCGAGAGGCCGTGCGGACGGCGCTCGCCGCTGTCAGTCCGGTGCGGGTGTTCATCGACCTGGGCCGCTTCAGCACAGCCTCGGACGGCTCCTTCATCGGCCACATCATCGGCGAGGCCGGTGGAATCGATGTCGCCGGCCCCGACGTGCAGGAGGGGCCCTTCCCGCTCAAGCGGCTGCGCCGGCTGAAGCCCGAAGTGCTCGTAATCGGCACCAACTCGCGGCTGACTCTCGCCAAGCTGCGCCACGACCCCGCCACGCGCTGGCTTCCAGCGGTTCAAAGTGGCCGCCTCGTGCGGGTGGACATCAAGCTCCTCGAGCCCGGGCCGGCGGCCGCGGAGGGTCTGCGCCAACTCGCCACCGCCCTGCACCCCGATGCGTTTCGCTGACCTCGACTGCGTGACGGTCGATGCCTACGGGACGCTGCTGGCGCTCGAGGATCCCGTGCCGGCGCTCGAGGCTGAGCTCGCCGGGCGCGGAGCGGCCCGCCCCGGTGCGGAGATAGCCGCCGCGTTCGGAGTTGAGATGGAGTACTACCGCGAGCACTCGCTCGAGGGTCGCGACGCCGAGTCGCTCGAGCAGCTGCGCCGCGACTGCCTCGGCGTATTCCTCGCCGCACTACACGTTGAGCTCGATCCCGCAGAGCTTTTCGAGGCGTTCATCGCCGCCCTTCGCTTCCGGCTCGAACGCGGCGCCCTCGACGCGCTTCGCCTCCTGCGCGGCCGCGAGCTGGCGCTGGCCGTCGTCTCCAACTGGGACTGTTCGCTCGAGCAGCGACTTGGGGAGGTCGGCCTGCTCGGTTTCTTCGACTGCGTCGTCGGATCGGCTCTGGTCGGCGCCGCGAAGCCCGATCCGCGACTCTTCCACTATGCGCTCGAGCAGCTCGAGGTCAGCCCTGCTCGCTCGTTGCACATCGGAGATTCGGACGACGACCGCTTGGGGGCGGCCTCCGCCGGAATGAGCTTCGCGCCGGCGCCGCTCGAGCTTGCGGTGAGAGGCTTATCCGGGTGAGCGCCCGCGTCGACAAAGCTCGCCTGGCCGCCTGGGCGCTCGTCGCTATTCCGCTGATCGTTCTCGGCTTCGTCAGCTACGCCAGCTCGAGCTCGACGAGTTCCAGCAGCGAGACGCTGTTCAGCTGGTCGTTCGTGGCCGGTAATGCCATCCTTCTCGCCATCTGGATCGCCATCTCGCTGGGCATCTCGAACGGTAAGCCCGAGCTGCGAGCCCTTCGGCGGTCGCAGATCGGCTGGGCGAAGATGACAGGGCTGGGGCTGCTCGCCATCGTCGGGACGATGGTGGCAAGCCTGATCGTGAACGCCTTCGGGGGGCACCCCGGGCGCGAGCAGAAGATCCTGACCGGGCACTGGCAGTCGGGAAAGCTTGCGCCCTTCATAGCTAGCGTGGTCGTTCTCACCGTGCTCACCCCGCTGGGCGAGGAACTGTTCGTACGCGGGCTCGGCTTCAGCCTCTTTTCGGCCTTCGGGCGAGTGGCCGCCCTGGTCGTCCCGGCGCTCGCCTGGGCGCTGATGCACGGCCTTCCTGCGGCGATCTTCCCGCTCTTCGTCTTCGGGATCGGGCTTGGGTACCTGCGCGACCGCTCCGACAGCGCCATCCCCGGGATGGTCGTTCACGGCCTCTACAACGGGCTGGCGATCACGCTCGCCTTCACGCTCTGATCTCCAATCCGACGCGACCCCCACCTCGGCGACTATTCTGCGCCGAATGCGGCGCTTGCGTTTCCCCGTCCTCGGCCTCTGCCTCGCCGCTCTTGCGTTGACCGTCAGCGCGCAGGTCGCCGCGGCCGGCGCGGTCGCGGGAGCCGGGGATGTGCTCACGCTCTCGCGGCCGGGTGTGACCACGTATGGAACGACGGGCGCGATCGCCGGAACGTTGGCGGCCGCGAGGGCCGGCGTCGACGTCGACCTGGTCAGCGGCGGCGCCGTGGTCGCACAGGCGCAGACGGCGGCGGACGGCAGCTTCTCGTTCAGCCTTCGCCTCGTCAGCCCCGGCCCGTATGTCGCTCGCTCCGGCGCGGTCGAGTCTGCCCCGGTGAGCGCCCGGATACGTCCGATCCTCACGGCCTCGTTGAGTGGCGACCGAATCGTCGGGCAACCCCTTCGGCTCCGCGCCAGACTGCAACCGGCCGCCGCGGGCAAGCTACGCCTGATCGTCGCCAGCGGCCACAAACGGCCGCTCAATCGCTTCGTGGCTAGCGGCAAGCCCTTCACCTTCACGCTCGCCGGCGCGGCGCGGCACACCGTCTGGGTTGAGGTCAAGCCGAATGCCGGCTTCACGCAAATCGCCCGAAAGATCCGCGTCCGTCTCGGCGCGCCGGCGCTCCACCTGGGCTCGCACGGGCCCTCCGTCCGCCTACTCGAGAGCTCGCTGATCGCCCACCACTTCGCCCTGCTGCACGCCGACTCGAGCTTCGGCGCGGACACGCTCGAGGCCGTCTACGCGCTGCAGAAGTTCGCCGGGCTGTCGCGCAGCGGCCGGATGAGCCCCGCCGCCTGGCTCGCGCTCGGGCGCGCCGCCCCGCCCAAGCCGCGCCTGCACGGAACCTACATCGAGGTCGACAAGACCAAGCAGGTCCTGTACGTCGTTCAGGGCGGCAAGGTGACGCTGATCGTGCCCGTCTCGACCGGCGCGACGGGGAACACGCCACTCGGGGTCTTCCACGTCTACAGCAAGGTTCCGGGCGGAGCCGTCATGTACTACTCGAACTACTTCATTCGCGGGTTCGCCATTCACGGCTACGTCAGCGTCCCTCCCTATCCCGCCTCGCACGGATGCGTGCGGGTGCCGATGTGGATCGCTACCCGTCTGTACGGCCTGATCTCGCTCGGAACGCGCGTCTACATCCACCTCTAGGCCGCGGCCAGAACGGCCGAGCCCCGGCCACCCGTATGGGCTACGATCTTCGCCCCATGGGCGTGAGTAATCCCGATCCGGTGCTTCTGGCCTTGCGCGAGGAGATCGCGGCGGCCGATCTCGATCTGCTCGCGGCCTTCACACGCCGCCTGGAAGTGGCGGCGAGGATCCGTGCCCACAAGGCCGAGTGCGGCTATGACTTCGTCGATCTCGAGCGGGAGCGGCAGCTACTCGAGCTGTGGCGCCGGGCGAGCGGAGGAGCCGTCTCCGACGAGACGCTTCAGGCCCTGTTCGAGTCGGTGCTCAGCCTGAGCAAGAGCGAGGCCGGGCGCTAGGAGAGCGGCTCGTCTTCGCCCTCGTCGCCCTCTTCGGGGCCTAGCGCGAACTCCTCGGGCGAGACGGTCTCGAGAAACTGCTTGAACTGGGAGACCATCTCCTCCTCGCTCACCTCTTCACCCTCGAACTCGACCGCCGACTCCTCCATCACCTCGTCGGCGACGAAGATCGGGGCGTCGAGCCGGATAGCGATCGCAATCGCGTCGGAGGGGCGCGAGTCTATCTCGATCTCGTCCCCGTTCTGCCGCACCGTGATCGAGGCGTAGAAGGTGCTGTCCTTGAGATCGGTCACGGCGATCGAGACCACTTCGCCGCCAAGCTGCTGGACGATGTCGGCAACCAGGTCGTGCGTCATCGGCCGCGGAACGGGAGCCTCCTGCATCTTCATCAGAATCGCCGCCGCCTCGGGGTGACCGATCCAGATCGGAAGGAACTTGTTCCCGTCGACCATCTTCAACAGGACGATCGGCGTCTTGCCGACGAGATCGAAGCTCACCCCGTAGATCTCCATCTTGATCATCGCTCGACCCTACTTCCGATTGTAGCCCCGCGGTAATCGGATAAAACGCTTCGCGCTTCAACCCATCTCAGCTTCGGCGCGTCAATCGGCGGGGCGCTATCATCCTCAGCCGCGGGCGATTAGCTCAGTCGGTTAGAGCGCCGCTCTGATAAGGCGGAGGTCGGTGGTTCGAATCCACCATCGCCCATCTCGCG
>Ga0209745_1000764_pt1 | contig 19284 bp, 16 predicted proteins | sample BarGraNGADG00312_FD_184495 | JGI IMG/M metagenome (GOLD analysis project Ga0209745, IMG submission 184495) | Arctic peat soil microbial communities from Barrow, Alaska - Barrow Graham LP Ref core NGADG0004-312 (SPAdes) (version 2) | ecosystem: Environmental > Terrestrial > Soil > Wetlands > Peat...
AGATCGAGGACATGGTCGAGTCGGTCCGTATGGTCACACCGCGCGGGATCATAGAGACGCGAGACGTGCCGGCGTCCGCTACCGGCCCGGACCTCGTGAGGATGATCAGCGGCTCGGAGGGCACGCTCGGCATCATCACCGAAGCGACCGTCAAGGTCCGTCCACTGCCGCAGGCATATGATTACCGCGGCCTCCTGTTCAAGGAGTTTGAGGGCGGCGTGCAGTCCGTCCGCGAGATGTTGCAGGCGGGCGTCATCCCGGAGACCATCCGTATCAGTGACGCCGAGGAGAGCTCGTTCGCCATGCGCGTTCGCAAACCGTCTCACAGCGCCGCGAAAGAGCAGGGCATGCAGACCGCGCTCAAGGCGCTTTCCGCGCTCGGCTACTCGTTCGAGACCGGCGCGTTCTCGATCCTCGGGTGCGAGGGCAAGAAGGTAGAGGTCGCCGGCCGCGTGAAGCGGATGCAGTCGATATGCCGCAGGAACGGGGCCGTCCCACTGGGCAAGGGCGCCGGCATGGAGTGGTACAACGGCCGTTACGACCACCCGTACCTGCGCGACATCATGTTCGGCTGGGGAGTCATGACGGACACCCTCGAGACGGCGACGACCTGGGACAACATCATGCCCCTTTACCGCACCACGAAGGACGCCATAAGGCAGGCGCTCACCGACTTCGACTCGCAGCCGATGGTCACGTGCCACCTGTCTCACTCGTACGTGACCGGGTCGAGCCTGTACTTCATCTTCCTCGGCAAGATAGCCGAAGGACGCGAGATCGAGCAGTGGGAGCACATCAAGAAGCTCGCGGGCGACAACATCCTCGCGAACGGCGGAACGATAACCCACCACCACGGCGTCGGCTACGAGCACGCGCCCTGGTTCGTGAAGGAGTACGGCGAGCAGGGGATGGAGGCGCTGCGGGGGCTCAAGAAGTCGCTCGATCCCGCGGGCATCATGAACCCCGGCAAGCTCGGCCTGTAGCGCAGGCGTCCCGCCGGCATATAGCGAAAGACACGAGATGCCCTCAGGCGAAATAGTCTTCATCGCCGGCGAGCACGGAGCCCGCTTTCCCGACGGCAACTGCCTGTTCGTCGACGACGACACTCCCACGGTCGTAGACCCGGCGACCCGCAGGCACGACCTCGAGCGCATCGACGCGGAAAAAGGCATCCGCCTGGTCATCGACACCCACTACCACGTCGACCACACGCGCTTCAACAAGCTGTTCCCGGCGGCCGATCTCGCCGCGCACCCTGCCGACAGGAAGGCGATAGAGTCGTTTGAAGGCATGGCCGAGATGGTGGGCATCGAGGACAAGCCGTGGCTCCCGATATGGAAGACCGTGATGCAGGAGCAGTGGGGGTACGCGCCGTGCCCGGTGACGCACCCCGTGTCGGACGGCGACGAGATCTCGATCGGCGCCAACACCGTGAGGTTCCTGCACGTGCCCGGGCACACGCCGGGCAACATGTGCCTTCACTTCCTCGAGAAGAACGCCGCGTACCTCGCCGATATAGACCTGACGGCGTTCGGGCCGTGGTACGGCAACAGGTACTCCGACATCGACGCTTTCCTCGCCTCGATCGAGCGCGTGAAGACCATCGGCGCGGACGTCTGGTACACCGCGCACGGAGACGGGATCATCTACGGGGATATCAACGACAGGCTGGACGCCTTTGCCGCGGTCATCGCCGACCGGGACCGTCGCCTCATGGAGTTCCTCTCCGAGCCGCGGACGTTTGAACAGATCGTCGACGCGACCATTGTGTACGGTAAGCGATGGGACCCGCCGGAGATGTTCGACTACTTTGAAGGGACGATGGTCGGCAAGCACCTGGCCCGGCTGGAACGAGACGGCAAAGTCCTGGAAGATTCCGGCAAGTGGTACGCCCGCTAGCGGAAATATTGTGCGACGCGTCTTGCGCCGGCCGTATATAATGGCCGCAGTTCCAGCAGCGGCGCAATCAATTGGGGAGAAGTCTATGCGTAAGCGCTCCATTGCATCAGTGGTCTTTGCTCTAGCACTTGCAGTGGCCCTCGGCGTCATCGCCACCGGATGCGGAGGTGAGACTTCCTCGCGAAATTGGATCGATGCACAGCAGTTCACCACTCTCCAGAAAGTCAGGAACGAAGTATCGACAATGATCCAGGAGGTCGCGGAAGCTTCCAACCCTTCATCCCCGCTCGCGGAGCGGCTGGCCAGGATAAACGCAGCACTTCGGAGACACAAGGCCAGTCTCCCCGAAACGTCGCTGACGCCGGTGGGGGGACACTCGAATGCAAAACTCAGGCAGCAGGTAGCGGGTACCCTTGTCGCGCAACTCCTTACGTTCGAAATGGGTAGTGACGCGTCGGTCGCCGCGGACGAGTATCTCGGAGCTGTTGGGACCTTGTACGGCCTCAGGGACTTTGAGATCTATCTGCTGAAGCACACGGTGGACAATGGGAGTGCGATCAACCCGGCCGACCCGCCGCCCAACATGGAACCGTCTCAATCGCAGGGGTTCTCACGGAATGTCTCGGTCAAGATCACTTACGATAAGTCCACCGGAAAGATTAAATGGATCCTGGGGGAGAACCCCCCCGACTACCGCCTGTCAGACTCCACGGTCCCGCAGATAGAAGCACAGTTCATTAAGAACGCGCAGTGGTTCTGGACCATGGGCAACAACTTTGTCCTGGATTTTACGCGGCTCTAATTGCTGGTGCCCAGAATTTCAGACGCCGTGAACTCCCTGTTGATTTCGGGCTCGTAATACGCACACTCCGGCAACAGCTTTGCCACCATCGCCTTGAACGGCAGCAGCTCGACCGACTGGCTCACCGGCGGGAAGAAGTCGTCCTGGTGCTGCGGCAACACCGCTCTGGGATGGACGGCCGCCGTCAGCCTCGCCGCCATCGAGCATATGTGCGAGTGGCCTTGAAGCGGGGGCATAAAGATGTCCGGCCCCACTATTCCCATCTGCACCGCCTCCTCGGGCACGAGCCCCAGGCTGCCCATGTGCACGACCGAGAGCCCTCCGAAGTCGAACCAGTAGATGAGGACGGGCCCGGGGGGCATCCCGCTTATCTGCTTGAGCAGGTCCCGGTCGAAGTTCTTCAGCACCCTCGGCACCGTGCGCATTATCAGCCGCGCGTCGAAAACGATGTGTTCGCTCGTGAAGGTGCGCACCTGGAAGGAGCCGAAGTCCAGCGCCTCACCGCCCTCGAGCCTCTCAATCTTCGACGGGGCGACCCCGCGGCGCTCGAGTGTCTCGGCAGCCACGGCCGAGCAGTATACGTCAGCTCCCGACCCTTCCACGACCGCCGGGACGTCGGCGATGTGGTCGAAATGCCCGTGCGTCAGGAACACCTTGCTCGCGTCGGCCATGTCCCTCGCCCTGAGCGGCTGGACCGGGCGCGCCTGCTCGCCCCTGCTGTCCAGGTAAGGGTCTATCAGCAGAACGGTGCCCTGGTGGCATATCCTGAACCCGGCGGTCCCGAGCCATTGAAAAGTGGTCTGGTCTTTCACTTTACCTCCTGCGACCGGCGACGGGATGACCTTAACCCACGAGATGATAATTGTCATTTCTCCATTTGTACGGTAGGGTTTAAAATGCGATCAAAGAACAACGCCGGCAGGAGGGTTAACATGACTAAAGAGCAGGTTGAAGATGTCCTGGCGAAGGTCAGGCCTATGCTTCAGAGGGACGGCGGGGACGTTGAGCTGGTCGACGTCGAAGATGGAGTTGTGAAGGTTCGGCTGACCGGTGCCTGTGGGGGTTGCCCGATGGCGACGCTCACCCTTAAGAGGGGCATCGAGGCCAAGCTCAAGGAAGAGATCCCTGAGGTCAAGGAAGTCGTTTCGGTCTGATTTCCACGAGGTCATTCAAAGGGGTGGCACCTGACGCCACCCCTTTTTCGCGTTCCGATATAATTCACTACAACGATAGAAGGGTAAGAGATGCCAGTTGCAGGCGTTGACATAGGTTCCCTGACCGCCAAGGCAGTGATCCTCGACTCGGACGGAATGATAATCGGGCGCTCACTTTTGCTGACGGGCCACAACAGCAAGCTCTCAGGCCGAAAGGCACTCGATCTCGCGCTCGAGGACGCACGTATGGACGAGACGGGCCTCGACCTTATGATCGCGACGGGGTACGGGCGCCTCGCGGCGGATTTCGCGGGAGAAAAAGTCACTGAGATCACATGCCACGCGCGCGGGGCTCACTCGGTCTGTCCCGAGGCCCGCACGGTCATCGACCTGGGCGGTCAGGACTCAAAGGCCATCGCGATCGACGAGAGCGGCAAAGTGCTGGACTTCGTGATGAACGACAAGTGCTCGGCCGGCACAGGCAGGTTTCTCGAGGTAATGGCCCGCGCACTCGAGATCGACCTGGGCGACCTCGGAGGAATTTCCCTGCAATCCGAAACGCCGGCATCGATCAGCAGCGTCTGCACTGTTTTCGCCGAGAGCGAGGTCGTGTCCCGCGTAGCGGAGGGTGTCAGCAAAGTGGACATTGTAGCGGGCATCCATCAAGCGATCGCTTCGCGCATCTATGCGATGTCCGTGCGCATCCCTGTTGCTGAGCGTGTCATCATGACCGGAGGCGTGGCTCGTAACATCGGCGTCGTCCGCGCTCTCGAGAAGCGCTTCAAGAAAGAGATCATCGTCCCGGAGATGCCCCAGCATATGGGGGCGCTGGGAGCGGCCATCATCGCGGCCGACCGCTCCGGGAGCCTGTGACACGGAGGTGTGATGGAGAAGCTCTGGCTTTCCGCCTATGACCCCGACGTGCCCGCATCCATAGACTATCCCCGTGTGCCCGTCCACGTGCCCTTTCTCAACGCGGCGCGCCGGCATCCCGACACCGCGGCCATCATCGACAGGGGCGGCCCGATAACGTACTCCGAGCTCGCATCCCAGGTAGGGGCATTCTCCAGGGCTCTGCATCGGATCGGCATAGGCAAGGGCTCGAGGGTAGGGATCTTTCTTCCCAACGTCCCGGAGATGGTCGTGAGCTACTACGCCGTTATCGCGACGGGCGCTACCGCCGTGATGCTCAGCTCCGCCCTCGTGGCGCGCGAGTTCGAGCACATGGTGGCCGACGCGGGGTTCAGAGTGCTCATATCCTTCGAGGAGTTCCTTCCCACCGTACAGGCCTCGCGCGAGCAGGCGGGGCTCGAGATGGTTATAGTGGTGAGGACCGGCGGAGGCCCGACCCCTGATGACTCGCGCACCCGCACCTTTGACTCCCTGATAGGCGACGGCGGGCCGGAGTTCGAGCCGGCGGACATCGATCCCGTGACGGACGTGGCCGTCCTGATCTACACGGGTGGGACCAGCGGTCTGCCAAAGGCGGTGATGCTCACGCACCACGCTGTCGTCGCCAACGCGATGCAGCTTGGCGCATGGGTGAGCCTCAGCACTGACTACAGCGCGATAGCGGCGCTTCCACTTTTTCACTCGTATGGGATGAGCACGGGCATGAACGCTCCGCTCTACCATGGATCGACGTCGGTTCTCGTTCGCGGCGAGGGAGCCGGCGAATTGATCGAGAACATAGAGCGGCACCGCGTGAGGCTCCTGGTCGGTGTGCCGTCGACCGTGGAAAGCCTGGTGGACCATCCCGGCATCGAGGGCGCCGATCTCTCATCGCTCGAGTACTGTTTCATCGGCGCGGCGCCGCTCCCGCGCAAGGTGCGCAAGAGGTTCAACAGCCTGACCCCAGCGCGACTGCTGGAGGGTTACGGGCTCACCGAGGCCGTCACCGCGCAATCCGCCAACCCGCGCCGCGGCACCAGCAAGCCCGGCTCGATCGGAGTTCCCTTCCCGGACGTCGAGTTCAAGGTAGTGGACCTGGAGACGGGCACGAAGGAGCTCCTTCCTGAAAAGGCCGGGGAGCTCGCCATTAAAGGCCCCTGCGTGATGAAGGGGTATCACAACAGACCTTCGGAGACGGCCAAGGTCCTTCGCGACGGCTGGCTCCTTACCGGTGATGTGGCCTGGATGGACCATGACGGTTACTTCTACGTCATCGACCGCAAGAAAGACATGGTGACAACGGGCGTTTTCAAGGCTTATCCGGCCGAGGTCGAAGGGGTCATCAACAGCCACGGGAAGGTGAAGGAATCAGCGGTTGTGGGCCTGTTCGACGACTTCCGCGGCCACAGCCTCAAGGCATTCGTGGTCCTCGTCCCCGGCGAGGAGATGACGGAGCAGGAGCTACTGGATTATCTGCGGGCCAACCTTTCGCAGCACAAGGTACCCCGGGTGATAGAGTTCCGCGACGAGTTGCCGAAGAACGTCGTGGGTAAGATACTACGGTCAGAGCTGGAGTAGATTTCAGCTTTGAGCACTGCCCTCGAGGCGGGCACTGAATACACAGATGAGAGGAGACCATATATGGCTGGCAATGCCCTCGACAGACTGATGGAGATGCGCGCTGACCCATACGCGTGGGCGCGCTCGTGGAAAGAACGCACCGGCGGAAAGGTGATGGGCTTCTTCTGCTGCCTCGCCCCCGAGGAGATGATCCACGCGGCCGGGGCCCTTCCCGTCCGGATAACCGGCGAGAACCGAGACATCTCGGAGGCCGCCGCGCACCTGCAGTCGTACTGTTGTTCTCTCGCCCGCAGCGGGCTCGACATGGCGCTCGACGGGACGCTTTCTTTCCTCGACGGAACGGTATTTCTGCACACCTGTGACACGATGCAGCGACTGTCCGACATATGGCGCCTCAACGCGGGGTTTGCGGTCCATGCGGATTTCATACTCCCGGTCCGATTCGAGTCGGACTCGGCGTGGAAGTACATGACGGCGGAGCTCGAATCGTTCAAGGAGAAGATGGCAGAGTCACTCGGACCGATCGACGACGCGGCGATCGGTGAGAGCATCAAGATATACAACAGGAACCGCGCGCTCCTGGCCGAGATCTACGACATGCGCAGGAAGGACCCCTCGGTCCTGCCGTATGACCAGGCGCTCTGGATATCCACGTCCAGCGCGCTGATGGAGAAAAAGGAGCACAACGCTCTTCTCGAGGAGATCGTAGCGGACCTCAAGGCGCACGCGGGTAGCGCCGCCGACGCCAGGGTGCCGCTGTTCGGGGTCGGCTCGGTCATGGACCAGTGGGATTTTCTGAAGATGGTCGAGGAGTCCGGCGCGACTTTCGTCGACGACGATTTCTGCAACGGCTACCGGTATTTCGATGCAGTTGCTCCTGAGGACAGGCCGCCGGTAGAGGCGATCGCGCGCCGCCTGTGGGACCGATCGTCGTGTCCGTGCAAGCACACTCCTTCGAGGAACCGGGGCACGTGCCTCGCGGACCGCGCGAGGGAAGCCGGCGCGAAGGGCGCGGTGTTCTTCCAGTTCAAGTTCTGCGAGCCGCACGCTTTCGACTACCCGCACGTCAAGAAAGCGTTTGACGAGGCGGGAATCCCTTCGCTCAACCTCGAGATCGAGCAGGGCGCCGTTTCAATCGAACAGTTGCGCACTCGCGTGGACGCGCTGGTCGAGACCATCAAGGCATAAGGGGGTCACACGTTGACTGCTGAAGAGATACGCAAGCCACCAAAGATAGCTGCCACCGAGCAGATGAAGCAGCTCATAACCAATTACTACATCGAAGCAAAGACCACCGAGGAGAAACCCATCTGCTGGATCACCAGTGGCGGACCCGTGGAGTTTCTCATTGCGATGGGGGTCATCCCCGTCTATCCCGAGAACCACGGCGCGATGTGCGGCGCCTCGAAGATCGCGGTCGGGCTCGCCGAGATCGCAGAGGGCATGGGATTCTCCCAGGACATCTGCTCGTATGCGCGGCTCGATATAGGCGCGGCAACGACGGGCGGAGGAGCGATCCCGGGCGGGCTGCCCAAGCCCGACTTCCTGCTGTGCTGCAACAACATATGCGGGACGGTTGTGAAGTGGTACGAGGAGCTGTCGAGGATCTGGGACGTTCCCATGTTCCTCTTCGACACCCCGTTCATCCACGGGAGCAAGCCCGAGCACGCCACCGAGTACGTGAAGCAGCAGTGCCTCGAGCTCATAGAGTTCCTCGAGGAGCAGACGGGCAAGAAGTGGTCCGAGGAGAGGTTCGAGGAAGTCGCTCTGCTCTCGGTCGAGGGCGTGGACCTGTGGAAGGAAGTGCTGACCACAGCCGAGAGCAGGCCCTCGCCGTTCACCTGCTTCGACGCTTTCATTCACATGGCGCCCATCGTCACGCTACGCGGCACCCAGGAGGTCGTGGATTACTACAAGCTGCTCCGGGACGAGATGCAGGACAGGGTCGCCAACGGCATAGGCGCGGTGCCCGACGAGAAGTACAGGCTTATCTGGGACAACATCCCGATATGGTACGAGATGCGCAACCTGGGCAACCTGTTCGCCGGCAACGGCGCATGCCTGGTGGCCGACACCTATACGACGGCATGGGCTGTAGACATCAGGATCGAGGACCCGCTCACCTCGATGGCCGACGCCTATACGAAGGTTTATCTGAACATCTCGATCGACCTTATGCTGGAGCAGCTCTCCGCTCTCATGGAGCGTTTCTCGGCGGACGGTCTGGTAATGCACTCGAACCGCTCGTGCAAGCCTTATTCCCTCGGCCAGTACGACCTGGCCCGGGCGGTGACCGAGCGCACGGGCAAGCCGGCGCTGATCATAGAGGCCGACATGACGGACTCGCGGGCATACTCCGAAGCACAGACGCGCGAGCGCGTCGAAGCCTTCATCGAGTCCCTGAGATAAAACGCATAATGGGGTCAAACCAGAATATGCGTTTCGGAGACGAGCTCGATTCGCTTGTGCTGCCCGAAGAGACAGGCGGTTACGCGATCGAGCCCGGGCCCGACGGCCAGGTCGCCATCGAACGCCGCCGCGACCTGCTGGATCCTGATGCGCGCGTCTTCATCTCGGAAATGGGCGAGTCGATTCCCGACGATGTCGGCACCGCCATGGATCGCGTAGGCGCTTCGGGTATCATCGGCCCGGGACAGTTCGTAGCCATCAAGGTGAACCTGGGCGGCGGCATCGCCGGCGTCCCCTCGTCGTTCAGCGACCCACTGGTCGTCGAAGGCGTGATCGACAAGGTCCGCGACCTCGGCGCCCGCCCGTTCCTCTGCGAAGCGAACATGAGGACGCTTACCATGGACCAGGGGCTCCTCGCGCGCAGGGCGCACTACCCTCTGCTCGTCAGAAAAGAGGTCCCGTTCGTGAACCTCAGCGACCTCGGCGGGATCGATTTCTATCCCCTCGGCTGGTCGCGGTCCATCCGCCTCCCACGCGCGCTCCTTCATCCGGACGTGAAGATAATCAGTGTTCCCGCGCTCAAGCACCACTGGGAATGCGGCGTTACTCTGGCGGCCAAGAACATGTACGGCGCCATAGGGGAGAGGCAGAAGAGCCTCTTTCACCGGGGAGGCGCCATCGACGAGACGGTGGCAGCCGCCGCGCGCGCCGTAACTCCGGACATCTCGCTGCTCGCCCACCGGCAGGTGGGTGGGCGCCTTGGCCCGCACTTCTGCGTCCCATTGGACTTCGGCTACGTCGTCGCCTCTGACAATGTCCTGGCGGCTGACCGCGCAGGCTGCGATTTCATGGGGACGGACTGGCGGGGGGTGAAACACATCCAGATCAATTGCGGCGGGCGCGATATCCCATACCACGTGGTGGAAGGCTCCTGCGCTATCGACGAAACAACGATCGAGCGAATACGACAGAGGGCGATGTCGCAACGCGAGGTCCGGTTCTGGCGCGCTGCTCTATACCCCCAATACTTCGTGCCTCACAGTACTCAATTCAGCCAGATACCCCGATTCGAGCCGCTTGGAACTTGGATCAACTGGCTCTTCTTCCACACGAGAGGGGACGCGTGGCCATCCGTCTGGCGGCCCCGATGGAGATCGAAGAGGTCGGGAGGATCGCTCTTCGAAACGCGCGACTGAACTACTGCGGGCGTCGCTCAATCCGCGGCTTTTCGTCCTGTGATTATCTTCACGCCGAACTCCTCGGGAGGCACGCCGTGGAGTTCGAGCTCCACGAAACCCGCGTCCTCGAGGAGGCCCTTCCAGACTTCACCCGTCGTCAGGTACTCGCCGTCAGCGCTGATGTCCGCCGGCAGCGTGGAGAGTATCACCTGCATCATGTCGAACGCCCCGTGGTCGAGGCAGTAGAGCGCGACGCCGATATGCTTGTCCACGATATCCTTGACCCGCACGGGGTCCTCGGGGTCGCTGTCGACGTCACAGAACATGTCCGCATAGACCAGCCGCCCGCCGGGCCTGAGCACGCGAAACAGCTCAGACGCGCAGTCGGGTCTCTGTTCGGGCCGAACGTGGTGAAGCGCCAGGTTCGAGAAGATGCAGTCATAATCCTCACCAGCCCCGGGGATGTCGAGCGCGTTCCCGTCGCGGACGTCGACCGCGCCGACCTCATCGAATCTTGCCGAGCACTTGTCGCGCATTCCCGGCGAAGGGTCGACGGCGACTACATTGACATCGCCTTCAAGCCTCTCCAGAAGAAAGGCCGTCACGTTCCCGGTGCCGCATCCGAGGTCTAGCACTTTCAGTTTCCCTGTCATCGGGGCAAAAGCGACCATCCGCCGGAGTGTTTCCATGTATTGCGGGTTCTCCAGGAAGATCCGGTCGTATTCTTCCGAGAAAGTGTCCCAGTCGGCCATGGCATTCCTTTCGTCCGTTAGATGAGATTATAACCTCGCGCCGATCAACGCTTGTTTGGTTGTGCTCGCCGACTGCACTATTATCCATGTATGAGCAACGACCCAGCCATCACCGTCACCGCCGCGATAATCGTGGAGCGCGGCCAGGTGCTCATCGCGCAGCGGCCGCCGGGAGGAAGGCACCCGGGGGAATGGGAATTTCCAGGTGGGAAGATCGAACCCGGTGAGACCCCCCGGCAGTGTCTCTCCCGTGAGCTCGATGAAGAGCTTGCTGTAAAGGTCAGTGTCGGGAGGCGACTGGCCGAGGTCGACTACTCTCATCCCGACATCGTGATACGGCTCATCGCGTTCGAGTGCGAGATCACCGGTGGAAAGATCACCGACGTTGAATGTTCGGCGCACGTCTTCATCCCTCCCGACCGGCTGATCGAGTACGAAATCCTGCCCCCGGACCGCGTCCTGGCGCGAGAAGTGTTTGGAGTGCAATTGTGACGCTTCAGAAGTTCCGGCTGCTTGGGGTTCTTGCCATCGCTCTTCTCATCGCGTTTGTCTTACCAGGATGTGGAGGTCCACAACCCCACACGATAGAGCAGGTCAAGGACCTGAACACCGCGCGCCTGATGAGCATCGAAGGTGTCACAGGGGTCGGGATCGGGGAGTCCGACGGACACAAAGTGATCACGGTGTTCCTGGACAACGGCTCTGAGGCCCCCAGGGACAAGATCCCGAAGACGCTTGAAGGCTATGACGTAGTGATCCGCGTCACCGGTCCCATCAGACCGCAGTAGAGGGCGTGCGTCTAGCGCACTGTGAAGGTCTTTGCCGCGGACGTGCCGCCCGGCGTCCTGACTTTCAGGGTCACCGACCCGCGGCTCACGGAAGGCACCTTGACCTTGATCGTGCCGTTGTTCCACCCGGTGTACTGGACGCCGCGCGTCGACCCGAAATACACGAGCGTCTGGCCCGAGACCCATGATCCGAAACTCTGCCCGGTGATCGTCACGATCGAGCCCGGCCGCCCGGAGGTCGGGTTGATAGTGCTGATGATCGGCACGACATAGAAATACACTCCGTTCGACGTCCCCGACGCGGTCGTCACTTTGACCATGGGTTTGCCCGAGGCGCCGGCAGGAACCCTGCATGAGATCGAGGTATCGGACCAGGAGTAATAGTCTGACGACGCGAGCTTCACTGAGCCGAACGAGACGTACGAGCTGCCCCTGGTTGCGCCGAAGTTGGCGCCGGAGATCGTTAATCTAGTCTGCTTCTTCCCTGAGTTGGGGCTCACTCCGGACACCGCGGGCACCAGGGTTACCGAGAACCCGATGTGATACGGATCGGTCTGCGACGAGCCGCCGTCGTACGGTTCTACGACCAGGTAATAGGTCCCGGCTGCCGGCCTGTCAATAAGGGCTTCCTCGTCGATGTTGCCGCCGTTGGCCGAGTAGCCGACCTCGTTTTGGGCGGAGTCATAGACGTAGAGGTCGTAGTCACACCCCGACGGGATCGTTGTGAGTGTCGCGGCCAGCGTCCCGCACCCTACGGGGGCCGTGATCCGGTAGTAGTCGGAATCGCCGCTGCTCCAGATGTAGGACGCGTATGCGTTCCCGGGCTGCAGCGGACCGTAAGCCGCGCCGAAAGTGTCATTCGGTTCGTAGGTGTCCCCACCGGTGTTGGGTTCCTTGACGGTGAACCTTCCGACCAGCCTCGCAGAGCCTGCATCAGGGTTTGTCACCACTACGTCCCACGCGCCCGCCGCCGCGGCCGTCAGGTCGAAGCTGCAGGTCAACTCCGAGCCGGACACATTGGTCAGGCCGGTCCCCTGAATATCGCTCGAGCCGCTTCTCGAAAGCTTGACCCCGCACCCTGACACGAAGCCGGTGCCGTCGACGGTGACCGCGAGTGAACCCGAGTTATTCCCTTCGGACGGATCCACAGAGGTGACCGACAGCGCAGCAGAACCGCCGCCGACGGTCAGCGCGACCGTGTTACTCGACGTCCCTTCCCAGTCGAACACTGCGACAGGCCCGCTGGTGGCGCCCGCGGGAACGACTGCCGTGACCTTCTCATTAGTCCAGGTGACCTGTGTCGCTGCCGTCCCGTTGAAAGTGACTTTCGCCTGCCGGCGCTGCGTACCAAAATTCGTGCCGTTGATTTCTACGCTATCTCCGACGTTGGCGCTGGTCTTGCTCAGGAAGTTGACCGAGGGCGTGTCAGGTTCGAGGTCTCCCATCGTCCACGCTTCCCAGATGTAACGCTTCACGAAGTCGTAGCTCAGCCACACGTAGCCGTTGCCGTTCCAACTGGCACCCCAGGAGTTGATCATCTTGAACCCGCCCTTGTGGTCGGCGTCGGCCCCACCAGGGTTGATATTGTCGTCATAACCGACTATGCAGACACCGTGCCCACCGGCAAACGCGGACGTCCCGTTGTAAACGTAGTAGGACTTGTTCGGGTTTCCATAGTCATCGGGCCAGTCCTTGAAGATCGGGATGCCCATTACGACGGGTTTGCTGCCCGCGATCCACGCCTTGACGTTCGAGATATCGTTGGGCGGGCTGTACGGGCCGTCGTCGCCCCGGTTGAAGAAGCTCGTCCACCCCGAGGGGATCCTGTATGGCCTGGCGGCCTGCAGTTGCGCTGCAGTGGGCTGGTTGGTGTAGTTGTTCTGGTTGTAGGGAAACTCAGCGATATCCACGTCACCAGTATTCTGCAAGAGGCTTAACGCACTGTAGAAGCTCGACCCGTTGTCGCCGCCGCCGTTGATCTGGTTGTAGACGAAAGACGGGCTGAACTGGTGCTTTGTGTCGGTGAGGCTCCATCCATGGTCCTGCTTTTCCGACCAGCTCTTGTAGTAATAGCTCGTCGCCCAGGCGACGCAGGAACCCTGTTGTCCCTGGTTGCCCACCGGTGGCATCTGGCTCGATATGTCGGCCGAAGCGCCGAGCGGCATGCCATACATCAGAGCTGGCGCGGTGGGGGTTTGGGCGTAGTTCCCGGGAGGTGAGAGCTTCAGTCCCAGGGGGTGGCCGCCGTCACCGGATACCGCCTGCGGCGTGGAGAGGTAGTCTCGCAGATCTGTCGTTCCGGAAGCCAGGCTGACCTGGGCAACGAGGGGAACGAAAACCGCACAGAGTGCTGCCACGAGGAACACGGCAAGGATCCGGCGCGCGAGTCTTCCACTACCGGTCCCCTTTGTCCTGACAGCGCGATTTTTCATAAATGTCCACCTGGCTTGTGCTGTGCGCCCGATCAGCTCCTACAACCTGTCTATCGTGCACTCGGACGGGCCACTTGAGGAACGGGCGAAAAGGTCGGTGGAATAGTCCAGAAGGATGGTAAGAAATCGCCAGATGGGGTTATTGATTCCTCGTGCGCGGACGTATCACAAAAGCGACTGCTCGGAGAGCTCGATCGCGTTGTCGATCTGCTCCTTGAGGATCGGCGGAAGGCCCTCGATGTCGACGTGCATGAAGCCCCTGACAATTGTAGCCACCGCCTCGTCCTCGGACAGCCCGCGCGCCATGAGGTACTCGACCTCGTCTCGAGCGATCTTGCCCACCGCGGCCTCGTGCGACATGTCGACTCCCTCGACCTTGCCGTCCAGCTCGGGGATGGCGTAGATGCGGCCGCCACCCTTGAGTATCATGCCGCGGCACTCGAGGTGTCCTTTCACGCCTTCGACCTCACCGACCATGAGCCCTCGAGATATCACCTCGCCGCCCATAGTGATGGCGCGCGCGATCATCTCGCATCGCGCTCCGGGGGCCGAAAGCACGGCCCGCGAGCCGACGTCCATGTGCGAGCCCTTCCGTGCGAGGAGGACCGAGTTGAAGCGCGCCGTAGCTCCGGGACCCTCCAGGAAGGCGCTGGGGTAGAGCTGAAGTGAGTTCACGGGGTGCAGGCAGACGTAGTTGTTGAGGAACACGCCGCCCTCTTCGATGCGGATCCCGCTTCGCGGCCGGACGTCGATCTTCTCGGCCCAGTTGTGGATCATCGAGAACGTTATCTTAGCGTTCTTCTTGACGTAGAACTCGCTGACGCCGATGTGAAGGCCGGTCAGCTCGGGGGAGTCCGTGGCGCACCCGGTGATGATGTGAAGCTCCGAGCCCTCCTCGGCGATGACGATGTTATGCACGTTCTGGCTGATGGAGGCGGCCTTGAGGTACAGGCAGGCCTGCACGGGAAACACCGATTTTACGCCTGGAAGCGCGCGGATGAAGTACCCGTCCTGGAAGTTCAGCTCCGCCGACGCGGTGTACTTGTCGGCGTCGACCTGGACCACCTGCCAGATGTACTCCTCGAGCCACGGGTACATCTCCAGCGCCTTGCGCGTCGACTGGACCTCTATGCCTTCCTGCGTGGGAGCAGCGTGGATCACGGACTTGTCGACTTGGATGAAGGAGCCCGAGCGCCCCTCTCCAGTGACGTCGACGCCCGCGTTCAGCAGGCGGTCGCGATTCACCTCGTCGATCTGCGCCAGCGGCTTCTCGCCATACTCCGGGGCCTCGAGGGTGAAGTCTTCGAGCTTGATGTCGGGCCCGTACTTGCCGGGCTTCTCCTTTGCCGCCAACGCCCTTTTCTCTACTTCTGACACTCGAGACACCCCTCATATCCGTGGTCCCTGATGCCCTGGAGGATCTCATGCGGGTTCCCGGTGCACCAGATGGTGTTGTTGACGAGGACACACCCCTTGTCGGCTTCGACGTAGTCGAGGATGTAACCGGAGTGTGTGATGATGAGGCCGGACTTTCTCCTGTTCTTGTGGACGTCCTTCTCGAGAAGCTGCCGTATCGCGCCTCCGATTAGAGAGATGTTGACGAGGTCCACGCCCGACTCCGGCTCGTCCAGCAGGACCAGGTCCGGGTCCTGAGCCATTAGCTGGAGGAGCTCCGCGCGCTTGATCTCCCCGCCGGAGAAACCGAGGTTGATGTCCCGGTCCATGAAGTCCTCGAAGTTCAGGTCCCGCGCGAGCTCTTCGGGGTCGCGCCCGTCGCGCTTGATGAGCTCGAGCATCTCCTTGACCTTGAGGCCCCTGATCGTCGGCGGCCTCTGGAACATGATGCCGATGCCGCGCTTCGCGCGCTCGTTGGTGGGCAGGCGTGTGATGTCCTCGCCCTTGAACATGATGCGGCCGCTCTCGACCTTGTAGCTTCCAAGGCCCATTATCGCCATGAGCAGAGACGTCTTGCCCGAGCCGTTCTCCCCGAACAGCATCCGCGTTTCGCCTTCGGCAATGTGAAGGCTCACGTCTTTGAGCAGCGTCTTGTCTCCTATGGAAACCGTCAGGTTTTCGACCTCGAGCATGTCACACTCCTCGGTAATACAGCAGACTGATTATACCAGTGGCCCGGAAATCCCCTTACTCGAGAGGGGCCGGTCGCTGGGCAGGTTGCTCAAACGCCGCGACGGCCGCGGGCTCGAGACCATCAGCAGCCCTGGCAGCCTCCGATGACCGAAGTCTCTGCGTCCGACTCTTTGCTCATGTTCGCGTCCAGGTTACGTAGGAGCAATCCCATGGTTTCGCCCCTTGTGGCGCTGGTTTGCCACCATTACACTGGCACTCACGTGTCACAGATAGGGCTTCGGCGATCAGGAGCCGATAAGCAGGAAAAGAAAGAGGCCAGTCGATGAAGAAGTTTGCTGGAATTGCAGTCCCTTTGGTATTGATCCTCTCTATGGTTGGGCTGATCGCGGGCTGCGGTTCTCCGGCGACCAAGAGTTCCTACACCCTGATCAAAGAGCCACAGGCCGGGTACCAGCCTATCTACGATTTCATCTCATCAGCCAAAAAGACCATCGACATGACCATGTATGAGTTGTCCGACCCCAAGGCCCAGGCTGCCCTCGTCGCCGCTGCAAAGAGAGGGGTAGCGGTAAGGGTCCTTTTCGACTCGGACACTGCACCCGGGGGCGGTAAAGAGGTGAACCAGGCCGCATACAACGACCTGAAGGCGAATGGTATCAGCGTAAAGTGGGCATGGTCCGGAGTACTGTGGCACCAGAAGAGTATTGTCCGTGACGGTAATGCTGTCGCCGTCATGACCTGCAATCTCTATGCACCCTACTACCCCGTATTGAGGGATTTCGCCGTCATCACCAGCAACCCCGGTACCGTGGCCGGTGTGGAGGCCACTTTCAATACTGATTTCAAAAAGACCAGCACTCCTCCCACTAAGGGTGTGGTACCCAAAGACTCAGAGTTGATCTGGTCCCCGGGCGCCCAGGCCGGATTGGTCAACCTCATAAAGTCCGCTCGTCCCGGCACCACCCTCTACGCCGAGGACGAGCAGTTGGACAGCCCGGCCATCGAGCAGGCGCTCGTAGCGGCCGCAAAGAGGGGGGTCACTGTCGATCTGACCATGACGTACTCTTCTTCTTATGTGAGTGGGTTCAACACCCTTGTGGCCGGTGGGGTGCATCTGAGCTTGTATCAGCCAAATGCCCCACTCTACATCCACGCCAAGGCCATCTCGGTCAACAACAATACTGTTTACGAAGGCAGCAGTAACTTCACAACTGCTATGACCAATGCCGATCGTAATGTGGGGATCATTACCACCAACCCCTCCATCGTCCGTGGCGTCACTTCGACTATGGCGAGCGATTTTGCGGGCGCCACCCCGTACAGCACTGGTCCCTGATAAGCCGTGAAGGTCGGCTCGTTGCCGGGTGCGCGTCGTCGGTCGGCGGTTTCTGGTTACCGCCAGTGTCCATACGGGCAAGCGAAGCGGTTCCCGAAACAGAGATGATCGCGAGTGTACTTTATGGACCTGCCCTTTTCCCCTTTTTGGCTTTGATCTGGATATTTATCAGCGCATTCCTGGCCTGCTTGCTATGACCCTCGGGCATGTTTTCCAAGGCGACTTTGAGAGGTTCTGTCGCTCTGGGGTCACCAATCTTTCCTAGCGCTTCTGCGGCATATACGGTAACTATCCAGTCCTTGTCCCCCAGCGCTTCAATAAGTGGCACTACTGCCGGAGGCCCGATCTTGGCAAGAGCATTGATGACTCCGCGTCTGTTCTTCACCATCAGATCATGGCATCCGAGCGCGGTGACCAGGGGCCCTACAGCCGGTGCCCCGATGGAAGCGCATTTATCCCATTTCTGCTTGATGATCCAATATCGCGCTCCATCTTCTCCACGATCAGGCTGCCAGCCCATTTTCTCCAAGTCCTTGACGGCTGAACTACCCCACGCCTTGAGCCCTTCCAAGAGAGGCTGCAGTTGCCGGGGGGACTCTAAAGCCTCGACTGCGCGTGGGCTTCCGCCGTCTCGGCGCGGAACCGCCATTTTCTTCAATGCCTTCTGGGCGCCCTGGCGAATAAAGTGGTTCTCATCATCCAGTGCCTCGGTGAGAGACCCTACGGCTGGTTCACCTATTTCCACAAGGCTCTTTGTTACCTCAGCCTTGTCGAGACAGACACCATCCTCGCCCAAATGCTCGATAAGCGCCTCAGCTGCGTGTGAATTCCCGATCCTTACAAGTGCTGCCATGGCAGTTGTTCTTATCGATTTACCAGCTGCATTGTCCAACTGACGAAAACGAGCGCCCTGCCAATCAGGGTTGGGCATGGTCTTTATGCTGAAGAACTTGGCGAGACCTTCGACGTCGCCCAGTGCCTCCAGTGCTCGAACCTCGCCGGCCGCGGCTTGTAAAGACGTGAGAGCTGGCGCCTTCTTGCGGGCCGGCTCCGGTGTGACGACACTTCCGGGCGGTGCCACAACCAGCGCATCCGCGCCCACAGTTATGCTCATGTTGAGAAGTTTGGACGTTACTACGTACTTCAAGTCAGGGTTAGACTTGTGCGGCCGAACGGCCTCTACGAGGACGATATCACCGAGGTTGAAAGCGACCTTGCCGTCCAGGAGCGCCGTCTTGGTCACCTCAGCCACCGTTCCGGCTTTCAGGTCCGAACCCGTGGCTGCAGTCTGTGCCGGCTTCGCCTCGAGAGGTTGACTCACGCCCGCCAGCGGAAGCAAGTCGACCTCGCGGAGCTGAAACTGCTTCCCCATCCTGGAAGACGTGACCACGTACTGGTATCCTGGCCCCTGAGCGTTCGGGGACACTCCCTCGATGATGACCTGTTCGCCCTTGGCGAAGGCGATATCTGTTCCCACGATGATGTCGTTCGCCATCGTAACCGTGGTGCCAGTTGCGATGCCAGCCACACCAGTCCTCCTTGATTCAAGCAACCTGCGCCGCTTGCGAGTCGCCGCGACGAGAGAGCAAACGCCACCCTCGCTATCCTCCGAAATGTGCCCTTGGCAGGTCTACCCCTCGCAGCGAATGCCACTTGTTTGAGAGCTCGCGCTGAAACTATCTGACAATTCCCATTCCCAGTCGACGAGGCCATCATTATACCCGCAAGTCGACGCGGTCGGCGCGATCGTCACCCGCCATGAAGAGTTCAGTTTGTGACCCTTCCCACAGGGCTTGCCGCGCCCACAACACCTTCTACGTGCCGGACGGGGATTTCTATATTTCCATGAACAAATGAGGCTGATGCAGGTTACATGCTTTCCAAAACAAGACGCCGAGTTGCTCATCATATAGCGGTGAAAAGCAGCAAGTTGTGCTTAAGAGAGTTGTCGCCCTCTTGGGCAAACACACTAGA
>Ga0209745_1000765_pt1 | contig 19268 bp, 20 predicted proteins | sample BarGraNGADG00312_FD_184495 | JGI IMG/M metagenome (GOLD analysis project Ga0209745, IMG submission 184495) | Arctic peat soil microbial communities from Barrow, Alaska - Barrow Graham LP Ref core NGADG0004-312 (SPAdes) (version 2) | ecosystem: Environmental > Terrestrial > Soil > Wetlands > Peat...
GTTTGCGGCCGAGGCGACGCGCACGTTGGCCTTGACCGCGAGACTCATCCCGAAGTACCCGACCGCGGCGGAGAAGATCGCTCCGAGCACGAAGAAGCCCGAACGGCCGTAGCGGATGCCCCCGCTGTCGGCAGGGAGAAGCATGAGCAGGAAGAAGACCACGACCACGAACATGGACAGGGTCTTGAACTGGCGCGCCAGATAGGCGTGGGCACCCTCCTCGACTGCCTGGCCGATCTCTTGCATCTTGGCGGTGCCGGGGTCGGCGGCAAGAACCTGCTGACGGAAGACGGCACCCATGATCAACGCCACGGCGGCGATCACGGCGACGACAATCACCAAGGTGAGGTTCGTGCCTACCAAGGTGAGTGGTGTATCGCCGGCTGCACTGATAAGGCCTGGCATTCAATCCTCCTGAAGGGACAGGGACATCGGAGCTCGCGTGTATACGTGCGTCCGACGAAATCACGTGGCGTGTGACCAACCAGTAGGCTGGTGACACACATCACACCCGCCTGAGCAGGTGTGGATGGCGGTCATTATAGGGGGTCGGGCGCTCGTGCTCTGCCCCGCCCCCGTGCGTCAGGCGTTCGCGGCCAGCGCGTCATCGAGGCTGGTGAAGATCTGGAAGACCTTGTCCAGGCCAGTGATCGAGAAGACCTTCAGGATGCGCTCGCTCGCGCACACCAGACGCAACGAGCCGTCTTTGACGCGTACCAGCTTGAGACGCCCTACCAGGACGCCCAGACCGGTCGAGTCCATGAATGGGACGTCCTCGAGGTCGATCACCAGATGGTGGCGACCAAGGGCGATGTGCTCATCCAGATGCTCGCGCAGCATCGGAGCCGTGTAGACGTCGATCTCACCGCCGACGTGAACGACAGTCACCTCACCACGAGATTCGCTGGAGATCGACAGATCCACGCGTGCTCCTCATCGTCCGTGGCCGTGGTCGGCCGCTCAACAAACCACCCTAGACCAGCAGCGGACGCGGACGGCATACCGTTTGGGCGATGCCCAGCGACCCTCCGCCTCCTCCCCGACGGGCCTTCGACCCTCCGGGTGTGCTCTCACGTCTGTCCAGCGGACGGCGCAGGGAAAGGCTCGTGCACGTTCATGAGGTGCCTGCCCGCCAGGAGCAGGTTGCGCCATGGCCCGATTGGGTTGCCCCAGCGCTCTATTCGGCCTTCAGCACGTCCGGCATCACCGAGCTATGGTCTCATCAGCGTGAGGCCGCGGACTACGCACATGCCGGCTCTCACGTCGTCATCTCGACCGGCACTGCTTCGGGCAAGAGCCTGGGCTACCTCCTGCCGGTGCTCTCGGAGGTCATCGATGGTGGGGCCGCCCCGTCCGGTCGGGGCGCCACCGCGCTCTATCTGAGCCCCACCAAGGCTCTGGCCGCCGACCAGATGGCGCGCCTGACCGCGCTGGCCATCCCCGGGCTGAGGGCTGCGGCCTACGACGGTGACACCCCACCGGACGAACGCCGCTGGATCCGCGACCACTGCCAGTACGTCCTGACCAACCCCGACCTCATCCATCACTCGTTGCTTCCCGGACACGAGCGATGGGCGCCGTTCCTGCGGTCGTTGCACTACGTCGTGATTGACGAATGTCATGTCTACAGGGGGGTTTTCGGCTCGCACCTGGCTGTCCTGCTGCGCCGACTGCGCCGGGTGGCCGCACGCTATGGCGCCTCGCCCACCTTCATCCTCGCCAGCGCAACGGTCGCCGACCCAGCGGCTCAGGCCAGTGCCCTGATCGGTATGCCGGTCCGAGCCGTCGTCCTCGACGGGTCGCCGCGGGAGTCGATGACCTTTGGCCTGTGGGAGCCCAGTCTGCTGCCCGGTCGTGGCGGCAATGACGTCGACAGACGCGACGCGCCACATCGGCGCAGCGCCGTTGCCGAGACCGCCGACCTGTTGGCGGACCTCGTGGCCGACGGCGTGCAGACCGTGGCATTCGCCAGCTCCCGCGCGGGGGTCGAGGCGATCGCAGCGAGCGCACGACGGTCGCTCAGCGAGGTGGACCCGGCGCTGGGACCCAGCGTCGCGGCATACCGCGGTGGGTATCTGCCGGAGGAGCGGCGCGAACTGGAGCAACGCCTGCGATCCGGCGCGCTACGTGGTCTCGCGGCAACCAATGCTCTTGAGCTGGGCATTGACGTGAGCGGGCTGGACGCGGTCCTGCTGGCGGGGTGGCCAGGGACGCTGGCTTCCATGTGGCAACAGGCGGGCCGCGCGGGCCGCACCGGATCTCGTTCGCTGGCAGTCCTGGTCGCCGGCGACGACCCGTTGGACACGTACCTGGTCCACCATCCGGAGGCATTGTTCGACCGGCCCGTGGAGGCTGCGGTCCTCGATCCGCAAAACCCCTACGTCCTAGGGCCGCATCTTGCTGCTGCCGCTTCCGAGCTGCCGCTCACGGCGGCCGACTCACAGGTGTTCGGGCCGACCATGGTGGGCCTGCTCGAGGTCCTGGTGGCGCAAGGACTGCTGCGCCGACGGCCGGGTGGATGGTTCTGGACGCGACCCGAACGAGCCACTGACCACGTCTCACTGCGTGGCACCGGCGAGACTGTGCGCATTGTCGAGCGGTCCACGGGCCGCGTGTTGGGCACGGTCGACGCAGCGGCAGCACACTCCAGCGTCCACACCGGGGCGGTGTATGTGCACCAGGGTCAGCCGTACGTGGTCGCCCACTATGACATCGAGGACTCGCACGCGATCGTCGTGGCCGGCGATCCGGGATGGTCCACACATGCAAGGTCCGTGAGCGCGTTCGACATCGGTCGGGTCGAACAGTCCAAGGCATGGGGCCCCGTCGAAATGTGTTTCGGCACCGTAGACGTGCGCTCTCAAGTGACGTCCTTCCTGCGCAGACTGCCAGGCGGGGAGGTCCTGGGTGAGCATGCGCTCGACCTGCCGGAGAGGACTCTGCACACCAAGGCCGTGTGGTGGACCATGACCGAGGAGATGCTGGATGCCGCGGGGGTCCTCGAGAGCGAGATCCCGGGGGCTGCCCATGCGGCAGAACATGCGGCCATCGCCATGTTGCCCCTGGTGGCCACATCGGATCGTTGGGACATCGGCGGCGTCTCGACAGCGCTTCATCCGGACACAGAGCGGCCTACGATCTTGGTCTATGACGGTCATCCCGGGGGCGCAGGTTTCGCCGAGCGGGGGTTCGCTGCCGCCGCGATCTGGCTGACCGCAACACGGGACGCGATTCTGGCGTGCGAATGCGCGACCGGTTGCCCGTCCTGCGTACAGTCCCCCAAGTGCGGCAACGGCAACGAACCCCTGGACAAGGCGGGTGCGGTCGCGCTATTGACGGCCGTTCTCGCAGGGTCACCGGGCTTGGCGCAGAGACGGTCGTGATCGGGCTAAAGCGGGTAAGACGCCCGGAATTGGGTACGGTCGTGGATGGTGACGACAATGTCATCAACGGTTGATGAGTCCTGGAGGCTTCTCCGATGATCGTGTTCGGTCTGCTTTTTGTCCTGGTCGCTGTGGGCGCCGCCCTGTTCGTCGTGCTGGCCCCGACGACAACCTCGCAGGTGATCGAGTTGACAGCCCTCGGCGTCACCGTCAAGACCTCGCCTCTGGCCATGTTCCTCACCGGCGCGGTTTCAGTGGCGCTGCTCGTGCTCGGGTACGGGCTGATCAGCCGGGGCATCCGTCGCAAGGCGAGGTCGCGCAAGGAGATCCGTGACCTGCGTAAGGAGCAGGTCGCCGGTGCCAGCACGTCCGCCGAGGCTGGTGAGCGTTCACGCCGCAGCGACCGTCTTCAGAAAGACGGGAGCACCGACACCAGCACCGACACCAGCACCGACACCGGCACCGACACCGGCACCGACACCGACACCAGCTCAGCAAGCAGCAAGGACGTGGAGGCCGAGCGGCAACCGGACTCTGAGCGGCCCTCTCCGTCCTGACCGATGCCGGGCCAAGTCTGTGCCCAGTGGGTGCCCCTCCGGGAGGTTTTCGGGCGGCCTGATGGCGCCGGGCTCAGCCCCCACTGTGGCCAGGTCCGGCTCGTGACCTGGCCGTCGCGACGCCCACGCCCTTGACGCCCGCGGGGACAGCAACGATGAGTTGTACCTGCATTCCTGACGCTATGCACTGCTGCACCCGTCCGTGATTCAACGCGGCCACCTGAGCCGCCGACTCACACGCCGCCAGGGCCGGTTCGCCCCGCATCAGCACTCCGGCCGCGGCGAGCGCCGCAAGGTCCGCTGCCGCCCGGGCCCGATGACTGGCCAGGACCGCGCTCGCCAGCAAGAGCCCCGAAATCGTCAGCATCAGCACCGACGCGATGACGCCGAGCATGACCACTGTGGCCGATCCGCTTTCATCCGGCGGGGGTCGCCCGATGGCCGACGCCGCTGTCATTGCTGCGGCCTCCTCACTGCTGCGGCTCCGGTGACTCGCGAAGTGCTGACGCGGACGAGCTCGCATGCAGCCACGCCGGGAGCAGACTCGCCGCCACGCGGGGTCGGGACACGACTGAGACGCGCACGAAGTCAGCGGACGTATCCACCGAGACCACGGCGTCTGACGGAGCGGCACGGCTGGCAACCAGGACCACCGCCTCAGGGCTGTCCCCCCGCGACGCGGCGCGAGCCCCCGCCCGCGCCGCATCAACACAGCGGATCTGGTCCAAGGCCAACCCCAATGCCCCCAATGACAGCGCCAGCACCAGGACGACGGCGGGAAGCACGACCGCGAACTCTGCCGTGACCATGCCGCGCTCACATCGGGACCGAAGCCGTGAACCCAACATCAGGACGCTATCGAGAGCGCAGACGTGATCAGGCCGGTCAGTGCGGACTTGATCGCACCGGAGCGCACCACGGCCATCAGCACCGCCGCAAACGCGCAGGCAGCGAGTGTGCCAACGCAGTATTCGGCTGTGGTCATCCCCGCCTGCGCCCGCTGCCGCAACCGGTCGAGCCGGGTCTTCAGCGTGCGCCGAAGGTCGAGAAAGCTCCTCATAGTGAATCTCCTTTGTTGAGTGCCGAATTCGACGGTTGGGTCAAGGGTTGACCAACACTTGATGGGCGAGCGCAAGGACAATCGGCACCACCGTGGTCAGGACGAAGGCCGGCAGGAACGCCAGCCCGAGGGGCAGCACGATGCGGATGCCCAAGGTCGCTGTGGCCACCTCGAGCCGTTGTTGCTCGGCACGGCGCACCTCCTCGGCTGCGCGGACCAGAACATCGGCAGGCGGCACACCAGCGGTGGCCGCCATGCGCAGGGCCCGGGCCGCCGGCTGCCACGCCGACGGGACGCTCGCCCAGGCTGTTGCGTCCTCGACACCCCAACGGCCAGCAGCGGCGACGGAACGCAGATGAAGTCCCAACGGACCACCGACACGGGTGGCCACGGCCTCCATCGCTTCGACGAGACCCACCCCTCCTCGTAGGGTCAGGGCAAGCAGGTCGATGACGCCAGCCACCTCAGCGATGGGCACGACGGTCCTGGTGGATCCGAGGCCAGCGCTGGTGCGGGAGCCCGCCGCTTCGTCGCCAACCGCATCATAACCTCGCGCAACACAGCTGACCCTGGGCCCGCACGGCCACGCGAGTACCGCCGTCGCGGTCAGCAACATCACGACGAGGCGCATACCATCACCGGCCCGCGTGCGACGGCTCGTACCATCCGGCGCACCCACCAGCGACCGATCCCGGCCAGACACAGCCCCAGGACCAGGCTGCCCTGGGTGAGCCGGGAGCTTCCATAGAGCTCGCCGGGCCCGATGCCCAGAACCAGCGCCACCAGGGGGCCACCGATAGGCAGGACGGTCAGCACGTTCACGGTCGCCTTGGCTCCTGCCACGGCGGCGGCCAACCGCCGCTCATGAGCTATCCGGGTCTCGAGCAGCCGGGCGGTCGTACGGACGGCCTGCGCAAGGGGCACCCCCATGTCCTCGGTCAGAGACCAGGCTTGCGCCAGTATCAACAACTCTGCCGAACCCGCCGACTCGGCGGCCTCACGCCAGAGCGGGCCGAGTGGCGATCCGTCGGCCGCGGCCGACGCCATTGCTCTCGCCAGTGCGGTCAGCAGGTCAGTGCGGCCAGGGCCAGATCGGGCGTCAGCCGCGATCCGCAACGCCGCCGCCGGGGCCATCCCTGCCTCCAGAGCCGCGGCAATGGCCTCCAGCAGACCGAGCAGGTCCTGTGTGCGCATCTCCGCGGCGCGTCGACCCGGCCGCCAGAGACGTGCACGCGCCCATGCCGACGCCGGCACGGACCTCGGGACGAGGACCGAGGCCGACGACCTGGGCAGGATCGCCAGACGGCACAGGGCGAAGCGGTCCGGCCACATCAAGATCCCCACGGCCGCCAGCAGCCCCACCGCCAGGCTCACGGGACGACGCCAGGATCGAGGTCTAGGAGCCGGGCAAGGACCGGCCAGGCGGTCCCCACCACCGTTTCACCATCGGTGCCTCTCGTGAGCGCCGACTTCACCTCAGGTCTTCCGTCCGCGCCCCGAGCGAGGACGGCCACGGTGTCCACGAAACGACGCCCTGAGATGCGGCGAACATGCACGACCACCTGGACCGCGCTGATCAGCTGTGCATGCACGGCCGTGGGCGTCAGCCCTGCCAGCGCGCCCAAGGCCTCGAAACGGGCCACGACGTCCGCACCGGTGTTGGCGTGCAACGTGCTGCAGCCGCCTTCGTGCCCTGTGTTGAGCGCGGCCAGCATCTCGCGCACCTCAGCGCCGCGAACTTCACCCACGACGAGGCGATCCGGACGCATTCGCAACGACTGACGCACCAGTGCGGTGAGCCCGATCTCGCCCCGACCCTCGACGTTGGCCGGGCGCGCCTGTAGCCGCACGACGTGAGGGTGGGCGATGGCGAGCTCGCGCACGTCCTCGACGATGACGAGCCTCTCGCGGACCGCGACCTCGCCGAGCATCGCGCCCAACAGGGTGGTCTTGCCACTACCGGTGCCACCACTGACGACGAAAGAGCAGCGCCTGCTCACCAAGGCCTCGAGCACCCGGAGCCAGCCGGCGCCGAAGGTCCCCCACTGAGACAGCTCGAGAAGGCTCGGGGCCACCCGGCGCGGGACCCGCAAGCTGATGTGAGAGCCCTCTACGGCGATGGGCGGGAGCACGGCGTGCAGGCGGACGCCGCCGGGGAGCAACCCATCCACATAAGGGCAGGTGTCATCAAGGCGACGACCGGCAATGCCGGCCAGACGCACGGCGAGTCGGCGGACTGCGGCCTCATCGCCGACCTCGCAGCCCGTGCGGGTCAGGCCGTCGCCGCGATCGACCCACACACCAGAGCCGGCATTGACCAGGACATCGGTGACCAGCGGATCGGCCAGCAAGGCCTCCAGCGGGCCGGCCCCCAAGACCTGGGCGGCCAGCTCACTGCGTGCTCGCAAGGCACCTGTCTCGCCCAAGACGACGGCCTCATCATCGAGTACCAGCGCAACCAGTCCCCTCGTCGGGGCCCTGCCTGCCCTGATCTGCGCCCACACCGTGGGTGACACGCTCACGAGGCGTCCCGTCGCGCGCTGACGACGCACTGGGCCAGCACCGCGTCGGCCGCAGCCGCCAGCGCGCCCTTGTCGGATGTTCCCGGTGGTATGCCGTGCAGCACGTCAGCAGCCAGCGTCGGCTCCTCGCGCACCAGCGCGAGCAGGGGCAGGTCCAGGGCACCGGCCACCGTGTCCGCGAAGTGACTACCCCTGCCGCTGGTGCGTAGGCAGAGCCATACGTGCGGACAGGTACGGATCAGGTGATCGGCGATCGCGCTCGCCCCCGCCAGATCACAGATGCCCGACCCGGCGAGCAGGATCATCTCATCGACGGAGGGTGCCAGCGCTCCGAAGATCTCGTGGTCAGGGCGCGGGAGGTCGACCACAACGAGGTCCGCTGCGACGCTGAGCGATAGGAGCGCCTCGTGGACGATCTCGGGGGTCAGCCGGACGTCACGAGCGCGGTCGAAGGAGAGCACGGCGACGCCGTCAACGGACGGCAGACGCCGCAGCAGCTCAGGACCGTCGATGCGACCTCTTGCCCCGGCCAGGTCCGGCCACCGCACCCCACGTTCCTGTTCGATGCCGAGGGTGACGTCGAGTCCCCCGCCGAGCCGGTCTCCGTCCAGGCAAGCCGGACGAAGGCCTGCCTGTGCTGCCCGGACTGCGACGGCCGCCGTGAGCACCGAGACGCCGACTCCGCCGGACCCGCCGACCACTCCGATGATGTGTGCCGTCTTCATGCGACCACCGTGGGCCCGACGTCAGCCGCCGGGCCAGAGCTCCCGCCAACCTGTGGAGGGTGGGACGAAACAGGAGGGGGTTGTGGACGGACCGGCCGGAGAACGGGGACGGCCCCCGACGGGGGACATCGGGGGCCGTCGACGCGCCGAGCTCCGGGGGGGAGGAACTGGTGCGCCGACACACTCAACCCCGAGGGGGAGTGTGCATATGCAATTGTGGGCCTTTTGGCTCATGAGCGCAAACCCCTCGCAGGGCGGCGCGCAAAAAGATGATGGCACCCCGCGAACGGGGTGCCATCTCATCGCGAGACGCGCGAGTTACCAGGCGTGAATCTACTCTGTCGCAGTGGGACAAGCCCGCCACGATCGGTCCATCAGTGGACTGCCCGCGCGTGGGTGCCCGTTTGTCTCGCGATGGTCGTCGGACTCACGTCCGTCGGCTCCCCCCTTGTCTACTCGCTTTCGACCGCAAACGGAAGTCTTGACATTTCGGACAGATCGGGGGCGCAGTGCCGCTGTCCTTGAAGCGAATCAGCGACTCAGGTGAGGCGGCCCACGAGGACCGCGTCCGCGATACGGCCGCCCTCCTGGGCCCCGGCCACGATGGCCTGCGCGCAGTGGGTGATCCACAGTGCGACGCCCTGCGGAGAGCCCGAGCCGTATGCCGCGAGCGCACCCAGGTAGGCCGCAACACCGGCATCGGCGTGGCCCGCTTCGGCGACAGCAACCCCGGTCGGGTCCAGTCCGCTGGCCTGGATGACCGCCCGCTCCATGGCCCTGGCGACCAGTCCGTTGCCGCGGACGAAGGGCCGGACGGTTGCGATCTCCGCGTGCACCAACGCCGCCACCACGACCGCGGGGGCGTGGCTGGCGCAGAGCAAGAGCTCCACGATCCCCGAAAGCCGTCGTCCGACAATGAGTCCGTCGGGCGCGGGGCCGAGATCTGAGAACTCACGCGAGATCTCGCCCGCCTGTCGAGGGCGTCCCACCTGTGACGCGGGCAGAAGGTGACCAGCGGCAGCGACGTGAACACGAGCGAGGGCCTGGGAAGGTGCTGTGACGACCATCGAGCGGATGTGCTCGGTCTCGGCAGTGGCCCGCACCGCGCCCTGAAGCATGGCTTCCAGGGGGTCCGGGCTCTTCGGCCATGCCGTGGCTCCACGCATGAGGTCACGGACGACATCCACGTCCATCTCGACACCGTCCAGGGCAGCACTCGCGCGGGCACCCCGGACCCGCGATTCGGCTGCGGCTGCGGGCATTCGACGCCGCAGCGCCTCATGCCAACGCAGCTGCGTGCAGGCCTCGCGCGCGGCGTCGGTGGCTTCGAGCACGCCTGGTAGCGCCGACAGGTTGACGAGGGAGTCAGCGATGGTGGACACGTCCAGCAGCCTAGAGTTTCGAGCAGCCCAGAGTTTTCCCACAGCCGCGAGTTTTCCAACAGCCTAGAGTTCGCCACGTGCCCGGAGCCGCGGATCTGCTTACGCTCGGGATCGTCGTCATCCCGGCGATCGCCCTGCTGGCGCTGGCCTGGGTTCTGGCGCGAGCCGTACGGCGTCGACGTGAGTTCGGCTCCCCGGTCGACCGCGCGACCTACGACACTCTCCACACGGCGTCACTGGCCTCACAACACCTGCGCGACGGTCTCACACCGCAGAGTGCCTCCAAGGCGGCCAAGCACCTGCGGGCCATGTTGGGAACACAGGCAATCGCCTTGTGCGACACCGCTTCCACGCTCGCGTGGGACGGGGCGGGGGACCACCACCGCGAGCAGGTATGGCGGCACGCCAGCGAGGTTCTTGCCTCCGGTCGCACCGTGGTCCTGGATGCCAAGGAGGTGGCCTGCGGCGACCCGGACTGCCCCATCCGGACGGCGGTACTGGCACCGGTCATCTCCGAGGATCGCGTCGTCGCCGCGCTGGCTGCGTACGGCCCGAGCGCCTCCGCCGGCCTGGCCAGGGCAACCGAGGAAGTGGCCGGCTGGGTGTCGACGCAGGTCGAGCTGGCCGAGCTCGGACGTCAGCGGACCCGCGCCGTGGAAGCCGAGCTGCGAGCTCTCCGAGCCCAGATCAGCCCACACTTCATCTTCAACTCGCTGGCCGCCATCGCCTCGTTCGTCCGCACCGACCCTGACCGGGCCCGCGAGCTGCTCCTTGAGTTCGCCGACTTCACCCGCTACGCGTTGCGTCGGGGCGGAGCGTTCACCACCCTGGCCGAGGAGCTGGGCAACATCGAGCGCTATCTGGCGCTGGAACAAGCCCGTTTCGGGGACCGGCTGCAGATCTCACTACTGGTCGCGCCCGAGGTGTTGTCGGTCGCCGTGCCGTTCCTGGCGATCCAGCCGCTGGTGGAGAACGCGGTCCGTCACGGCCTCGAGTCCAAGGAGGGCGTTGGGCATGTCAGCATCACAGCCAGAGACGACGGCTCCGAGGCCGAGATCGTGATCGAGGACGATGGGGTCGGGTCCGACCCCGAGGTGGTGCGCCTGGTGCTGGCCGGGCAGTCGCGCGAGGACTCGGTGGGACTGGGCAACGTCGACGCCCGCCTGCGCCAGGTCTACGGCGACGACCATGGCCTCGTGGTCGAGACGGCACCGGGAGCGGGCACCAAGGTGACCTTCCGGGTGCCCAAGTTCGCGCCCGGCATACGTCCGTCGTCGTAGTCTCGGCATCATGTCAGAGCACACGACGTCAGAACACCCGACGCCGCCCATGGCCGGCCTGCGGACGCTGGTTGTTGATGACGAGGCGCCGGCGCTGTCCGAGCTGACCTACCTGCTGCGCCAGGACGACCGCATCGGCGACATCAGGACCGCCTCCAACGGGGCCGACGCGCTGCGTGCCCTGGACTCCGCTCCCGTCGACGTGCTCTTCTGCGACATCAAGATGCCTGGCCTGGACGGCATCGAGCTGGCACGGGTCCTGGCACGCTTCGCGGACCGGCCGCAAGTGGTGTTCGTGACCGCCTACGACGCGCACGCAGTCGACGCCTTCGAGGTGCGCGCGACCGACTACGTCATGAAGCCGGTCCGCGCCGCCCGGCTGTCTGAGGCCGTACGACGCGTGGTCACCGCCATGGCCGCGGCGACGGGTAGGGGCGTCTCCGGTTCGACCGTCGCCGACGAGACGATCCCGGTGGGACTCGGCGGTGTCACGACGTTCATCAAGCGCTCGCAGGTGAGGTTCGCCCAGGCACAGGGCGACTACGCCCGGCTGCACACGGCTACCGGATCACACTTGGTGCGCACGTCCCTCACGACTCTCGAGGAGCGTTGGGCCGATGCGGGATTCGTGCGTATCCACCGCAGTACGTTGGTGGCTCTCCCCTACGTCGACGCGGTGATCACCTACCACGGGAGCTGCAAGGTCCGGCTCGGTGACGTGGATCTGCAGGTGAGCAGGCGGCACCTGCGCGACCTCCGTGACCGGCTCTCCTGGACCAGCGGGGCAACCACCTCAACGTCCACGCAGTCCACGCAGTCCTCGACGTCTCCGACGCACTGATGCCAAGCACCCCGAGCCAGTCGCCCGGATCCCAGAAGCGGGTACGGGTCACCTCCCCCCGGATGGGCGCACCTCGTCGAGGACCGGTGCGCCCGGTGACCACGGACATCGACGAGCAGACCCGCCTGGGCGAGCTGTACATGGCCGCCCTTGTCCGGGCGCAGTGGCGGCTGTCGGTGTCCGTGCTGGCGTCCGCGACGGTGATGATCGGCGGGCTCCCACTGCTGTTCCTCCTCGTGCCTGCCACCCTGACCCTGCACATCGGCCCGATCCCTCTGCCGTGGCTGATCCTCGGCGTGCTCGTCTACCCGGCAGTCTGGCTCACCGGGCGCTACTACGTGCGGCAGAGCGAGCAGATCGAGCGCGAGTTCACCGAGCTCGTCGCGCGACGGTGAGGAATCTGTGAACACCTCGCTCGGCATCACCGCCATCACGGTGGTGTGCCTGGTGACGTTGGCGATCGGCGCCTTCGGCTTCCGGCTCTCCCGGACGACCAGCGACTTCTACGTGGCGAGCCGAATGGTCACCCCGACGTGGAATGCGTCCGCGATCGGCGGCGAGTACATTTCTGCCGCGTCATTTCTCGGCGTTGCCGGGCTGGTCTACTCCCTCGGCGCAGACATGCTGTGGTTGCCCGTCGGGTACACCGTCGGCTACCTCGTCCTGCTGTTGCTCGTAGCGGCGCCGCTGCGGCGCTCCGGCGCGTACACCCTCCCCGACTTCGCCGAGGCGCGGCTGGAGAGCGTGGCGATTCGCCGGCTCTGCTCGGTGCTGGTCCTGGGCATCGGGTGGCTCTACCTCCTGCCGCAGTTCAAGGGTGCTGGGCTGGCGCTGCACACGGTCAGCGGGGCGCCAGCATGGGTCGGCAGCCTCATCGTGGCAGTGGTGGTCGTGACCAACGTCGTCGCCGGGGGGATGCGCTCCATCACCCTCGTTCAGGCCGTTCAGTACTGGATCAAGGTGACGGCCATCAGCGTCCCCGCGTTCCTCCTGCTGTCATGGTGGGTGCGCCACGGCCAGCCGATTCCTCATGTGCCCGCGACACCACCTGGCCATGAGTGGGCCCGCCCCCTGAGCGGGTTCGGCGGGGTGGAACACCCCGTCTACGCCACCTACAGCACGCTGCTGGCGCTCTGTTTCGGGACCATGGGCCTTCCCCACGTGCTGGTGCGCTTCTACACCAACCCCGACGGAGGAACCGCCCGGCGCACGACGTTGGTGGTGCTCGCGCTGCTCGGCCTCTTCTACGTCTTCCCCCCGCTGTACGGCTCCTTCGGGCGCACCTACCTTCCGCACCTGCCGACCGGCACCTCCCCGGACTCAGTCACGCTGCTGCTCCCCATTGCCGTCACTCCGGGGCTGGTCGGTCAGCTGATGTCCGCACTGCTCGCCGGAGGTGCGTTCGCGGCGTTCCTGTCCACGGCCTCAGGTCTGACCATCTCCGTGGCCGGGGTCGTCGACCAGGACCTGATCCGCGGCCGCCTCAGGAGGTCCACCGGCGGTGACGCCCGTGCCGTCAACGGTTTCCGGATCGCCACGGTCGCCGGAGTGATCGTCCCCTTCGGGCTGTCGCTGGCCGCCCGTGACATAGGGCTGGCAGACACCGTGGGGCTGGCCTTCGCCATCGCTTCCTCGACCTTCTGCCCGCTGCTCGTTCTGGGCATCTGGTGGCGACGCCTGTCCACGGCCGGCGCTGCCACCGGACTGGTCGTCGGCGGCACCTTGGCCACTGCGGCGGTGCTGCTGACGATCTTCAGACAGGTGCACGGCGGCTGGGCCGCCGCGTTGCTCGCCCAGCCTGCGGCGTGGACGCTGCCAATTACCTTCGTCGTCATGGCAACGGTGTCCCTCGCGACGCCCAAGCGCATCCCCCGAGGGACAGCCCGGACCATGGTGCGCCTGCATGCCCCGGAGGCCCTCAGCGCTGCCCTCGGCGAACCACGTCACTGAGTCGATCAACCACTGCTACCACTCGGCGGAGCAAACTGACCGCTGGGCGCGACCGCCACGCCCAACATCGAGCCCGGCTGCCCGGTGGCCGCAACGCGCCGCGCAGGTCCTGACGTTGGAGCTCTCGCGCTCCTAGCGTGGGAACCCCCAGGGCGGCGTGCCGCCCGCGCGAAAGGACCGTCATGGCACAGGTTTCGACCAACGCAACACCTCCCCAGACCGCGCCGGCACCGTCATTCGGCGTCCACTTCGCCGACCCGGCACCGCTTGGCCTGGCGGGGTTCGCCCTCACCACGTTCATGCTCAGCTCGTTCAACTCGGGGCTGGCGCCCAAGTCCGCCGAGGTCGTCGTCCTCGGCGTGGCACTGTTCTACGGCGGTATCGCGCAGCTGTTTGCCGGGATGTGGGAGTTCGCCAAGGGCAACACGTTCGGCGCTCTGGCGTTCAGCTCGTACGGCGCGTTCTGGATGGCGTTCTGGTACCTCGTCTCGCACGGCAAGGACCTGCCCACGACCGGGACCGATGCGGCCAAGGGCATCGGCGTGTTCCTGCTCGCCTGGACCATCTTCACGCTCTACATGACGGTGGTCGCCGCCCGCATCACCGGCTTGCTGTTCGCACTGTTCGCCGTTCTGACCCTCACTTTCGCGTTCCTGACCATCGGCGAGTTCGGCGGCTCCTCAGGCATGACCAAGGTCGGCGGCTATCTGGGTCTGCTCACCGCTCTAGTGGCGTGGTATGCATCCTTCGCGGGCGTCCTCAACGGCACCGCCAAGCGCATCATCCTGCCGACCTGGCCCCGGTGACGGGGACGAGGACATCCGCCGAAAGAGCCAGCGCTCAATAGGCACAATCTCATAGGCACAATGTGATTCACCGCTAGACGTGCGGGGCCCGCTGTCAACCGACCAGGCCCCGCACGCGTGTGTACGGTGTCCGGAAGGAGGACATCATGAACATCAACCGCCCCTCCACAGGGCTCATCCGCCCGCTCGTCCTCGTGCTCGCGTTCGCCGGTGCTCCAGCGGTAGCCCTGGCCTCCGCCACCACCGCCACGGCAACCACCTGCGCCACCACCACCGCTCACTGGGGATCGCTGCCCAAATCCGTCAACCGACTGACCCCGGCCCCGATCACCAACGTCCGCGCCGGCCGCAACACCTGCTACGACCGGATGGTCGTCGACCTCAGGGGCAAGGGCGCCGGCTACACGGTGCGGTACGTGTCCCAGGTTCTGAGTCAGGGCCAGGGCGCGGTCGTCCCACTGCGTGGCGGCGCCAGGCTGGACGTCGTCATCAAAGCGCCTGTCTACGACATCAACACCGGTGGATCGACCTACAGCCGTGCCAACAGCCGCGAGCTGGTCAACGTCGCCGGGTTCTCGACCTTCCGGCAGATCGCGTACGGCGGTTCCTTCGAGGGATACACCACGATCGGCCTCGGCGTCCGGGCACGGCTGCCGATGCGGGCCTTCATCCTCGACGGTCCGGGCGCCGGTAGTCGCGTCGTCATCGACGTCGCCCACCACTGGTAAGGCGGGCGCCCGGCATACAGTCTTGGCGTGGAGCTCATCCCCCGCCCCTACGGCCACCCTGACGTCGTCGCGCTGACCGACGAGGTGCAGGCGCACTACCGCGTCCTGTACGGCGGCCCGGGTGACCAGAGCCTTGTGGAGGTCGCCGACTTCGAGGCACCCACCGGGCACTTCGTGGTCGGCTACGTCGATGGTGTCCCCGTCGCCATGGGTGGATGGCGTCGGCTTGGAGAACGGCCCGGTCTCCCTTCGGCGAACACCGCAGAGATCAAGCGCATGTATGTCGCGCCCTCCACCCGCGGGCGCGGCCTGTCGCGCATCGTCCTAGCAGAGCTCGAAACCAGTGCCCGCGCGGCCGGCGTCGACTGGCTGGTCCTGGAGACCGGACGGCCGCAGCGGAGCGCGATCGGGCTCTACCGCGCGTCCGGCTACACCGCGGTCGACGGCACGCCGTACGGACACTACGTAGGCTTTCCCGACGCCATCCACCTCGGCAGGTCACTCGGCTGAACGGGCCACCGCCCAGCGTGACGACCGCTCATCGCCACAAGTGCCCGCCGGACGCCCAAGCAGCGGGATGGCCTTGATGCGCGAGCGATTACCCGGTTGAGTGAGGCTGTAACCCCCGCCTGTGACCTGGAGGAAGCTGTGGCCAACGAAACCCTTGAGAACCTGTCCCAGGAGAACCGTAAGTTCCCCCCGAGCGCGGAGTTCTCTGCGCAGGCCAACGGCCAGGCGTCGCTCTACGACGAGGCCGCCAAGGACCATGAGGCTTTCTGGGCCGACCAGGCGCGGTCGTACCTGACGTGGAGCAAGGACTTCGACCAGACCCTCGACTGGAGCGACGCTCCGTTCGCCAAGTGGTTCGTCGGCGGCGAGCTGAACGCGTCGTACAACTGCGTCGACCGCCACATCGAGGCGGGCAAGGGCGACAAGGTCGCCATCCACTTCGTCGGCGAGCCCGGCGACACGTTGGACATCACGTACGCCGACCTGTACCGCGACGTACAGAAGGCGGCCAACGCACTGCAGGACCTGGGAGTCACCAAGGGCGACCGGGTGGCGATCTACCTGCCGATGATCCCCGAGGTGGCCGTGGCGATGCTCGCCTGTGCCCGCATCGGCGCGCCGCACTCGGTCGTCTTCGGCGGGTTCTCCGCCGAGGCGCTGCGTTCCCGCATCGCCGACGCCGGCGCCAAGGTCGTCATCACCGCGGACGGCGGGTACCGCCGTGGCAACCCCTCGGCCCTCAAGCCGATGGTCGATGAGTCCATCTCGGGCGAGACCTCGGTGGAGAAGGTCCTGGTGGTCAGGCGGACGGGTCAAGAGGTCGCGTGGGACGACCAGCGTGACGTCTGGTGGCACGACGCTCTGGATCGTGCCGCGGACACCCACGAGGCCGTAGGCCACGACAGCGAGCACCCGCTGTTCATCCTCTACACCTCGGGCACCACCGGTAAGCCCAAGGGCATCTTCCACACCACCGGCGGCTACCTCACCCAGTGCGCGTACACGAACGCCGTGGTGCATGATGTGCACCCCGACAGCGACGTGTTCTGGTGCACCGCCGACGTGGGCTGGGTGACTGGCCACAGCTACATCGTCTACGGGCCGTTGACCAACGGCTCGACGCAGGTGATGTACGAGGGCACCCCGGACACCCCGCACCAGGGGCGCTTCTGGGAGATCATCGAGCAGCAGAAGGTGAGCGTCTTCTACACCGCGCCGACCGCGATCCGGACGTTCATGAAGTGGGGCGAGGAGATTCCCGCCAGGTTCAACCTCAAGTCCTTGCGCGTGCTGGGCTCGGTCGGCGAACCGATCAACCCCGAGGCATGGATGTGGTACCGCCGCGTCATCGGTGGCGACCATGCCCCCATCGTCGACACGTGGTGGCAGACCGAGACCGGCGCGATCATGATCAGCCCGCTGCCCGGCGTCACGACGACCAAGCCCGGCTCGGCCCAGGTCCCCGTTCCCGGGATCGGCGCCGACGTCGTCGACGATCTCGGCAACCCCGTGCCCAACGGCTCCGGCGGCTACCTCGTCCTGACCAAGCCGTGGCCGGCGATGCTGCGCGGCATCTGGGGTGACCCGGAGCGGTACAAGGAGACCTACTGGTCCCGCTTCCCCGGCATCTACTTCACCGGCGACGGCGCCAAGAAGGACGAGGACGGCAACCTCTGGCTGCTCGGCCGCGTCGACGACGTCATGAACGTCTCGGGACACCGTCTCTCCACGACCGAGATCGAGTCGGCCCTGGTCTCCCACCCCAAGGTCGCCGAGGCCGCGGTCGTCGGCGCCGCGGACGACATGACCGGTCAGGCACCTTGCGCGTTCGTCATCCTGCGCGCCGGCAGCGAAGAGGGACCCGACATCGCCAAGGAGCTGCGCGACCACGTCGCCAAGGAGATCGGCCCTATCGCCAAGCCCCGCCAGATCATGGTGGTCTCCGAGCTGCCCAAGACCCGCTCGGGCAAGATCATGCGCCGCCTGCTCAAGGACGTCGCTGAGAACCGCGAGGTCGGCGACGTCACAACCCTGGCCGACTCGACCGTCATGGACCTCATCAAGACCGGCTTGTCCGCCGGGGCCGGTGAGGACTGACCCCTTGCTCGGTTGAGGCTGGTTTGCTCAGTTCAGGCCGGAGTTTGGGCCGGAATTGCCGTCTGGGAGCCGCCTGAACTGAGCAAGGTTGTCGGATCAACGGCGGCGGCCTCGAGGGCGCAACCGCACGTTGGGCAGCTCCGGAGCTCTCAGGCGCTCCGGGCCCGGATAGTGCGATACCTCGCCGAACCTGGGGTCGCCGATGGCGTTCCACTGCAACCGCGCCTGCTCGATCTCCTCGTGCGAACGCGCGACGAAGTTCCACCACATGACGATCTCCTCCTCGAACGGGAGGCCGCCCAGCAGCAACGCCCGAGCGTCAGCGGTCAGCTCGAGATCGAGATGATCCCGGTTGATGCCCAGATAGATCGCCTGACCGGCGTGGACCTCCTCGCCACAGACACGGACCACGCCGACCAACGGCACCAGCACGTGCTCGTATGCCGGATCGAGCGGCACGCTGCCAGCTCGCCTCTGCGTGGACTCGGGAGAGAGCTCGACGCCCACCAACGGAGTGACGCCCTGGGCGGACGCCACCGTCGCGCCCATCTGGCCGACGAAGACCCTGGCCCGCAACCCAGGGGTTTCCCGGATCGGCGCCGGCTCGTGCAGGACGAAGGAGTGCTGTCCGTGACGGGCATGCTCGGGCAGCGCCACCCACAGCTGGGCGCCGTGCAGCACCGGGCCGTGCTCGACGGGAGAGTTCTCGGAATGCGCAATCCCATTGCCAGCACTCATGATTGCGACGCGCCCAGGCTCCACCATTGCCGTGGTACCGATGCTGTCCCTGTGCAGCACCGTTCCCTGGACCAGCCAGCTCACCGTCTGTAGCCCCATGTGCGGATGGGGCGCGACCGCCATACCAGCCTGGTCATGCACGTCGGTGGGACCGAACACGTCCACGAAGCACCAGGCGCCGACCATCCGTCTCTCCTTGTGCGGCAGAAACCTCAGCACCTCGTTGCGGGGGCTGATCATGGCATGGATGGCGTCGAAGACCTGAGCCTCACGCCCGTGCGCTGCAGGGTCGTCGGTGCAGTCCGCATAGACGTCGGCGATGGTGTTGCTCATGGTCCGAGGCTAAGGCCCGGCCGATAGACTGACCATGGTGCGCCGGGAAGTCTGGTCGGCAGGTAATGCGTGCTGCCCCCGAGCAAGGACTTCCATGACCGACACCGGCCCTTTCGCCCAGCTTCTGCTGCTGCTCTCGCTCGCGGCCATCGCTGCGGTGCTCTCCAACCGGCTCACAGCGCGGCTACGGGTTCCCGCACCCGCGCTGTTCCTGGCCGCGGCCGCCCTCGCCGCGGCGGCCTTGCCCGGCCTGGACGCGCCGCCGGAGCGCACGGTCGAACGCATCGTCACGGTGGCTCTGCTGTGCATCTTGTTCGACGGCGGCATGCACATCGGCTGGCGGCGCTTTCGGGCCA